>Ga0307380_10004597_pt1 | contig 18565 bp, 21 predicted proteins | sample UN3MG_FD_202239 | JGI IMG/M metagenome (GOLD analysis project Ga0307380, IMG submission 202239) | Soil microbial communities from Risofladan, Vaasa, Finland - UN-3 | ecosystem: Environmental > Terrestrial > Soil > Coastal area > Acid sulfate soil | place: Finland: Risofladan, Vaasa | collected...
ATACAATTTCATCAGCCATTTAGCACCTCACTTTCTTTAGCAATTTATCGTTTCCCGCTGGGGCGGATTTAAACAGTTACATTAATAAAACATATCCAATAATTTATTCATGCGTGATTTCATTCTTCGCACTCCTTAATCAGTCTTTTAATATCCGAAATTCCTTTGCTGTTATTAATTTGATTAAACAGCTTTTTAAAATCATTAGTTTTAAATTCTTTCCTTTTTAATGCTTTCGCTTTTAATTGTGGGTATTTTTCCATATATTCAAACACTTCTATTAATGTTTTGCATTGTTCAATCAGGCTTTTTTGTGATTTCATTGTTTACCCTCCGCTTTTTTAATTGCATCTTTAAGTTGCGAAATAATAGTCCCTGACTCACTGATATTGATTATAGCTATTCCGTTCTCATATCTGGTGCAGAGCAGATCAAGGCTGTTTTTACATACTTGCAATAAGTCGGGAGCGGCTGCCATACAATTTGCCATTTCCTCAGTGACGCCGTTGGATTTAGATTCTGTCGTTGCTACCAGGGCCCCGTAAATATCAGACCCATTAACACACCGAGCGACAATATCATAATGAGTTTTGCGATTGTATACCTTCCATGATCTTGGTTTTGATTCTTTCATTCTGTTGCCTCCCTTAGTTATAAGTTAAACCCTAAAGTCTGCCGCCGGCTCCCCGGAAGCAGGTTCGAGGTTTAAAATACGTCTCTTCTGATACTATTTCGTTTGATTTTGCCGGTCGGTGTGAGCTTAGCCCAATACTCACGGTCGTTAAGATTAAAGGTTATAAGGCCGGTATCGCCTGCCTTGTAAAGCTTAGTTATCGATGCGTCCAGGATATTTTTACGTCTGAGTTCTTTTTCTATTTGTGCCTGCATCATTCCCACCTTTCCCGCCGGATAGCGGATTAAATCCTAAAGTTAATCTTGATTGCATAATAATTTAATTATTTAATCCTTACAAGCCCAGTATACCCCAGTTTTGAGCAGTTACAGCCAATCGTATCACAAGCACAAACTATTATTATCTGCTATTTTCATATATTATTGCTGTTTTTCGTGGTTTTTCGTGTTTTTTATATTGATATATTATTAAGGATGTGTTATGTGGTTGATAATATTACACAAAAAATATAACCAGAGACTGTGTCTATTATTAGTTATTATTATGCTAAACACAACTGCTCAAAAAGCTATCCCACTTTTAGCCGCGGGCCAAACCCAACAAGCTGTAGCAGATCAACTTGGTATCACTCAGCCCAGCGTCTTCAAGATAGCGCATAAAACTGATGTTAAAAAACTCGTAGAAGCAGCTCAGCTCCAATTAGTTCACCAAGGCACTCAAATTGCCATCGACTCCCAGATCGCCAAGCTCAAAGCGGGCAAAGCTATTATTAGTAACCAGCATAACCCCGGCTCAACTAAACCTGATCGGTATGTCGATGGCGTAGACAATGGAGCTATACTGCAATTAGCTGATAAAGTAGAGCAGAGACTGCTGCAAAGCGTGGGCATACTCCCAAGCAACATGCAATCAGCTACTTATATACAACTAATAGCAGGCCGCGATATACACCTCAGCCACGATGTGGTTGACGTGCTCAGGCGGCATTTAGGGGATGTGATGGATGCGGAGGTAGTAGACCAGGTATAAACAGGGTTAAAACAGTAAACAAAGTGATATAACCAGGACATAATAGGACAAACCAGGTTACAAAGGGTTAAAATAGGACATAATAGGTATAACACAATCACACACGTACGTAATAACGTACGTAATAACGTACGTAATAACGTACATAATAGTGTTATCCAAGGCCTGATATATATAGCAGTAGTAGCGTTAAGTCGATCTTTGGCAGCCCTTGATAATATTGATGATACGATCATAGCAGTAATCATAATTAATGGTAAAATGTGTAGATGTGTCAACCATGCGGGTTTGCAGGAAAAAAAAAGTTTACACAATGTACGTTATCAGACGTTGATCAGCTCCCAGTACCCAGTACCCAGTACTCAGTATGGTATATAGTAGGGGGGGGGGAGGAGCGGACAGGAGGGGGCGGGGTCTTTCTTTGGTATCTCTACCCTCCCAACATCAAAAGGTCTTTGGGGTAAAAGTATTGACTTGACAACATTTAATAAAGTATTATCTTCTTAAGTTATTAAACATCATAAAGGAGATAATATGAAAAAAGAAATGATTCGAGCTACAATTTATATTGAGAAGCAGGTTTGGCAAGAGATTAGGGAAGATGCTCATGAAAAATGGATTTCACCAGGTAAGTATATTGTTGAATTGTATGAAAGTATTAAAGTCAATAAAGGTAGTAAGGTGAATAAACCCGAAACACCTGAAAAGATTGAGGAAATGCCAAAGCCGATAAAGTATGAGGCACCTTCTTCCACGGGCGGGGTACAATTCAAACCATGCCCTAAAGGGGGGAAATAATGTCGGATAAAATAATAGACATGTCATTAAAGAAATTAAAAGTTACTTACGTTTGTCGTGACAAGGGTGAGATAAACGAATATTTCGATAAAGAGATTCGGGAACTTGGCAAGAAGTATGGTATAGTTTGGAATGGTCAGGGGATGGAAATAGAGACGGGGATTCGTGATATATCTTTTGGGGGATAAATGCCCTATCGCAGAAAAGAGGAGGTAGGTTATGGCTGATGCAGTAAGTTCAAGAACGTTAGTAGATAATGAAATTTTTGCTATACAGCAGTTTACGAACGTGAGTGATGGTACGGGAGAGTCTGCTGTTAAAAAAGTTGATGTAAGTGCTTTAAGTCCTGCTTGTGGGAGTGTAATAATTAATAAAATTCATTATAATATAATTGGGATGGCTGTTGCTATCGGATGGGATGCCACGACCGATGTTGTAGCGTGTGTTGTCCAGGGAGATGGCGTTCTTGATTACAGGGCTATATGTGGTGGGCTGACCAATAATGCCGGCGCTGGTGTAACGGGAGATATACTTTTCACAACAACTGGTCATAGTGCAGGTGATTCTTACAATATCATACTTGAAATGACTAAGGTGGGGGCAGCTTAATGGACATAGCGATGAAAGCGACAAAAACCACTGAGAATGACAAGTGCCCTTTGTGCAGGGACGGATGGCAGGATTTTATTATTGTGAATGAGAATCTTTGGGCGTGCGAGAAATGTGGGTGTGTTTTTGTGCCAAAGGCTTTGAGGGTTGAACATCTTGCGACCAAGAAGGAGAGAATAGGGAGGATTTTAAAAGAACCGGATTTAAAATGTTCTCAATGTGATTTTATAGCAAAATCAGAACACGGGTTAAAGATACATTTAAGGGTGCATAGAATTGAGTGATCTAATAAACGCTTTACAATCTTATCAGGGATATTTAAAATTTAAGAAAACAGAACAATTACAGGCTCTTTTAAAATTAAATCACAAAATAATCGGTATTTTCAGCGGGAATCAAGGTGGAAAAAGTTCGAGTGTAGCCTACCAATATTTTTTAAGAGTAATTGGTATTCATCCAATAGGAGATAAGAACAGATTAGCTAAAAAAATCAGATGTATAAGTTCTTCGCTACCGGAAAGCACAGCGGCAGATGAACAAGACAATGCTCAATATATGGAATTAAAGAAACTTATACCGCCTGAACTTATTTTAAAAGATATAACTGCAAGAGCACAGAACCTGGTAGTAAGAAGCCCTACTCATGGGAAGACGATATTTGAATTTAGAAGTTCTAAACAGGAACTTCAAGACCTTGGAAAGATTCAATTATCAAGTGTATGGCACGATGAAGAAACACCAAAGGCTATACGAGAAGAATGCAAAATGCGCTTGCTTAGCGAGGATGGAGATGAGATTTTTTCATTAACTCCGGTCAATGCATTAAGTTGGACATTTTCGGACGTTTGGCAACAGGCCGATTATATTTTTAGAACTAAGATTATTTGTGATAAATACGGATTTAAACAAGAAGAGTACAGAAACACCGGCATGGATATAGCTTGTATCCAGATGGCAACAGATGATAACCCGACACTTTCACCTGATACCATAGAGAGGCTTTTTGAAGATATTACCGATCCAGATATGTTGGAGTTAAGAAGATATGGAGTTTTTAAGCAGATTTCAGGCAGAGTGGTTAAAAGTTATAACCCAGGTGTTTGTTATATACCTATGTCTAAGACTTTTCCTGATGGTGTACCAGGAAAGTGGTTGCATGCAAGGGCTATAGATTATCACGAATCAAGAATTCCTTGGTCGATAGGGTGGTTAGCGGTAAGTCCTCAGAATGAATGGTTTTTATGGAAAGAATTTCATCCGGCCATTGATGGGGCAAATGCTTATAATACTTATGAAATAGCAAAAGCAGTAGCAAGGAAATCAGACAGTTACTATTATAAAGTTAATTTAATTGATCCACTTGCTAATAAAAAACAACCTAATACTTTATTTAGCGCAACCGATGATTTAAATAGATATTTTGACCAAATAAGACAAGAGGAAGGATTTGGTGCTCCATGTTATTGGGAAGGTTGGAATACAAAAGGAACCACCGGCAGAGATGAGGTTGGTAAAAGATTTAAAAACTCAGTAAAATGTGGTAAACCGTTTAACAATAGATTTAAAGAGCATGGCATGACAAAATATTTACCAACTTTATGGATAATGAACACATGCCCTAAGTTTAATAAATCAATAATAAACTGGTGTTATGGTGAATATGTGAGTGCAAGCACGAAAGCTGTAAACGATCCTAAGATGGCACCACAACAAAAAAATTCACACGATAATATGTGCCTTGAGGCGTTTGCAAAAGACCATAGGCTTATACATGCACATAATTTATTCACTAATACAATACAACAACCACAGATACGGCATCGGTCAGTAACGGGACGGTAAAATGGAAGAAAATGAAGATAAAACAGAAACTCCTAATAACACAGTAAGTTGGGAAGACGAACTTTGCGATCTTGTTTTAGGTGAGTGGGATAAAGGCCAGCAATATTATGACCAGATGAATGATCTTTATGACGTTCTATATGATATGCTTCGTGGAGAACGTCCTGAAAAGAATTATGATTGGCAGTCTAATATAGTCTTAAACAAAGTCTTTCAGGTTATATGGACAACTATCCCATATCTTACACAAAAAATCTTTGGTGCTTCTCCTATCATCGGAATAAAATCTTACGATAAAAAAGGAGCATGGCAACGTAGAGAGATTCTGGAGTTCTGGCATACTATGAACACCCCTGTAGATAAGAAACATATCCCATTTTATATTGTATGCGTGATGTGGATTTTAAGAGGTCTTTTAAACGGGGTTGGAATTGTAAAAAAATCATGGCATCAAAAACTAAAAACCCAAACCACAACTGTATCAACTGATATCCCCATAGATGAGGCCGAAGGAAAGCTTGTTACAGAGCCTTATGAACAAAAGATAACCACAACTATGCCAATAGAGGATTGGCCGCATAATCAAGTAATAAATAACAAGGATATCGTTTTTGATTGGCTTTTAAAACCAGGGCAATCCGTTCGAGATGGTAGGTTTATTATACATAGAGAAATTCAAGACTTAGATACTTTAAAAGGATACGATGGTATAGAAGATTTATTAACGGAAGAACCCACTTCAGAGACTCAACCTAATGAAAATCTCAATAAAGACGGGCTCGAAACCCCGCCTAAGAGCGATATTTATACAGAAATTGAAGTTTATGAAAGACAAGGAATGCTTCCTGTATCAAATATAGATGGCAAGCTGGTCTATGATATAGATGGTAAAATGGTTGAAACTATAGCTCTTATCGGAAAAGCCAACGATAAAAAGAAAGTTCTTAAACTAAGAAAAAACCCCTATGGATTTAAGACTTATATTGATATTCATATATATTTAGACACTGAAAGATGGCAGTCAATGGGTATGATAGAACCTATAAAAGACACCCAAACCGCTATAAACGATAATATAAATGCTTCTTTTGATGAAATCTGGCAGAATTTAATGCCGCCTACTATAATAAATAAATTTGCATTGTGGGACACAGATACAATGCAATACGCCCCAGGGCAGAAATGGTTAGTAGGGGGAAATCCAAGAGAACATATTTATTTTAAAGAACCTTCTTATATAACAAAAGACGCATGGACAAAACACATGCTTCTTGATGGAGAACTTCAGTTAACATCAGCCATAACCCCTCCTATGCAGGGGTTGGGTAAAGAAAAGGCAGCAACCACAAACGTACTTAATGCTCAAATGTCATCCGGCAGGTTAGACCATCTTGTTAAAATGATTGAACAAACAGGTCTTATTCCTTCGGCACAAATGGATGTTCTTTTTGCAAAGAAATTTGCACATCCTGCCACATTCCAGAAAATACTTGGAGAGCCTTTTCAGTATGAAGGAGAAGAAGAATTCTATAAATATATTCCAGCGGCTTCAAGTGTTAAATTAGAGGTTCAGAAGGAAGTTGAAACACAACAAGACCTTCAATTAATACAGATACTTTCTTCAATCCAGAACCCTAATATGCCTAAGTTGGTAAATAAATTCTTGGCCAATATTCTTAGAAATAGAAACGCACCACAAGAGGCTGATTTATTAGATGAAAAATTCTTTGAACCAAAATCAGAAGCAGGCAATTTACAACAAATACAAAGTATGCTTGGTAGAGTTCCTTCTAATCAAAGTGGTGTTGAAATGACAGGGCAGGAAAAATCAACTCGGCAGGCAACTTATCAACCAAGAGGGATTTAATGGAAACATCGAATATAGCAATCGCATGGGAATTATTATTTCAAGATAAATATGATGAAATACTTGATCCTAACAAACCTGAAAATACAGCTCGTTCAAATGCGGAAAGGAAAAAGAAGACTGACGAGTTCAGGAAATTCGCAGAAGGTTCCGGTAAGCTTTTATATGATACTTGGAAACAAGATATAAGAACTAAAGTATTGCAATTATTAGCAAATCCTAAAGTTGACGAATGTAATTGTCATATTTGCAGTTCGGTGCGTGAATTACGATACATCTTACATTTATGTATATCGGCAGAAAGAATTATAAACACACAAAAAAAGGAGATTTAACATGGTAGATGAAAATTTGGATACGACAGAAGTTGATGCCGCCCAAGAATCAGTTGTAGATGATGATCAGGAGTCTCAAGAGAAAGCTAAACCTTTTACTCCGGAGCAGGAAGCGTACATTGGGAGTTGGATGGGTCGGGTGATTGCTAAGCAATTTGATGAGAAAGTTTTACCTATTGTTGGTGATAGATTGCCGCAGCCAGCCCAGCCCGATCAGCCAGGAATTCTTGAAAAGTTTAACGAGGATATTTCAGCAGAATTTTTCACAAACCCCTATAATGCTTTTAAAAAGATGATGGATGTTTATCAGGGGACACAAACCACATTATCTAAAAACCAGAAAACACAAACCGACAAGATGTTGCTTAAATATTCTGACCAACCTTACTATAAAGATATTTTTTCCAGTATGCAGAAAACAGCACATGAAGCTGTAGGACAGGGTTATCCCCCAGAGGCAGCAACAGAGTATGCATATCAGAGGGCTAAGAGTGACTACCTTGAAAAACAACTAAGGGGGACTACAGACGATTTAGACCTTCTGGAAGGTGGTATTCCAAATAAACAAAAAAAGAAAATCAAGTTGCCTCCCCAGTTTCAAGCAGCGTATGAACGGGATAAGGCGGCTGGGATTTTTAAAAATGAGGAAGAGTATATAAACTCACTCGCTCCTCAGTTAAGAAACCAGTTAGGTATTTAATGGCAAAGACACACGTACCTTCAGGCAATGAAGATGATACGTTTTACAGATGCAAACGGTGTGGATTCCCCTGCAACACAGATAGGGATGCCACCGGAGATGGAAGCGGTATTACATTAACCGCCACAACAATTTCTGGGACATCGTTATACGACCCCATAGTAAGCTCAGGCTGCGTTTTCTGCGGCACAAAAAATTACAAAAACTGGCAAAAATAACATCCCTCCTTGTGAGATAGAAGTTAGCCGAAAATTTAACTAAAGGAGGAAATTATGATAGTTATCAAGGATTTATTGGGTGGTTCAAAACCACAGCCGATAGAACTTCCTTATAACGGTGATATAGCTGTTGATAGTGTAACAAAGCGTTATAAGGGTTCGTTGGTTAAGGTTATGGATGTCGACGATGTTGACCACGGTAAATTCTGCACTTTTGCAGGACTTGCCACAGTAATGGAAAACATTATTGGTATCCTTGAAGAAGAGCAGGAAATTACAACGAACTATCTTTTAGACGATGCCACTTATGGTTTTCGTTATAGAAAGATTACCCCTGTTTTCCCTTCAACGATTATAGAGGCGGAATATTCACGTAAAGATGCTGCCGGAACAGCTAACACGGACACCGGAGCAAGTGCTTCAGCAGCGAGCGCTACCTTTACATGCGCAAGTTTGACATCAGACGACACATGGATTGGTGGATGGATTTATTTCTTAACAGGAAGTAACGCCGGTTATCTGCATTATGTAAAAGACAACGAAGCTTCCGGCAATACCATGACGTTTGCTACAGCGGTGGCAAATGCTGTAGTCGCAGGAGATACCTTCCTGGCAATTCGCCCGCCCATGACGGTTGTTGTAGATTTTGATGCAACCTATACAGGGCTCAAAAGTGAAGTCACTGACACGAGTGCTGTAGATGTTATTACGGGGTTGGTGACACTCATTTCAGCGCCTGGTGTGGCGAAAACAAAACTGGCAAGAGGCACGCATGACGGATTAAAAATCGACAATGCGAAATTTTATCATCAATTTACAATCCCAGGCAACAGAACAGTTCCTAATGCTTGGCTTGGGATTAAAGAGGCTTAAAAAGGAGGTAAATTATGCCAAATATAGCAATAAGTGAAAATTTTGGTGACCTCCTTGATTCGAGGTTTCGCAAAATATATACGACAGAGTTTCAGGAAAACATTAAGGAAAGTATGATCCCGATGTTGTTTCAAATGGTTAATCCAGGTAAACGTGATAATTATAAAGTAAGTGGTGTAGGAGCTATGGCAGATATGTCAGATTTTGACGGTTCTATCACCTATGATGCTTTTGGTCAGCTTTATGATACCACGATTGAGTTTCCTGAATTAACTTCTGGTTTTAAAGTAGAGCGTAAGTTAGCTGACGACGGACAGTTTGGTATCATGGATGCTCGTCCTCGTCAGATGGCTCAGGCAGTCGCACGTACCCGTGAAAAGAAAGCAGCGGGTATTTTTAATGAAGGGTTTACAGCAACCACGGCAAGCTCAGTATATTTAAGCGGTGGCGATGCGGTGGCTCTTTTCAGCGATTCCCATCCTTATTCACCGGATGACGCTACTACTCAGGACAACAAAGGTACGACTGCGATTTCAGCTACAGCGATAGAAGCTACTCGCAGAATTGGCAAGAGGAGTATTTTTAACGACCGTGGAGAACTTCTCGACGTTAATTATGACATGATAATTTGTACGTCATCTGTTGAGGAAACTGCATGGGAAGTTATAAATTCTAAGGGCAAGGTAAACACTGCCGATAACAACAGGAACTTCCACGAAGGAAGATACAAGCTGGCTGTTTGGGACAGACTTTCGGACGCAAAAAACTGGTTCATGGTGGACTCACGCATGATGAAAATGTTCCTTATGTGGTTAGACCGTATTCCCCCTGAGTATAGATATGACCGTGATTTTGATACTTTGATTGCAAAATGGTCTGTCTATGGAAGATGGAATTGCTGGTATGGCGATTGGAAATGGGCGTACGGGCACGCAGTCTCATAATGATTTCAAGTAGTTAGGTAAATTAAGGGGGTAGGCAACTGCCCCCTAACACAAACTGGGTAAGCTGTGGTGCGGTCAGGTATAACTTGATTTATTCCACAGGGCAGGCTTAATAGCATGTCCCTAAAAAAGAAAGGAGTTTATTATGGGTTTAACACATTTTCCACATGGGGTTTCAAGTTTTGGAATTCCGATATATGGTGACGGCATTGGGAGGGGAGAGATATTTTATGTTGTAAAATCAAAGACTTCAAGTGATAAGTATTGGGCACTTCTTGAAGAAAGAGATATTGATCGGAGTAAAATCTTTACAACAGTAAATGCCGCCTATGCTGCAACAACCGGTGATCGGAATGATACTGTTTTTGTTTTTCCAGGAGTTCATACTTTGTCTGCAGACTTAGTTTGGGCAAAAAACTTTACACATCTTGTTGGTCTTGGTGGACCAGCGGTTGAAAGTGATTACAGTGTTGGTGGCGTCACTATTACCTCTGTTGGTACAGCATCGGTAAGTACTATTGAAATCACTGGTCATCGAAATCAGTTCCGTGATATCAATATTGAACAACATGGAGCTGCAGCAACGTGCCTAACGGCATGTAAAGTTTCGAGTTATGGGAATTATTTTGAGAATGTTCATTTTGAAGGTTTAATGGCGGCTGCGTCTGATACTGCCGGTGCTTCTTCTCTGCAAATGCACACATATTCTGGGTTCAGTATCTTTAAAGATTGTATCATTGGTTCTCCGTTGTGGGATGTCCGGACAGCGGCAACAGCGGCACAGATTTATTTTTCCAATACTTCTGGCGCCACACTTCCGCAGAATATTCTTTTCAAAGGATGTAGGATTTTTAATAATTCAGCAACAGCAACGAACCCCGCCGTAATCCTTGCTGCAAACAATGCTGTTGATCGTCTTTTGGAATTTCGTGACTGTACGTTCTATAATTTCCAGACAAATCTTGGTACCGTTTTGACAAGCGGTGTTATTAAAGATGCATGTGGAACTACACATCTTATTTTATTGAGTGGAACCACTTGCCAATATGGGTGGACGGATTGGGCAGATGTTCATACCTACACTTTTGCGGCAATGCCTACTTCAAGCGCAACCGGTGGGACAGCTTTGGTTACCACATAATGAGGTGCTTATGAGTGAAATGGCAATTAAAAAAAGATGTTGGGTTTGTGCTGGAGATGGTATTTATCAAGGTTTGCCTTGCCTGAATTGTAATGGAGAAGGAAAGGTAGAAAAAGGGGAGGGTGCAGAAACCGTTAATACTACGGAAATTACAGACAAACTTAACGATATCTTTACTGAACAAGCAGCACAGCGTGCAGATTTGACAATGATATTAACTAAAATCTGGAACAAAGTAAACGAATAATAATTAAACCCGATGGGCGGCGGGTATCCGCCCATTTAATAATCATAAATGGAGTAACAATGGAACAATTTGAAACTATAGACAATATCCGTGAAATTGGGAAAGACATAGCAGGTATGGAACGAATGTTAAAAGCGGATGAATTAAGTAAGAATAAGAAGATTCAAGACCCTGCTAAATTAAAGGAAGAAATCAAAACCAAATCAACCTTTTTAAACAAAGTAACGCCTAAGAAACTAAAAGGCGTAAAAGCCAACAAAGCGTTTCAACGCCTTGAACAACTTAAGGAAATCATCGGTAAAGATATGGTTTCAGAAAACGATTATTATAGACCTGAGCCTAAAGGTTCTGATTCTCATATAAAAAAGATGGATTTTGAAAAAGTAGTCGAACGGCAGGTGAAATTTCAAACTGATCCACAGATTAAAAAAGCAGTTAATGAATACAAAGCATTAGCAAGACAACTTGATCCTGATGATAGGCATATTTCAAACATAGAATCAATCAGGAGTTCTAAAAATAGTAAGACTTTTTCTTTATCATTAAAAGGTAAAGATAACTTTGACAAGATATCATGGTGTTCTGATTTAAAGCCTGCATAAATTTGGAGGGGTCTAATGGCGACTTCGGATATTCAAGCTAATGTACTTTATGGTTTAGGAGAGGGTGGCAATGTAGCCGATACGACATCCCTTGCGTATGCCCTTCGATGGGTCAATGCGGCATATAGGGAGTTATTTCTTAGGTATAGGTTTAAGTCGTTAAGGACACGTTCTATTTTCACTACAACGGCAGGCCAGTCAACATATCAATCTCCTTCTGATTTTGGGGGTTTTTTAATATTAAAAGACGAAACAAATCAAACCATTCTTAACCAAGTAACTCCAGAAGAATTTCAAAGAGACATTTCAGCTAATAAAGTCACAGATGAGACATTTACATCGAGCGCAGACGTGGCAGTGGATTTAGATAATAATGCTTTGATTCAATATAGCGAAGTTGTAACAGACGATACAGACCACACTACGGTTTATACAAGAGACACCGACTATGACATGAATTACACCACTGGGACAATAATGGTGCTTTCAACAGGGTCTATGAGCGATGCAACAGAATACTATATAGACTATCTCTATTATATAGACGGGAAACCGGATAAATTCTGTCTTGAATATGACGCAACAAACGAAAGGTATGTTTTTAGGCTTGATCCTATACCAAACGGGTCTTTTATAGGAAGCCTTTTATATTCTGCACTCCCTTCTGATCTTTCAAGTTCAGTCGATCCTTTATGGGATAGACTTGAATTTGCATTGGAAAGAGGTGGAATTTATTATGGAAGTCTTGAGATTATAGACGACCCACAAAAAAGAAATGAACTTAAACAAAACTATGAAGTTGCCATGCAGGCATTAATTCAAGTTGATCAGGAAATGATACCTAAACATGACAGAATTAAAGTCGTGATGAAACGTTCTGATTATTAATTTTTAAGGAGCATTAGCATGCCAGTAAGAACCATTGGACATTGTTTTTTAGGTGTAGATTACAGCATTCCGCCGCATGAATTACCAGGCATAGCTTTAGCTGATGCTCAAAATATCATACCTGATACATCCGGTCTTCCAACGGGCAGGAGTGGCAGCACAAAGTTAAATTCTACGTCTTTAGGTATAAGAGTAACATCCTTTTTTGAATTTAAAAGCGGTAGTACGGTAAAACAAATAGCTTCGTATAGCACAAAAATGGGTGTTTATTCATCTGCTACGGGTGATTTTGTAGATACTATAACCGGATTAACAAATAACAAAATGTTTCAATGGGTAAATTTTGCCGGTAAGGTTATAGGTGTAAATGAAGGTTCTAATAACCCACAATATTACGACGGTACTAATTCAGGCGATTTGGCAGGTGCTCCGCCTAAAGGATTAACTGTAACTGAATGGTCAAACAGACTTTGGTTTGGGGGTGATTCTACTGATGTGGCTCTTTTAACCGGAAGCGATCTGAATGACCCGACTACATATACAGCAGGCGGGGCAGCAACAGCAGCCGTAAGCCAGACAATAGGTGATTCAAAAGACCCCATAACAGGCGTGTTCGGATTCTTTGACATGCTTCTTATTGGCAAGCGAAACAATATTTATAAAGTAACCGGCGCACCGGCAACAGACGCTACAACTCTTAGAATAGAACCTCTCTATTCAAAATCAACAGACAATATAGGCTTTACTTCACCCTGGGCTATAGCTCAGGTAGGAAATGATGTAATCTTTCTTGATGGTTATGACATAAAACGTCTTTCCGGTATTCAGGAATACGGTGATGTTGAGTATATTTCTATTGCGCCTCATTTTAGGGATTATTTAGAAGCTACCGTAAATAAAAATTATCTTCAATATGCTCAATTTTTTCATTATAAAAAAGCTCAACAAATCTGGTGTTCTATTCCTACTGGAGCTGCGACACATTTTGTTTTTGTTTTAGATTATAAATTCAAGCCGGATACCCAGAGATATGCTTTTTATCCAATGTCTGGTTTGGTTGTAAGCTGTTTTGGCGGGGTTGAAGACGGCGAAGTTACCAATATCTATTATGGTGATGAAACAGGCTTTGTGCATAAATTAGACATAGGCAATGATGATAACGGCTCTGCAATAGACAGATTTTTTGTAACAGTAGTTTCAGGGAATTCACCTGAATATAAAGTTTTGGATAGGCACGAAATTCGTAAACAGTTTCAAGACTCTGAAGTTTTTATCCTGCCGACTGAATCTGTATTATCAATGACTCCTTATTATGCGATAGACTTAATGAGCTCTGATCAAATAAGAACTTCTGGAAATTATACAGCCTTAGATGCTGAAACGGTTTCAGGATGGAACGGTACGGGAGTTAAACACAAAAGAAAAACATTCTTTGGATTAAGCGGCAGGACAATGGCTTTGAAATGGCGGCATAATACCGTTGCACAGAATTTTGTCTTTTATCCCAGCGGGGTGAATTATACTTGGAAATCAAAAAACTCAATAAAATAATATACTGGAATATCAAACCAATAGATGGGTGGTTGTATATTTCTTCACCTATAATGGAGGCAGAACTTCCTTTTAATATAAAACGTTCGTTAGTAAAAGAATTTAAAAATATAGAAAATATCATTAAAAGCAAAAAATTAAAAGGATGGATATGTTACACAAGTATATTTAATCTTCATATAATGAAAATGTTTACTAAAGTTGGAGCGATTCCGTATAAAATAGAACAAGATAATCTCTGGTTTAAAAAGGACTTAAAATGAAAATTTACACTAAAATCCGAATAAATATGAATGGTGATATTCTTGAAGAAGAAAGTTATGAATATAAAGATGAAGTCGCTTTATGTTGTGGCGGTGGCGGGGGCGTTACTGTTGTAGAACCTCCTCCTTCTGAAACAGAGCTTGAGATTCAAAAGTTAATCCTTGCACAAATGAAAGAACCAAAGGTGCTTAGTGAAAACGAACAATTAATGGAGGATTATTCTAAACAGCTTCTTGAAACTCGACTTGAAGGATTGCCCGCTGAAAAAGAAATGCAGGAATTATCAATGGCACTTCTTAAAGAACAAATAGGCTATTCAAGAGATATGCTTGCAAGACTTTCAGAAGCTAAAGAATTAGGCGAGATAACCGGAGACCTTACAGAAGATGAAATTACCAAATTAGACCAATTAGAGGAAAATGCTATATCCCGTCTAACTGAAGTTGTGGGTGAGGATGCTCAGGAAATAGTAAAAAGTGAAATAGCTCAACTGGTTGATAGAGGGGTTTTACAGGGTAATATTGGCGCAAGAGCTATTGCTAAGATAGGCGAAGCAGCAACAAAAGAAATAGCAAGAGGGACAACGGATATAGAATCGTTAAGAATTCAACAGGAACTTGGGATGGAAGAATCAAAACGTCAGTTTGGTCTTCAATATCAAAGTTTAGTTCAGCAGGGAATTTTAACCAGAGAACAAGCTATTATGGGTATGGCTCAAAATGTTATGCCTCAACAGTTCGCACAAGCTCAATTTGCAACTCAGGCAGGTCAATTTCAACCTCAACTAAAACAACAATGGGAGATGGCTAAGCTAACCGGCGGTATTCAGCAATGGGGGCAAATGGCCGGCATGAGAGGAGCAGAGGCAGACAGAGCCACACAAGCTGCTATAGCAAATTCACAGGCTAAAGCAGCAACAACCGCATCTATGTTCGGAGCTGTTGGTAATATTGCGGGGATGGCTGGAGCTGCCGCTATATATTCTTCTAAAGGTTTTAAAGAAAAAATTAATAAAATAGACAAAACTACTGAAGATAAGTTCCTTGAAGAAATCAAGAAAGCTCCTTTATATTCATATAAATATAAAGACGACATTGCAGACGGTGGAAAGCATTTCGGGTTAATAACAGAAGAAGCACCCAAAGAAATAGTAACAGAAGATGGTAAATATTTCGATGTTATAAATTATATAGGGTATTTAACAGGTTGTATCAAGGCACTTGCTAATCAAGTCGAAGCAATGCAGGGGAGGGAATAATCATGCCGTGGCCAATTCATGATTTTGGGACAGGAAATATGTCAAAATGGTTAATGATGGCTTTAAGTCAGAAAGAGACGGCCGGTCAGAAAAAAGAAGATATAGAACGTCAATTAATGCTTGCACAGGCACAGGCGGGACAGACTACACCTGAGATTGAAGATGTTACTGTTCGTGGGCAAAGAGGCGCAAGACTATCTCCACAGGCTGTTCGTGAACAAGAATTGTTCGGTGAAGGTGGTGCTCAGGCTTTACGTGGAATGGCGGAAAAAGAAGACAGGCGATTGAAAAGGCAGGAACTTAATGCTCATACTGATAGAGTATTAAAAGCACTTCCGGCTTTAGAAAAACTTAGTCCTGAAGCGCAATTAACTTTTATTGATACAATGAATCAAGGATTTGAAGGAACTGGCTTTAAAATGACCGATGTCAATAATGCAAAAGATGCAATAGCCCAAATGCAGAAATTTTCTTCAAATAAATATTATGAGGCATTAGGAATAGCTTCTAAAGACCCGACCATTGAAAATATAAAAAATTTTAACGATTCTGCTTCAGTCGTAGCAAGACATTCGAAGCATTTTCCTGAAATAGATTTGGTTGGCGATAGAAAACGAATAACCGGCGCAATCGAACAGCAACAAAAAATAAAATTAAAACAGACTGCTCCTGGTGTGGCCCCTCAAAGACCAACCCCAATGACATTAGCATCTGCGATTAAAAATCTAAGTTTCAGGTTTTATAAGCAAGATGCTCTTGGCAATATTGTAACAACTTCTGAGAATCAGGGTATGCATAGAATTGCCCAGAAGAAACTTGCGGAATTAGCGAAAGAAAAGGATAAATCCGGCGAAAAAAGAGAGGTATATTTCCCAGATATTGTAAACCAATCTGAAGATTTTGCTCGCAATGTTGAAAACAGATATTGGGAATATTTAGATGCAGCTCAAGGGAGACAAAAGCTTGTACAAAAGGTAAATTCAACCTTTAAAAGTGAATATGGATACATCCCAAGACGAAAACCAAGATAATGTTAAACTTTAATAAAATAGATTTTGAAGATTTTGATAAACCTCAAGTAGCAAACTGGATAGACTTTGAAGGTACTGGTGAAATAGTATTGCCAGAAGAACCTAAAAAAGTTGCCAAACCAGGTGTTTTTAAGGACTTTATAGCTCCAACAGCTAAAGCTATTCCAAGAGTTACTGGAGTTATAGCGGGTTCGTTGGCATTATTGCCTGGTGCAGGAATCCGTGCGGCCATAGAATTATTACCTAAAATATCACAAGACCCGGATAAACTTTTTGAAGCAGGGAGTCTTAGCAAGGCTGGCGAAATATTCGAACAAATAATGAGTGTCCCAGGCAAGCTAATTAAAACAGAGGAAGAAGCGAAAGCGATAAGAAATATCGGTTATGTTATGAAACCGATAGAAATGTCTGGTGAAGGTTGGCGGTTGATAGGTGAAGCAGCAAATAAAGGACTAAAAAAATTAGGGCTTGACGACACATATATTGAGCCATTGTTCGACTCTTATGGAGAAGCCGCTGCTATATTCGCACTTCCTGGAGTTATTAAGAGAATAGGCAATTCAACCACTTTTAGAAGAATGACAATTCCTGAACGAGGGTTGGTTATTCAAAGCCTTGCCAAAACGGTTAAAAATAACCCAAACATGACAGAAGGGCAGATTCTTAGGAAATATGACAACCCTGCATGGAGAACAGAAGCGTTGGGCGCAAGAGCATTGAAGGCGGGGAAGCCCATTACAGAGGCAAGACCTGTTCCACCGATTGTAACGGAAACCCCAAAACCAACTGTAAAACCGACCACAGAATTAGGTCGGAAATTACAAGCAGCAATGCAAGCAGAACGAAAACCTCCTGTTGTTGCTGATTTGGCCAAACGTGAAATTGAGATTAAGACAGGCAAGATTGACTTTGAAAAGCCAGTACCTATCGAGCCTATGGGTGAAAAACCTGTTTTGCCAAGTGAAGTTACGAAGCCTGTGGGTGCTGCAAAGGACGGATGGGTAAAAGAAGCTATTGATTACGGCTATTGGGATGATTTGAAACAATTAAAAGGTTATGTAGAGGATGTAGCGTTCGACGCAAAAGACGCAATGCCTTTTATGAAAGATGAAATAACCAGGGACTTGGGGATTATCCGTAAACGAGTTCTGGAACTTGAGTCTATTGGTGCTGAAGCTAAAACATATATACATGAAACCGACCAGGCTTTTGATAAATTTGATATGGCAAAAGTTGGGTCTGGTCAAGGTGAACAATGGCATGGCCCGGGAATTTATCTCCAGGAAAAGGGTACTTTTAAAATCGAACAGTACGGAAAAAACAAAGTTGAGGCTACATTAATTCCAGAAGCAAAAATATTTAAAGCCGAAGACACACCAAAGGGAAAGTACAGAGATAGTTTTGTAGAATATGTAGTTGAAAACAAATTAGATGGTGGGCTTGCTAAAGAAACGATAAAAGAGGGGACTGATTTAAAGAATATATTGCCAAGAGATGTTTTTAAATGGAACCGTGGGCTTGCTAAACAATTAAAGCAAAAGGGATATGACGGGATAGATATAGATGGAGAATTAGTAATTTATAATCCAAAAGTTCTTAAAGTAACAGCAAAGCCACAACCCACCGCAAAGAAAGCGGAAGCGGTGAAAGACCTTATAAAAAAACGATTTAAGCAACTTGGTTATAATCCTCAACAAGAATCATCTGGAACAAATTTCACAAATTCTCTGAAAA
>Ga0307380_10004598_pt1 | contig 18559 bp, 27 predicted proteins | sample UN3MG_FD_202239 | JGI IMG/M metagenome (GOLD analysis project Ga0307380, IMG submission 202239) | Soil microbial communities from Risofladan, Vaasa, Finland - UN-3 | ecosystem: Environmental > Terrestrial > Soil > Coastal area > Acid sulfate soil | place: Finland: Risofladan, Vaasa | collected...
GGCCTGTGTGGGCTTCTCGCTCACCCACAACCTGCTTGCTCACCAGTTCGAGCCGGGCCGCAGTCCCACCAGCATCGCCATGCGCATCTACCGACTGGCGAAGAAGGTCGACGAGTGGGCGGGTGAAAGCTACTCGGGCACCTCCGTCCTCGCCGGATGCAAAGTCCTGAAACGCAAGAACGTCATCCGCTCCTACAAATGGGCGTTCGGCCTCGACGACGTCCTCCAGGTCCTCGCCCTCCACGGCCCGCTCGTGCTCGGCATCCCCTGGTACGAATCGATGTACGAGCCTGTCGACGACATGGTGAGCGTGGGCGGCGACAAGGTCGGAGGTCACGCGATCTTCGCCAACGGCATCGACGTCGAGAACAAAACGGTCACCCTCCACAACTCATGGGGACCCGACTGGGGTGACCGCGGCGAAGCCGAAATCTCCTGGGACGACCTTGGCAAGCTACTCTCCGACGAAGGGGAAGCAGTACGCCTCCTCATGGGAACGAACCGGAAAGAAGCAGTCCTCGATGAGTGAGTACTACCTCGAAGACAACCCACCGGCCAGCTCCCAGTACTCGGACCGACTGGTCGAAGAAGTCGGTCTCGGCTACGTCCACACGGCTGAGGGGGTCATGGACAACATCGGCCTCGACACCGGCGCCGAGAACACCGCCCACTTCATCTCCACCCGGACTAACCCGGGCTGCTACGGCGAGATCGGCGACTCCGACTCGATCGTCAAGATGATCCCCTACAACAAGGCGGCCTTCCACATCGTCAGCCGGGACGCCTACGACGTGAACCTGCGACACTGCTCGCGCTCCTTCTCGTTCGCCACCGCTGCCCACCTGTGGGGCACCGACCCCGCATGGGACGCCTCAGCTCTTGCGCTCATGGGCGAGACGATGGCCGAGTACTTCCTCGACCTCGCCTCCCGCAGAGCAGGATACGAGGCCGAGATGTCGCTGCGTTGGCTCACTCAGACCGAGGCCGGACTGCGCCAGCCGGGACTCTGCCTCCACGGCACCTCCCAGCCATCCGACCGCACCGACGCATGGGTCAACAACCCACTGCGGCCCCAACTCGAAGCGACTCTGATCGAAGAGATCTCGAAGCACATCTTGACTCCTTCACCAGTCCCCCCACCCAAACCCCCAAGCGTCGACCGGCGCCTTCTCATTCTGGAGCCATAGACATGGACACCATTCCCAGCTCAACCGTCATCATCGAGGTCGGGGTCAAAACTCCCGGCGGGCGCGAGGGTTTCTACGTCCGGTTTGCTGATGGCATCATGGCGAACATCTCCGGCACCCACAGCGAGTGGATCAAGGCCTTCCCGGTCGTCCAATGGAACCAGCACGGTCATCGCTTCGACGCGATCGCCGAATACTCGGCGGACAAGATCGCCGCCACAAAGAAGATGGCGGCGGGCGACTGATGGGTTGCGGATGCGGGAAGAAAAACAAGCTCGGCAAAGGGGCCTCAGTCCCGCGGCAGATCGCCAACAAGGTCCACTACTGCGTGGCGCTGCCCGCGGGGTCCAAGAAGGAGGAAGAGTGCTTCCTGGTTTTGCACGAGGCGAGGCGCTTCGCGAGGAAGAAGGGGTACCCGAAGCCGGTGAGGAAGAACCGACCGATCTGACCTACGGCGGACGGTTCAAGGTTTACGCCGTCGCCACTGAGCCTCATTTCGTCGACCATCTCGCTCCCGTGTGGAAGGCCCTGCCCGAAGAGGTGCGAGGCACCTTCTACTGCGGCGGGAACACCGTCACCCCTCGGCGCAGCCTCCATCAAGCCATCCGCTTCCACGGGATCACTGAGGCGTGCTCAGGGATGCCCAAGAAGAACTACCGCGGCCTCGGCATGACCGCCGCTTCTGGCGACCTCAACCGCATGGTCAGAGCTGCTCCGAACCTGCGGGTCGTCTTCTTCGAGCACGGATGCGGCCTCTCTTACAACCGGACCCAGAACTCCTACGCGGGTGCCCGCAACCGCCCGCACGTCGACACCTTCATCTTCCCCAACGAGATCTCCGCCTCCAAACAGCGCGCCGTCCACCCCGACCGCCGCATCGAGGTCATTGGATCATCACCCCGGCTCGACCCGTGGGCGAACAACCTGCCCAAGATGTCCTCACCTCCCGTCGTCGCCCTGTCATTCCACTGGGAGTGCCAGGTCGTCCCCGAGACGCGCAGCTCCTGGTACTGGTACCGGAAGCGCCTCGATACGATCCTGGACCAGGGTTGGACCGTCATCGGGCATGGGCACCCTCGGATCATCGACACCTGCGAGCTGATCTACAACCAGTACGGCATCGAGGTCGTCCGCAACTTCGACGACGTCATGAAACGGGCAGACGTCTACTGCGTCGACAACTCCTCGACCCTCTACGAGTTTGCCGCCACAAATCGCCCCGTCGTGGTGATGAACTGTCCGCGCTACCGCCAATCGGCCCACCACGGCCTTCGCTTCTGGGACCACCTCCCCGGCGTGGAGTCCTGCGGCCCAGACAAAGCCGACAACGTCCGAGGAATCCCCCTGGTCGACGCCATCCGCAAAGCCATCGAGGACCCACGAGAGGTCCGCAAGCAGCGCCAGGACGCCGTCCGGCACGTCTACCCCCACCACGACGGGCACTCGACGGAGCGGGCCGTCAAGATCGTCCTAGAGACGATGCTCAAGTCCGGGGAAGCGAACCCCCCACCGGAGGCGTGGAGGCCCGACACGGTCTATCAGGTCGTCGTCAACGGTGAGATCCTACGGACCGACCGTCCGCTCTTCGTCGCCCGCGAGGCTCAGATGCTGGCGAAGAAGCGGGGCGGAGTCGTTCAGACCATCTGAGATCAGGCGGCCTCTTCGCCGTCTTCCTTGACGATGTTTCCGACCTGGGTGTGGGAGAGACCGGCGAGTTCGCCGATGGCGCGAAGGGACAAACCACGAATCCGAAGTTCTCGGATGATGTCGTTTCGTTCGACGACGGTCTGACGAGCTGCGTCAGATCGTTTGGTCAGGCGGCCCTCCAGCACCTTGTTCGAGAGGGACTTGTTCGCCATCGGTGGTCTCCTTGTAGTAGCGGTCATGTAGATGCTAATCACACCCTATCGGAGATGGCAACAAATCTGTCGCGGTGGAAGGTTTATTGCCATCTGGTATGATGGTACCCATGAGCACCCTTCACAAGATCCCTGAAATCCGAGACCCCCAAGGCGGACGCAACTTCATCCGAGAAGGTGACGACGTCAAGGTACTTGCCGGGCCTGGAAACAAGCAGACCTACCTCGCCCGATTCCTCTACGGCGAGATCGACGAGGAAGGAAACCTCGTTCAAGTCAGCGTCTACGGAGCCAAAGGCGAACGGGCACCCCTCACCCGGATCTTCCGACCGGAACGGCTCCAGCGAGTCGCCCAGACCAAAAGTGGCGAGAAGGTCAGCCGGACCCGAGGGGCAGATCAGGACCAATGAGGTAGCTCTTCTCCGCGATGATCTGGTCGAAGTCGAGGAGAGGGATACACCAGCACGGCTCCGGAGGCATCGGCGACGCCCGACCCCACAAGAGACAGGCCCCGTTGTCGAACACGACCAGCAAGGTCTTCGGCTTCGGACGACCCCAGTCGGAGAGCTGCTCGATAACCGGACCGAGAACCGACAACTCCGCGCCCAGCTCGGTCAGGCGGGCGCAGACCCACGCACGCTCGACATCAACGTCGTCAAACACCACCTTGCGGCCTGACCCCGGCGTCCACTTCGGATCCTCACCCAAGATCCCCTCGTGGCACCACCGGTTCAGCTGGCGGTAGGAGCAGTCGATCAGTCGAGCGATCGACTCGGTGCGGCGATCCAGGTTGGTCATTCGTTGGCTCCAGTTGGTTGGCGGAACATTCGACTGCGTGGCGTTCGAGATCGAGACGGATCATCAGGAAACGGAGATCCTTGAAATCACGGGTCGTCGGCAGCTCATCCCAGGGCTTCAAATCGAGGAAGGCCGACACCCATTTCGTCACATGACGATACGCGGGGTGGTAGTAGGTCTGGCCGCATCGAACGCAATCCGCACCCTGCTCGAAGTCGTTGAACTCGACGGGCGATCCGGTGTGCGAATGGACGACCCGCTTGTCCGGGGTCTCGCCTGCGGGCACCCACCAGCCGAACGTCATCGACGAAGTCTCGATCTCGGACTCGATACGGGCCGGGAGTGTCATTCGGTTGACTCTTCAGTCATGCACGGGTTCATCTCACCGGCGTCACTTTCCTTGAAGCATTCCCCGCAGAACGTGACGCGGCCATCAGTGCTGTGGTGTGACTCAGCGTGTCCGCATTGATGGCAGTCCCCATCGACGTACAGCGATACCACTTCCTCCTTCGGAATGAGGCTGTCGACGGTCCGGTAGCCGCGGGCGATCTCGATGCAGCGGGCGACCGTCTCGGCCCGAGGGTCGCCCTGCCCGACGAGGTGGTCGCGGAAGCGGCGAAGGTCGGCGACGAGTTGCTCGTTCATTTCGAGTGCTCCAGTTTGGTGAGGACGTAGTCGACGACTTCTTGCTTGTCGTCGAGGGCGGCGTAGATCGCTCCATCGATCGTCTTCTCAGCTTCGAGATGGAGGAACAAGACCTTGCGGGTCTGGCCGGGACGAGACAAGCGCCGACGAGCCTGAAGGTATTGGGCCAGGGAGAAGCCCAACGAATAGAAGATGGCGACGTGGGATCGAGTCAGGTCGATCCCTTCCGATCCGGAGGCGACCTGGACGGCCATGATGTCGATGCCCGCAGGCATCTTCGCGTCGGCGCCCATGTCGTTTCTCCGCCCCGACACCTCGCCGTAGGAACGCTTCAGCTTCTCGGCCACGCCCTTGACGACGTCGAGGTCGTGGACGAACCGGCAGAAGACGACGATCGGCTCATCGGCGGGAAGGTCGGTGGCGATGTCGGCCAACAACTCGGCCTTCGCCGTCGAGACGTAGGTCAGGTTCTTGTCGTCGTCGTGGAGCGCCCCGCCGGTGACCTGCTGGAGACGCAGGAGCTTCACGAGGGCGTTCGCTGCGGTAACCACGCCGTCGTTGATCTGGGCGATCATCTCGTCTTCGAGGGCGTCGTAGATCTTCTGGGCTTTCGGTTCCAAGACGCAGGTTCGAGTGACGTCGTGCTCGCCGGGGAGGTCCAGAACATCGTCGGAAGAGACCCGGAAAGCGATCGAGTAGAGCTTCTTGTTGAACTCGTCCTCGTTCTGATAGCCGAGCACCTCGTAGCCGCCGTAGCCACCCATGAGCGCGTAGCGGGCGCGGAACGCTGTGAACGACCGACCGAAGATGTCGGGGTCGAGGGTGCGGTACTGGCCGAAGATGTCGAGGGGTCCGTTGGGGAGCGGCGTGCCGGTCAACATGAGTCGCCGGTCCGACTTGCGGGTGAGCTTCGAGCAGTACCGCGACGTCTTCGACTGGCCGTCCTTGATCCGGTGCGACTCGTCGAAGATCACGTAGTCCCAGTCGACCTTCGTTGACCATGTCTGGAACGCTGCGGCTCGGGCGGCCTCGTAGTTGACGATGATGGCGACCCGCTCGTTTGGTGAGTCGTAGGCCACCTTCGCTTCCTCCGTCCGCTTCGCCACGGTGCCCTTCAGTGGAGCACAGGTGGTCCACGGCAGTCCGGCGTGGAGGCCCAACTCGCGGGGCCACACACCGATGACGGACTTCGGGCAGATGACCAGAACACGGAACGGCTCGCCCGCATCGGTCTTCTTGGTTGAAGCGTTCGTGATGAGGTCGACGGCGATGCGGGATTTTCCTGTTCCCATGTCGAGCGCCAACATCGCCGATGGGAGTTGTTGAGCGAAGTGGTACGCCTGGAGTTGATGGAGCCACGGCGTGCCCTTGGTGAATGGAATCGGGTCGAGGTCGGTCGCGTCTTTCAGCCCTTGAGCGTCCTCGCGCCGGACCGATTCAGAGAGGAGGTCGTTGAACCGCTCGTCGCCGGTGAGCTGGTGGTCAGCGAAGGCGGCGACGAGATTCTGAGCCGAGGTTGGGCTGGCCGTGTACGTCCACGCCTTGTGGCCGCTATCCCATCGGGCGCCCTGGACGCGTTTGCAGAGGTCCTTGAGTCGGAAGGGTGAGTCGAGGAGGAACCGCTCACCTTCAGTGCGGACGCTGAGTGCCGCTGACGCCTCCTCAGATCCTCCGGATGCGTCGAGGCTGCGCCCGTAGCGTTTGAGGGTGAGAAGGGCGGCGCTACGCCCACGCTCACCCAGCGAGCCTGCTGAGGCGTTGCGGGCGAGGGCCTCGATGAAGGGGCGCTCGGCGAACTCGGCCACGCGTGCTGCGTGGAGGTCGGAGAGTGCCGTCGCCAACTTCGTGTCGTCCATGCGCTACAGTGTACCACAGCGAAGCAGAACTCCACACCGCTGCGCCCAGAACCACGAAAGGCCCCGATGGGCTTGAAATGCACGAAAACCCGAGTTACAGCAACCATGACGTTACACGTCCCACTCTCAACACTTACATAAGTGAAAGTCGATCCGTAGTTATGTACTTATACATCGCATAAGTACATAACTCTCAAATGACTTTCGGAAGTGTAAGTGTTGAGAGTGGGACGTGTAAGGAACCCACGACACGAGGAGCAACAGATGAGTTCAGACCGGAGCGGACGCTCGATGCGAGTCCCCGAAGACATCTACGAGGCTGTGCGCACCGTGGCCGACGTCGAGAACAGAACCATCACGGCCCAACTCTCGATGCTCGTCGAGCTGGGTCTTGAAGCCTCTGGCTTCGAAGCAGTGCTGAGTTCGGTGCGGTCGAGACCCCCGGCGGGGATGGACCCGATGTTCGACGAGAACGGAGAACCGACGTGAGTCTTCCGACCCGCCACTCGATCTCCGCGATGCAGAAGTACGAAGAGTGCCCGAAGGCGTATGAGTTCCGATACCTCATCAAACCGGAGGTCACCGAGGACGATGCGGATCACCTCAAAATCGGACGCGCCGTCCACGCCGGATTCGAGGAGGCCTACAAGGTCTTCAAGGCTCGTGGTCTCTCCGGGAGTCTCATCGCTGTGGAGTGCGAGGCCATCGACAAGCTCCGATCGGAATGGATCGATGCGGGACTCGAAGATCACCAGGCCCAACTCGAAGCGGCTGAGGCTGCCGTGCGACGAACCCTACTGACCCGATCGTCGCACCACGAGAACATCATCGGCATCGAGGTCGAGTTCGATCTACCTACCCCGGCGGGCTACAACTTCATCGGCTACGCCGACCTCGTCGAGAAGGTCGGACCAGATGCCGTCGAGATCCTCGACTGGAAGATCACCTACAAGCCGAAGGACACCGATGAGGTATTCCGGAGCTTCCAGCTCAACAACTACGCCTGGGCTGTCCGCGAGATGTGGCCCTGGGCGAAGACGGTGTGGGCTGGCGAGAACTACCCGATGGTCGATCAGGCTGTGCGCGTTCAGCTCGTTGACGAACACATCGAATTCGCCGCGGCCCGTCTCGACGCAGACATCGAAGCGGTGTTGGCTGAAACTGAATGGCCGACTCGAACTGGGTACCAATGCAAGTGGTGTTCGTACCGAAATCTGTGTCCGGCGATGGCCGATCTGCCTGACGATCAACTCGACTGGTGAGCGTTCCGTACAGAAAGTTGACGCTTTCCGAAAAAGGCTGGTACACTGACCATCCCCCGACCGATGGAAACAGACTGAACACATGACCTACGACAAGCAGAAGCTGATCCGCTGGAACGAACTCAAGGACCAGAAGGAATCTGTTGAAGACGATCTCGACGTCATCAAAGCCGAGCTTTCCGAACTCGATGCCGAGATCCAGCTGATGTTCATCGACGCAGGTCTCGACGCAGTCAAGATGGACGGCTACACAATCCACCTGAACACCACGGTATGGGCCAAGAAGTCGGGCAAGGACATCGACCAAGACGCGGTGTGTGAAGCACTCGGCGCCGCGGGGATGTTCGATCTTGTGAAAGAGTCCTACAACTCGAATCAGGTTTCGGCCTGGATGAGAGAACTCGCCGACGAGAACGGCGACATCGAGCTGCCATCCGAGCTGGAGGGCGTGCTCGAAGCGACGAAGGTCACCCAAGTCCGACGTCGCAAATCCTGAAGCATTCGTAACTACAACCCGAGGGAGAATCCTCATGGCACCAAGCAAGAGCACGGAACTCGCAATCGTCGAGGCATCCGACTACCCAGCACTATTCGGTGGAGACATCGACGTCGCGGAAGTGATGGCTGAGAACTTCGGCGGACCCGACGCACTCGGACCCAACGACCTCGAACAGGTCAAGATCCCCGCAGGCGGAGCAACCACCTGGGAGCTTCCCTCCCTCGAAGGTCCTGTCGCCGAGAAGACCCTCACCGGAATCATTCTCGCCCGTCGGTCCACCCGACGCTTCTGGCAGGAGTCGCTCGATGACGCTGACGAAGCATCAGCCCCCGACTGCGCTTCCGACGACGCCATCACCGGGCGGGGTCTCTACGGACCGAGCAGCACCTCGAACCCCTCCGGCTCGTGCAAGGGCTGTCCGATGTCCCAATGGGGATCTGGCTCCGAAGACGGCAACGACCGCGGCCCGCAGGCCTGCAAGGAGAACTGGCTCCTCTACGTTCTGCGCCCCGGCTCGGTACTCCCGACCGTCCTCTCGCTGCCGCCCACGTCGCTGAAGGCGTGCAAGCAGTACATGGTGCAGTTGTCCCAGGCGGCGAAGCCCATGTGGGCCGTCGTCACGTCGATCGGCCTGAAGGCCGAGACCTCCGGAAAGCTGAAGTACTCGACGGCGACGTTCCAAGTCGACTCCCAGGTCGACCCGGCCCATCTCGGGACCGTCAAAGAATTCGCCGCCACCGTCAAGGCCATCGGCGAACCCTCGACGCCTGTCGAGGTAGACAGCTCAGCTGCCGCCGATTCCACCGAAGCCTCCAGCTAGGGCACGGCCGTCGAGGAACCGGAGCGACGGCTCCGGTTCCTTCCGTGTTCGAATTCGATAACTAGCTGGGGGGACCCATGTCAGACAGCCGTCAATTCTTCGAAGCTCTCTTCTCGACGGTTCCAGAGCAGTACTGGACGTACCTCTGGACACACTCACCGAAGAAACGGTCACACTGGAACCAAGTCAACAAGATTGACGAACTGGTCGCCGACGCCGAGCGCATAGCCGAGACGACCGACGTCTACGTTGCCCTCGCCGTCTCAGGACACAAAGGCACGGAGTACGAACGCTTCACCCGCGAGAACGCAGCGGGGATCATGGGCCTGTGGGCTGACCTCGACATCCAGGACGTCGACGCCCACAAGAAGTTCAACCTCCCGCCCGACCTCGACGCCGTCCGCGACCTGATGAAGGGCGCCGGTGTCGAACCGACGATCCTCGTTCACTCAGGACATGGGGTCCAGGCATGGTGGCTCTTCCATGAGTTCTGGGAATTCGAGGATGACGAGGATCGCAACGAGGCCCAGCGGCTGTCCGAAGCGTGGAATACCACTCTCCGAATCCGCGCCGCCGAGCGGCAGTGGACAGTCGACTCGACCTTCGACCTCACCCGCATCTTCCGCATCCCCGGGACCATCAACTACAAGGTCACCGACAAGCCAGTCCCGACCAAGATCCTCGACTTCGATGACACCCGACGGTTCAACCCGACCGACTTCGACGAATTCCTCGTCGATGAAGTTTCCGCCCAGCAGTGGCTCAACGTCACGCCGACACGGAACTACATCGTCGATGGTGATCTCAAATTCGACCCATCGGCGAATCCTCCATTCGAGAAATTCGAGGCGCTCCGCGAGAACAACGACCTATTCAAGGCCAGCGTCGATCGAACTCGCCGGGACCTGAAAGATCAGTCGGCCAGCTCCTACGATCTTTCCCTCGCCTCGATCGCTGTGGCCTCCGGATGGTCCGATCAAGAAGTCATCGACCTCATCATCTTCGCTCGACGGAAGCACGGTGATGAGCAGAAAGGGATCCGGCCCGACTACGCGAAACGCACCATAGCGAAGGCTCACGACCAGACGGCCTCGGAGCGGGCGACCGAGGTCATTGAAGAAGCAGCCCACGCCATGCAGGAAGCGAAGGCGACCGGTGACGACGAAGACGTCCGTCAGCATCGCCGGGAAGCCCTCGATGGCGTCTCCCAAAAGTTCGGGATCGAGATCATTCGAATCCAGAAGCTCAACTCGGACCCACCCCAGTACCAACTCGTCACGCCGACGAAGACGATCACTATCGGGTCGTCACGAGATCTCATGTCTTGGTCGACGACGGCCCAAGCCGTCGCCGATGCCCTCGACCATTTCATCCCTCGGTTCAAACAGAAGGACTACGACAAGATCGTGCAGGTTATCCTCTCGTGTGCCGAGCTGATCGAGACAGGCCAAGAAGCCACTGAGGCAGGCCGCATCCAACTCTGGATCACCGATTACGTGCTCACCTGCAAGCCCGTCGACGAACCCGACAAAGCCATCGTCTCCAAGTACCCGTTCTACAAGAACGGCCACGTCTACGTGCAAGGTGATGCCCTGAAGCGTTGGATCCAAACCGGCCGCGGTGAGGTCATCAAGCACCACGACTTCGCCCGGATGCTCCGGGCCTACGGAGCCGAAACCGAACAGATGGCCTTCAAACTCGAAGGCGGCAAACGCACCTCCCGGTCCGTGTGGCGTCTCCCTGACGCGATCAAGGAAGTGCTCGAAGAAATGGTGACCGACGATGAGTGACGAGACCGAAGAGATCTCCCTCGAAAATGAGATCCGGTGCTACGGCCCTCCAGGATGTGGGAAGACGACCTGGATCACTTCCAGAGTCAAAGACACTGTCCGGCACCGCGGCTCCGATGCCGTCATCGCCTGCTCGTTCACCAAGACCGCCGCGGCAGAACTCGCCGGACGCGACATGCCACTCCCCGCCGGGCAGATCGGAACCCTCCACGCCCTCGCCTATCGCTCGATCGACCGCCCAGCCATCGCCCAGGAACGCATCGCCGACTGGAATCAGGAGAACGAGTACCTCGCCCTCTCTGGGGCGAAGGCCGCACCCGAAGACCTCGAAGCCGTCGAAGGGTTTGGAGGTCCAGCCCCCGGCGACAAACTCATGCAGCTCGTCGACCGCTACCGCGCCCTACGCGTCCCCGAAGAACTCTGGACCCATGACGCTATTCACTTCTCCCACAAGTGGACGGAGTGGAAGACCGAAGAGGACGTCATCGACTTCACCGACATGATCGAGATCGCGATCAACGAAACCGAGACGGCCCCCGGGAATCCGACCGTCGGATTCTTCGACGAGGTCCAGGACTTCACCCCACTCGAACTCCGACTCATTCGTCATTGGGGGTCGAAGATGGAGCGGGTCATTCTCTGCGGCGACGACGACCAGTGTATCTATAGCTTCAAAGGCGCTACTCCGGATGCGTTCCTCTACCCGACCCTCCCTGAAGACCAGAAGCGTGTCTTGTCCCAGTCCTACCGGGTGCCCGTGGCCGTCCACGCCGTTGCCCAACGATGGGTCGAACGGCTGAGCGTACGCGAGCCGAAGGACTACCTACCCCGCGAGGAGCAGGGCACCATCCGTCGAGGCAATTTCAACTGGCAGACCCCCGAGCCTCTCGTCAATGACATCTGCGAGCAGATTGCCAACGACCGGACCGTCATGGTTCTGGCTGCGACCAGCTACATGCTCGACAAGGTGAAGCACCGGCTCCGCGCTGAGGGCGTCCCGTTCTGGAATCAGTATCGGCGCAACCGCGGAGACTGGAACCCACTCGGACGCGTCGGGGGACGCACGACCACGGCCAGTGACCGGGTCATCGCCTACCTCCGCGCCGACCCCGATCAGGTCCCCGAGGAACTCGCCCGCCCCTGGCACGGCAAAGATCTCAAAGCCTGGATAGGGGCGATCAACTCGAAAGGGATCCTGGCTCGCGGGGCGAAGTCTGTGGTCTCTCAGATGCCCGACAACCGGCTCATCCCCTACGAGGAAATCGTCTCCCTGTTCGGCAGTGAGGAACACCTCAACCGGGCACTCCAGGTCGACGTCGACTGGCTTTCTTCGAATCTCCTGAGCGACAAACAGCGATCGATGGCATACCCACTGAAGGTTGCCGAGACCTACGGAGTCGAAGGACTCATCTCCACACCGAGGGTGATGCTAGGAACGGTCCACTCGGTAAAGGGAGGCCAGTCCGATGTGGTCTATCTGTTGCCAGATTTGTCGTCAGCTGGATACCGACAATGGATGGATCCGACCCCGGCCGGGAAGGACGCGACGATCCGGCAGTTCTATGTCGGCATGACTCGTGCCCGCGAGGAACTCGTGATCTGTGAACCCGTAAGCCATCTGTGCGTCGACCCAGCCCTCATGCTGACCGGCGCCATCGAAGGAGGATTTCTATGAGTAACGGTGGACGACCAAGCGAGCGCAACGAGCCTGACCCGCTCGAAGAGATGATGAAGACGAAGGCGGGTCAGACCGACATGAGCGCGGCTCTGTTGTCCTTCACCATCCTTCTGGAGTCATGCGAGCCGATCATGGACATCGTCAAGGGATACAAGCAGAAGTGGATCGACTCCGGATTCAGCACCGAGGCCGCGGACCAGATGGCCGCAGACTTTCACGCCCAGGTCGTCCGCATCATGTTCTCGAAGGTTGGCTGATGGCGGAACAACCCGAGACTCGTCTCCAGAAGAAGATGGTGAAGCGCATCGAGAACCTGCCGTGCCCGTCGCGCGCACGCAAGATGCACGGCAGCGCATTCACTCGTGCCGGAGAGCCTGACATCGACGCCGTGATCTGTGGCATCCCTCTGAAGATCGAGGTGAAGATGCCGGGCAACACACCGACGAAGCTCCAGACCCAGCGCATCTTGGAGTGGGCCGCAGCGGGAGCAGTCGCTGGGTGGTGCGACACGATGGAAGGTATGGACGAATTCATCATCGAGGCCCTCGTCGTCGCTTCGAACTCCGGCTGGGCCGCCGCCAGACATATCCTTGACACTGGTCTCTGATGACGGCCACCCAGATCCTTCTCGAAGCGTTCCCTGGCTCTGTCTTCATCCCTGATCCTTCAGAGATCCCGGACTTGTTCCCCGGCCCGTTCGGGACTTGTGGTCGATGCGGGCGCGGTGCCTATATGTGGATGCTCGTCGGCGATGAGCCGGTGCCGATGCACAACCGGTGCGTCGAGGGGTGGGTGATCGGTGAGGGTGCAGTAGACGGTGTCGCTGTGGAGACGTCGGCCGCCCCGGTTGGCGTCTACGCGAAATGGGCGGAACGAAGTGGAAAGTGACTTGCCGGATGGTACAATGGACTCCATGTCGGCTACCGAAAGCATCTACGAATCGATCGACCGGATCGTCAACCATGTCGAGCAGCGTGAAGCACTCATGTTGATCTCCGCCCAGATGCTCAACGACCACGCCGTTTCCGCTCAGCTCTGCACTGACCGCACTCAGCCCGAGCTGACGAAACTCCTCATGCACATGGCAGGACTCACCGGCAGGCTCATCAACATCATCTCGGCCCACACCGGCGAGACCCCCGACGAGGTCCTTCGCCGGTTCGCTCTCGCCACCACGAAAGGCACCGACACATGAGCCGTATCGGCAACCCCCGCAACCGCAACGCCAGCCCTGGACGGATCACGATTTCGGACCGCTGCCCATTCCGGCGCAACATGGCCGACGTCGAAGAGAGACGCCACACCTACTACACCGATGAGTACGGGAAACGGGTGTGCCGACTCTGCGGCACAGAGAAAGGAAAGCCGGTCGACATCGAGGAACCCGCCACCGCGTTCGCCATCCGAGAAGCCCGACGCATCCTCGGTGTCAAAGGCGGACGACGGTGAGCCACACCGCCCCCTCGGAAGAGACCGTCTGGAAGATGCACCGGTGGCAAGCTCAGGTCCACTACCGGACGAGTACCGGGATCCCTTGCGTCATGGGCTACGGCTCCGTGAAGACCGCCGTCGAAGCGTGCGAGCGCCGACAGAACTCGCCCAACATCAACTCGACCACCATCGCCCTCGGCGCCGTCGTCATCGACGCCAACGGTACCCAGATATGTACTTGGGGAGAACCCCCGGAAATGGAAGATCAATGAGCAAGAAGCCCTACGCCGACCATCTCGTCTGGCTCGATCTCGAAACAACCGGGACCGACGAGCACGCTGACCACATCCTCGAAGTGGGGATCACCGTCACCCAGCCCGTCTTCCCGTTCGACGAACGCGACCGGTTCGAGTCGATCGTCATCCCGGTGATGCCCCGAGCCGGTGATCTCTCGTGGGTTGACAACCTTGACCCCGTCGTCCTGGACATGCACACAAAGAACGGACTTCTCCAGGAGGTGCGCGAGGCTCAGATGGAGACCAACGGCTTCCTCTACTGCATCACCGTCGAAGCCCGCATCCTCGATTTCCTGGCCCCCTACGGCAAGCGCCTCCTCCTGGCAGGCTCCGGCGTGGGCCACTTCGACCGGCGTTTCATTCGACGCCAGATGCCCACCCTCGACGACCGACTCCTGTTCCCTTGCCTCGACGTCGGCATCATCCGACGCACGATGGCCCTCCTCGGTCGTGACGACCTGATGTCCCACGACGGAGAAGCGAACGACCTCAAGCCCCACCGGGCGCTTGCCGACGCCCTCATCCACCTCGACGAGTACCGGCACTACTGCGGCCTGTTCCTTGACATCGGCAAGGAAGAAGTGGAAACCGAGACGGAATAGTGTATAGTTAGTTGCCATGAGCACATTCCTGAAACTCGCCTTCGACATGCCCTGGCAGGTCCCCGCATCTTGCGCTGCCGCCGCCTTCACCTTCGGCGCCGTCTTGTGGGAAGCCTTCCGGCCCTACGAGCCACCGACCGACACCGACAAGCCCTACGACTGGAGCACCGATGAGTGACGACCACGACCACCTCGACGACGGAGACCACGCCGAACGGCCCAACCCGCACACCCACACGACCCGGCTCCCGCCCGACTCGCGAGGCAAGCTCAACTTCATCGTCGAGAACCTCCGCACCGGCGTCACCCCGATGACGATGATCTTCGACGACCGCGAGGTCGAGGTGATCGCGTACGGCATCGAGGTCGACGACGAATACCTGTACCAGCCCGTCGCCATCTTCGTCGACCCAGACCTCGAAGCACGGCTCTCCCACCTCCCGGAGCCGGAACTGCCGCCCGAGGTCACCATCCCTGACGGGTTCGTCCCCATCACTCTCCCCGACGGGCGCGTTGGCTACGTGCCGCCATCGACATGATCTCGGTCTCCGAACGAGACTCGACCGTCGAATTCACGTCCCCCTTCGGGCCGGTGGATCTGGTCTGGACCGACCCTCCGTTCGGGACCGGGAAGAAGCAGGCCCAGAGAGGAAACTCCTACCAAGACGGCACCCCCGATGAAGCTGTCGAGATGGTGGTCTCGGCTCTGGACCGGATCGACCTCGCGCCCCAGGCAGTCATCTGTGTGTGTGCCGACTACCGGATCATCCACGACGTCGTCGTTCGGCTCAGCTCCAAGTTCACTTTCATGGGTGAAGTGATCTGGACGTTCGGACTCGGACGCCCGAGGATGTCGTGGTGGCCCAACCGCCACAACACCATCGCCACCTTCGCCGCTGGAGACTCCCCGTGGTTCGACCCAGCCGCCATCCCCACCGAGATCCGCAAGGCACCCAAAGCCGGGTACCCGGACACCAAGCCAGCGGGGTCCGTGTGGGACAAGACTCTCTCCAACACCGACCCCGAGCGGGTCGGCTACCCGAACCAGAAGCCCCTCTCGATCATCGAGCCGTTCATCCTGGCCCACACCTCGCCCGGTGGCGTTGTCGCCGACCCGTTCATGGGGAGCGGCTCCGTCGGTGAAGCCGCCGTCTCGAACAACCGGAGATTCGTCGGCCAAGACACCAACCCCGAAGCCATCGAAATCTCGACGAGGCGACTCTCCGCTCTCTTCTCTGAAAGGACCCAGCCATGATGCCCACCAAGTTCTCGACGAAGGCCGTCGGCCTTACGTTCGTCAAAGACGACGACGGCCACGACCTCTACCCGGACAACCTGCACCGGGTCGACGAGCTGAACACCGACCGCAATCAGGTCGAGATGATGACGGCCGTCCTCATCCGCAACCCGGACAACCCCCACGACGCCAACGCCATCGAGGTCCATGTCCCCGCCCTCGGCGACAACGGGATGATCGGGCACCTCAACAAGAACGTCGCCAAACGTCTCGCCCCCGAGCTGGACTCGGGTGAGAAGAACTGGCGGGCCGGAGTCCAGTCCGTCAACATCATGCCCGGACAGGAACACCAGCCCGGGATCACGATCCGCATCGAGGCGACCGACAAGCCCAACGTCGACGCCGAAGGAGAGGTCAGGGAACTGTGAGCAACCTTGCCGTCGTCCCGTTCGAACTGGTGTCAAACCTCGACCCGCGCCCAGCCGAAATGCAGCTCCTGAAAGGCGAAACGAACCAGGGAGACAACTTCATGGTCACGTTCGCCGGGGTGCCCGGCGAAATGGTCGCCCACCTCTACTTCGACATGCCTGGCACGTCGATGAAGATCGACGTCATCGAGATGATCCCCCAGCTGTACCGCTCCCTCCACGCTGACCCCGGCGACGTGTGGTCGCCGTTCGAGCGCGAGACCGACATGGACCGCGAGCTGCCGATGGAAGGCCCGTTGCTCGGAGGCCCTGGCATGTCTCGGGGCTACATCAACTCGATCTATAACGCCTGGGTCCACCAGACCGAGACCCACACGATCATCGACTTCGCCCGGCGTGACGCCCAGCCCCTCGTCATCCAGGCCGACGTATTGAGGATCGCCGAAGACCTTGCTGACCCGACCGACGAAGAACCTCGGATCGACATCGTCCACGGAGCCGAGCACCCTGGCGGCGAGATGCGGCTGATTCTCGACCGCCGAGGGAATTTCTCCTAAACCGGGTGGAAAGTTCGTTTCCATCTGCTACAATGGAAACTGTCTTACCATCCAACTCACGAAATGAGCACACCGTGACCGCAACCCTCCAAGCCCCCACCTCAAAGGTTCTCCGCGACGAAGTCGTCGCCGACATCGTCGCCGAAGCCGACCGGCTCCGCGATATCTGGAACGACGAAGGCTACGTCGAGGTCGACCTCGAACCGGGCGACTCGACCCGCTACGAGTTGCTTGTCGAAGCCGAGGCTGACAAGCCCACCTGGGTTTCCGTCGAGAACATGGGGATCTACTTCACGCTGCCGCCCCTCGACGAATGGCCGACCCGTGCCTGGTTCGTCGAGAAGGCCGACAGCTCCCTCTCCCCCGCCTACACGGGCGAAGTGATCCGGGTGTTCATCGAATCGCTCCTCGGGATCGAGCGAGTCGACGTCGTGCCTCCCTTCCTCAACATGGCACCCCTCTTCGACCTGCTGCGCCAAGTGGCCGAGACCGAGAAGAAGGCGACCGAGCTGGCCGCCGGTCTCCGCGAGTTCGCCGACTTCATCGAAGCGCACCCGCACCACACTCAGCCGAAGTACGGGACCATGATGGAGTGGATCGCCACCGAAACCACGGTCCAGGGCACCTACCACATGGACGACGAAGAGAAGGCCGCGAACCGGGCGGCACTGATCCCCAGCTTCGCCCGCCACCTCTCCGCCGGAACGACCCCCGACAACCCGATGAAGCGCGACATCGAGAAAGACAAGATCACGATGACGCGCAGCTTCGGACCGATCCGCCTCTTCGCCGAGTTCGGCACCGAAGGCGTCTGCAAGATGGTCCCGACGGGCGAGACGGAGCAGATGACCACCTACGAGATCCCCGAAGAGGTCCGGAAGGCATACGAGATCCCCGAGGAAATTCGCAAGCAGTACCGGGTCACCGTCGAAGTGCCAGTCACTGAGCGGGTCTGCCCCGACAGTCTCCTCAGTCTCTGAATTCTTTCCCGTAGCGGGTGGAAAGTTCGTTTCCATCCGCTACAATGGAGACTGTCCAACCAACTCACGAAATGAGCACACAATGAGTCACGAAGTAGAGAACATGGTTTCCGTCCGAGAGGTTCCCTGGCATGGCCTCGGCACCATCGTCGAAGAGACCCTCACAGCGAAGGAGGCGCTCGTCCTCGCCGGTCTCGACTGGAACGTCACGATGCAACCCATCTTCGCCGCCGTCCAAGACCGGGTGGTCGTCACCGAGCATGACCACGAGACAGGGGAATCCACGGACGTCCTCGGTAATCGATACGTCGAGATCCCCGGGCAGTTCGCCACCGTCCGCGACAGCGACAGCTCGATCCTCGGCACCGTCTCGTCCCGCTACAAGCCCGTCCAGAACCACGAAGCCTTCGACTTCTTCGACGGCGTGGTCGACAACGGCGAAGCGAAGTACGAGACCGCAGGCTCCCTCCAGGGAGGCAAGCGCATCTTCCTGACGGCGAAGGTCCCCGACGGGGTCCAGATCGGCGGGGTCGACCAGTGCGACTTCTACATCGTGCTCGCCACATCCCATGACGCCTCCCTCGCCCTCACCATGATGGTCACCCCCATCCGTGTGGTCTGCCAGAACACCCTC
>Ga0307380_10004600_pt1 | contig 18558 bp, 12 predicted proteins | sample UN3MG_FD_202239 | JGI IMG/M metagenome (GOLD analysis project Ga0307380, IMG submission 202239) | Soil microbial communities from Risofladan, Vaasa, Finland - UN-3 | ecosystem: Environmental > Terrestrial > Soil > Coastal area > Acid sulfate soil | place: Finland: Risofladan, Vaasa | collected...
TGTAGTCGAAGGTCAGATATTAACAGAGTCCTGTTTTGTGACAACAGGAACCGGGGCACAGTTAGCAGCAGCGCTGCCTCATGGAATGCGCGCTGTTACCGTTAACCTTTCCAGAAGTGCAATTCCGGACCAGGCACTGTTATACCCGGGCTGTGTAGTAGATGTACTGGTCTCTTTCAGGTTATCAAGGACCGATGAGGGCCAGGCGATATCCACAACCATGCTCCGCGGAATCCAGGTGCTCGCCGTAGCAGGTGATTCCGTCGTGTCAAATCCGAATGATGAAGACAAGAAAGATAGCAGAGCACGTCGTACAAGCTCGGGAGCAGCGGTCACCCTCATGGTCGATCCGAAACAGGCAGAAGCATTGCAATTGGCGGCAGGCAGCGGGAGCATATCGCTGGCTATCCGAAATCCTCTGGACAGGAATATGTTCGATATAGAAGGAACAGTGCTAAGCCAGGGCAGACTGGCTCACTTAGGGTCAGTATTAACATCGGCAGTATTTTCTGCCGGTCAGAACGAGCAAAAGTCGTTAGCAGAGCAAATACTAAGCGTCATTGATCTGCCACAACAGTCTCAGGGAGAGGGTATCGCTGACCCGAACCTCTTTACCAAGCCACAGCCGCCTAAGCCGAACGAAGAATACCAGGTTCGCCGCTCACCACGTTGGGGCGTAACCGTGATTCGAGGCCGGGAATCAAAGATTGAGGAGTTGGCCATCCCGGAAAATGAAGATGCAACGGGGGTCGTTTCAAGAAAATAAAAATAAGTTCCTTTCGCATGCGGACGATATATAATGATATTCGTTTAAAGTTACTGCGGCCTGAGTGTGAAAGGATAAAACATGGAATCAATCGTAGAAAGAACAAAAATTAGTGGCCATACAGTTAGATGTATCCTCGTTATTATATTTATTAGTGGCATTTTACCAGCATACGCTGTTGAGGCCGGTTCCGATAACATTACCGTCAAGCCCGAAACCATAACGTTCATTGTGGGCGAGTCTACGATTGTCAAGGCTCCATGGCCTACGATCCGTGTGGCTGTTACTGACCCAACAATCGCTAACGTACAGGTTCTAACACCTGAACAGGTGCTGCTTCAAGGCAGCAAGGTCGGCTCGACGGACCTGCTTGTATGGAGCGAGGACGAGAGCCAGGTCCAGCAGTGGAAAGTCCAGGTGAGGCTGGACACCGCCCGGTTTAAGGAAAAGCTGGATGAACTGTTTCCGGATGCCTCTTTGGGAGTCAGCGAGTCCGGTGAGACGCTAATTGTAACAGGATTTCTCCGAAGCTCAGATCAAGTAGTGCAGCTCAATAATTACCTGAAAAAAAGCGGAGTTACTTATGTGGATATGACAAGCGTTGCCGGTGTGCAACAGGTTCAATTACAGGTCCGTGTAGCAGAAGCAAGTCGGGCGGCATTGCGATCCCTGGGCATAAATATTTTCCACACGGATGATGATTATTTTGGCGGTTCACGGCTTGGTAATTTGGGCGGCGGAGACATTGGAGTTCCGGCAGGTACGCTTGTGAAGGATACCATGCCCTTCCAACTCATGAGCGATGCAAAGCCGGCCGCGGCTGTAACGATTTTTGCTGGTGTTCCAAGGGCAGATTTTGAGATTTTTATTCAAGCACTTGCTGAAAATCAGTATATGAGACTTCTGGCAAACCCAACGCTTGTGGCCCTAAGCGGTGAAGAGGCCAGTTTTCTTGCCGGTGGGGAGTTTCCGATTCCGGTCGTACAGGGCAGTAGTGGAGGAGCCGGGGGAGGCAATTCGGTAACAATCCAATATAAAGAATACGGCGTTCGAGTGACGTTTAGACCGGTCGTTCTGGGTGATGGCACAATTCGTTTAAATACGGCTCCGGAAGTCAGTAACCTGTCGGATGTTGGTGCTGTTACAATATCTGGCTTTCGTGTCCCGGCCCTGGTATCGCGGAAAGCGGAGACGACGCTGGAACTTAACAGTGGACAGACCTTTGCTATGGCAGGTTTGCTCCAAAACACAACCGAGGCATTAAACTCCCGCGTTCAAGGCCTTGGCGATTTGCCGATCCTCGGTCCTTTGTTTCGCTCTGTACGTTACCAAAAAAAAGAAACAGAACTGGTTATCCTGGTAACAGCATCCCTTGTAGAACCCATGTCACTTGGCGAAGTACCGCCCCTTCCGGGCTTCCTGCATTCGGACCCCAATGACTGGGAGTTCTATCTCGAGGGGCGAATCGAAGGTAAGAAGCCGGCGAAGATTAATCCAAATGAGGCCGAATGGCTAAAGAGTATAGGCCTTGATGGACTCATTGGACCAGGCGCCTGGGATTCTTATGAAAAACCGATTTCTTCGAACCAGGTCAGCCCAGCATCGAATCCTTATACCAAAGGTATGGACAAACAAAGCTCACAGGAAAATGAAGAAAACGGAAAGGCAAAATAGTAAAAGAAGACGATGATGCCTTCGAGTCCTGCAGATGCGACAGTATCTACCTATCCTGTTGAAGAAAAAATGGACAAATGAGGTCCCACATGACATCAGGATCTGACATATTATTAGTAACCAAAGAAGAGACCACTGCGAACACTATAAAAACGGCGCTGGATGAAGATGGGTGCATTAACCTGGCTGGTATCTGTCAAGAAGTATCAGAGCTCAGGAGTTACTTATTGAAAAAAGAAGTTCGGACGGTAGTGGTTGATATCGATCCGGATCCTCCACGAGTTCTGTACGACTTGGGAACTATCTTAACCACATATCCTGAAACATACGTTGTTGTGATTTGCAGCAGTTTTACCAAAGAATTGGTCATCCAAGCCATGCAGGCTGGTGCAAGGCATTTCCTGGAGAAGAAAGACATCGCATCGGAGCTTTCTAAGGAACTTCAGCAGCTTATCCACGATGGCGCGAAAAAAGAAGCCGGATTAGGCTCAGTAATATCAATACTTTCAGCCGGCGGGGGTTGTGGTGCGACAACAGTCGCTATTAATCTTGCCAACGAACTTCAACTGATGTCCTCCAAATCGGTTTTAGCGATTGATTTGGATAGCTGCTACGGAACTATGTCGACCTATCTTGGAATCAATAGCCAGTTTGGCATTGCAGATGTTCTGGCCCGCAAGGGCCTGATAGACGGACATCTGATACAATCAAGCGCCTACCGTTACAAGGAAGATTTTCATGTGCTGGTTAGTCCTGCCAGCGTAGAGTCTCCAGAGACCGGGCAGCTTCGGTATGAGAATCTCCCCAGTGCTCTTGAAGCATGCAGACAGGTTTACACGTACACTGTGATTGATGCTCCTCGTATGCCGGAAAGTATTGTCACAAATCTTGCCAGCATGAGCGATGTTATATTAGTCGTGTTACAACTTACTATTAAGGATGTAAAGTTTGCTCGATCTATGGTGTCATATCTGACCAATTCCGGGATTGCAGGCGAAAAAATAGTACCTCTGGCAAACCGGTTTAAAAAGCGAGGTCCGTTAGTTAGATTGGAAGACAGCAAAAAGGCAGTGGGTTTGAATTTTTGCCAAGCTATTCGGAGTGATTGGCGCAAGGCAATGAAGTCTGTTAATCGCGGTCAACCTTTAGCTGAAGTTGCCCCAAGATCAGGCTTACGAAGCGATTTTAGAAAACTTGCAGCCAAAGTAAGTGCTTACAAAATAAACAGTAGAGCAAAATCTCAGGGTGATTAAGAATGAAAGAAAAACAGGAACAATCATTTGAATCGGAAAATATTGACCATAGTAAGAACATGGCGTTGCAGAAAATAAAGGCAGAAATACATCGGAAGCTGCTGGAGGTATTAGATCTAAATGAGGCACGGCAAATACCGCTCGAACAGTTACACGAGGAATGCTCCAATAGAGTGGACGCCCTGCTGAGCGCACGGCAGTACCCGCTCTCAGGCCCTGATAAGCAACGACTGCTTCGCGAGGTGATGGATGAGGTTTTCGGCTTTGGCCCTTTGGAGGTGCTTCTGCGCGATCCTAACGTCAGCGATATCCTGGTAAATGGACCGTCTAAAGTTTACATAGAGAAATACGGGCGGCTTGAATCAACCAACGTCTCTTTTATGGATGAAAAGCACTTGATGCGAATCATCCACCGGATCGGTGCGAACGTGGGGCGCCGAATCGACGAAAGTATGCCGATGCTTGATGCGCGCTTACCGGACGGTTCTCGAGTAAATGCAATCATACCCCCCCTTGCCCTTGATGGACCTATGGTGAGTATTCGGCGCTTTGGTGTCACCCCAATTGACATCCAACGATTACTCGAATTAGAAGCATTGACAGAAGACATGGCCTACTTCATGGAGGCTTGTGTAAAATGTAGGATGAACATTCTAATATCGGGGGGAACCGGAACGGGCAAGACGACCTTCCTTAATGCATTATCGAAATGGATTCCTTCCGAAGAGCGTGTGTTAACCATAGAAGACGCTGCAGAACTGCAATTACAGCGTGAACACGTTGTACGTCTGGAAACCAGGCCGCCAAACATTGAGGGAGAAGGTTGTATTACTCAACGTGATCTCGTACGCAACAGTTTGCGTATGCGCCCCGATCGGATAGTTGTCGGTGAAGTTCGCGGTGCTGAGACCTTAGATATGTTGCAGGCAATGAATACGGGACACGAAGGATCAATGACCACAGTACACGCTAACAACCCGAGGGATGCTCTGCGGCGACTTGAAAATATGGTGAGCATGTCCGGGATAAACTATCCGATACGTGCGATTCGAGAGCAACTGAGCTCCGCTCTGGACGTATTGGTTCATCTGGCACGTATGGTGGGCGGTCGCCGTAAAGTAGTAAAAATCGTGGAAATAACTGCGATGGAGGGTGACACAATCTGCCTTCACGATATTTTCGATTTCAATCAGACCGGTGTTGATGATACAGGGAACGCCTGCGGGCAGTTTCAAGCTTGTGGGGTTCGCCCGCTGTTGCTAAACCGAATAAAAGCAAGAGGTGTGGAAATGCCGCACGATTTGTTCAAGCGCAGAGTTCTTGTCAAATCCAACCCAAACAAATAATAGGCAATAAACTTTCCAATAAGAGATAATCGATGCTGTGATATGAGACTATATGAATTGCATTAAAGGGTAAATATTAAAGCTATTTCGGATTTATGTTTCCTTCAAGAGAACAACATTTTGTGAGTTAAGTAAATGTCAGTAGGATTTGAAACCCTATGAACCCAGAACAGTTGATAAATATTATTGCCATGATAGCAGTCTTCGGTTTGGTTTTTTCTGTCTGGGGTATCTGTTTATTTCTTTGGTTAGGTCGATACTTAGTTCGTTTGCAGTCAGTACAAAAAAGATTAGGTATTGTTAAGAAGGAAACTGAAGAGTCTCAGACTCTGCGGCTTTGGCGTGAGACAAAACAAGAAGCCAGAAATGTCATATCTCCGGGAAAACTGACCTTAGGGGAACGCCTGGAAAGTTTGAAATCCGCTGCTGGGTGGCATGCCCCAGTACAAACGGTTGTCCTGGGGGTATTTGGGACTGCCATTTTGGCCTTTGTAGTCACGTATATGTTGGGTGGCGGGATTTTGTTGGGACTCGGCACTTCCTTTGCGATTGTGGTCGCTTTCTGGTGCTACACGCGGAGCTGTATTACGAAACGGGAAGCTTTGTTTGAGAGACAACTTGTAGATGCATTAGGCATCTGCGCTCGTGCTCTTCGCGCCGGACTGCCATTACTGGGATCCTTTCAGTTAATTTCAGAAGAGATCGACGAGCCATTAGGAGACATATTCTTTAGGATCTGCCATGAACAGTTGCTGGGTTTGGATATGAAAGATTCCATTCGTTCGGTAGCAAAAACCGTCTACAATCCTGAGCTGACGCTTTTCGCCACGGCGGTTGCCATACAGTTACAGAGCGGAGGAAATTTAGCTGATTTAATGGACAGTTTGGCATCTGTAATCCGGGCACGAATGAGATTAAATCGACGTATTCGTGTTTTAACAGCTCAAACGCAATTTAGTAAGAGGGTATTGATTGCACTGCCGATAATCCTGTTTTTTCTGTTGGCTGTTGTTAATCCTCAATACATGGAGATGTTCTATCAAACGACGACCGGCAAATACATGCTGGTAGCGATGGTTTCGATGGTCCTGTCTGGCGCATGGGTAATGAATCGACTTGCCGTGTTGCGTTTCTAAGTTTGAACAAGAATTTATTGACCTTGCTGGGTACTGCTAATAATGGATACCATAGGAGACAAAATAATAATCCCTGGACTGACGTTCCTGTCTATAGTTGCAATTGGTGCCTCAATCCTTTTGTCTCAAGCGCAGAAAAGAAAAACGCTGGAGATGAGAATGCAAGAGAGTGCTCCGATAGGAACGGGCGGGAGTGCTTCGCAGAAGAAGAAGTCCGGCTTGCTGCAGCTTCTTGAAAAGGTTGGCAATTTTGCTTCGCACGGACATGCAAGCACGAGTCTCTGGGAAGAGCTCGTCCGAGCTGGGTATTTTAATACGTCCGCACCGGCGATATACACAGGAATTAAACTTTTATTGTTCGTTGTTGGACTTGTGGGTACCGCATTGTTAATTATGCCCACGGAAGTTTATATTATAACGAAGATTATCCTGATTTTTCTGGGGGGTGCCTTCCTATTCTTTGTCCCCAATATGAAGATAATGATGCGATTGAAGAAACGTCACGACGAAATCAGCCAACACCTACCGGAAGCCATCGATCTGCTCGAGATATGTGTCTCTTCGGGAATAGGATTGGGAATGGCCTGGAATATTGTTGCCGATGAAATTCAACATGTCTGTCCCACGTTAGCCAGTGCAATGGCCTTGACCAACTTCGAGATTCACCTTGGAGTCAGTCGGGTAGATGCAATGCGACATATGGCAGAACGCACACGTGTGGATAAACTGTCTTCTCTGGCAGCCACATTAGTCCAGACTGAGCGATTCGGTACCAGCATTTCTACTGCTCTGCGAGTGTTCGCCGCATCTATGCGAGAAGAACGTTTTTTTACCGCAGAAGAAAAAGCAGAGAAAATGGCAGTGAAATTAATTATACCCATGGTTCTGTTTCTTTTTCCGGCGGTACTCATTACAATAGCCGGACCGGCAGTAGTAGCCATATTCAATGCGATGAAATATTGAATAAAAATTAAATCAAGGAGAATGTTTTATGAAACTGAAGATGATCATAATGATGGTTCTGCTTTGCATCTTGATAGTTGGATGCGAGGAGAGTATGGAGAAAAGTCAAGATAGACACACTATAAACAGCCAACTCGTAAATTCTTATAATGATATCGCAATGGAGAATGCGATCATTTCTCAACATACTCTATTCCCCTACCATTTCGTCAACAACAGTGCAGAGCTTAATGAACTTGGCCAGCGAGATCTTGCAGTATTGACAGGCCACTTTATTAAACACGCCGGTCATTTGAATATTCGGCAACATAACATTCCTGCAAATCTTTACGAAGCTCGGGTAAACTTGGTACTCGACAGACTGCGAGAAGCAGGCCTCGACATGGACCGAATGAGTATTTCAGATAGTATGCCGGGAGGCTCAAATATGGCTTCTGAGAGAGTCCTGATTATCTTAGAGGAAGTGGAAAAAGGTGCTCCCGCTGGAACCTCAGCCTCATTTAAGTAGGGGATAAGATAGTGACAGATATCCGCTCGGCAAAATTAAATCTAATTATATCGTTATGGGTGTGTGGCCTTATTTACATACTCTGCTTAGGTGGGTGCTCGGAGTCTACAAGTTCCGGACCAAACTTGGATTCGGTCTTGGATAACTCGGAGTATGAGTTTCAAAAGCAGGCTAATCCCCCCCCGACTGCAAAAACACTTTATGCAATGGCTGATATTCTTGCTACGCAGGGTAGGGATTCGGAGTGTGAATATGTATTGAAGAGGATTATTCAAGAAAATCCCAAACTCATTGCCGCATACAACAGACTGGCAGAACTGCAAATGCGCCAAGGTCATACAAACACAGCGATTAAAACGCTCCAGGACGCCCTTCTTGTTAATCCTGAGGATCCTGTGTTATTGAACAATTTGGGCATGTGTTGGATAGTCCGGCGTGATTATGAAAATGCTCTGGAGATGTTTAACAAAGCCGCAGGTATCATGCCAGAAAATGCAAAGTACAGGGCGAACATGGCTGTCGCACTCGGCTTGATGGGCCGTGATGAAGAAGCACTATCTCTGTTCAAACAAGTATTGCCGGAAGATCAGGCAAATCATAATTTGAATATACTGCGAGAAGCAAAAGACATCACAAAACCATCTCCCTCAGTAACATCCGAGACTTCGGATTTGCGGAAAACCTCACAATAAAACTGTAATTTTCTTTGGACCCGAGTACTAATGTAGTACAAGGCATAGAGATGGCCTGGCAACGATATTATGCACTTTTCTGCAGAAAAAATGTTTTTATAGGACTTTTGCGTTGACATGCATCAATCAAGGTGATAAAATTCAACTAAAGTATAAGGAGAAGTGGTGAGAAGGCTTTATACCACAAAAAAAAGCTTGTTCGAAAGTCAAAAGGCAGTAAGATGGTAAACACAAAATGGTTCGAAACAGCAACAATATTTTGTTTCGAATTACACCATATAAGTAAAAAGTTTTTTTCCAGTTCTTATGATGTTCGTGGAGGCAACTATACTGAGACAAGGTACCTCGAATAAGGTCTTATGGAAAAACTAAAAGCAAAACGGATTGGCGATTAGCCTAAGATTAGGAGGTAAAAAGGATGACCTTAGAAAGTTTCATAAATAGACTTACACAGTACTGCTCCTTGCTATACACCAGACAATGGGAAAGATGGGAACTTCTGACCATAGCAGCAGTGGCTATGATTCTGTTACTACTGGTTATGAGAGGACGACGAAAAGTACGGTTCAGAAGGACCAGTGCACATCATTTATATGAACGCTCGCCGATAATCGGCGTCAGATTGGCTCAGCGCAGGGGAAGTCGCTAAGGGATTGGTAAATCAGCGACCACCGGCAGAGCTAGTTGATTAATCAAGATTTAGAATACGGTAGGCATATTATTAGAATAAGGGACGGGGCACGATAAATGAACCGGCTTTTTTCTCTTCTCTGCCTCGACTATGTATTTCGTTTTACACATTTGTGATACCCGCTTTTGGACATGGATGGTATCTATAGTTACCGCCTTTTTCGTTCAATTCACTTCATTGATATGGATATGGATTAGTACTTTTTTCGCTGCTTTTATGTTCTCTGGAAGTTCCGGCCAAACAGCAATAATTTTAGCCAAATCATCTTGTTGGTTTTGGGCTTGATTTTTAGCCTGTTTTTGTTATTTTGATATCAACTGTTTTTTAAGGTTTCGCAAGTATTTGTTTTTGCAGGATTTGAGTTTTGGTGACACATGTTTTTAAAACCGAAGTTAACAAGCCCGAATCCTGTTAAGCGTCATTCGATACGGAATTTAAAAAGAGCGGATGTTCAATTACATAAGGAATATGGCAATGAAACTAAGAAAGGCCAACATTAGAAACAGCACTTTAAAAATTCTCTTATATAGTAACCTCATCTTCTCAGTTTTAGGAGTTAATGCGATTCCTGGATTTGCCGATGGGCTAACTGATGTGCCAGCGAACACTTCCGATCCCAGTTATGATAAAGCAATAAGACAAGTGCGTAGTTATGATTTTGAATCTCTTCGCCTGGCTATTACGGACTTGAGTGAGACGTTTGGAAAAAGGTATCCAAAAGGCCAGGAATATTTAGAGCGTCTGGACAGCTTGGAAAAATTAAGCAACTTTGTTCTCAGTTCAAATAATCAAAATAATGATTCTAAAAAAACCAATCTGCTGAAACTCGCAGGCGAACTGGAAAACCTGAAGTACGATGCATTGCTTTCCAATCCGCTGCTTGATTTTGATAAGCTACTGCTGCTCAAACGCAAACGCGGACAGCTTGGTCTACCTGTCAACCACAAGTGCAATACCGGCATCGAACGGACCGGTTACAATAACGAGATTGCAGTATTGGAACCCATACGCCCCGACGGAAAGCTGAAAACTCTTTTTCGACCACCAGCGGATGAATTTGTCGGCGAAATAGATTTACATTATGACGCTGAAAAACTACTGTTCACCATGCCGAAAGGTGCAACATGGCAAATCTTCGAGATTAAGACAAACGGCACATGCCTTCGGCAGGTCTCGCGTGGCGAGCACCCTGATGTGGACAATTTTGACGCCTGCTATCTACCTGACGGCCGAATCGTCTTCGTCTCGACTGCCTCATACACGGGAGTTCCCTGCTGGCACGGTAAGGAGCGAGCGTGCAATATCTACCTGATGGATGCCGATGGCGGCAATATGCGACAGTTGTGTTTCGATCAGGACCTCGACCTTCACCCGGCCGTGCTGCCGACGGGCCAGGTAATATTCAGCCGTTGGGATTACACGGGGCCTATGCATATCTATCTGCGCCCTTTGATGGTGATGAATCCTGACGGTACCGGCCAGCGGGCGGCTTACGGAAGCAATTCATATTGGCCGAACGCACTTTATTACCCGCGAGGGATTCCCGGTTCACCGAGCAAGATTGTAGCCATTATCGCAGGGTACCATGGCGTGCCGCGTATGGGTGAATTAGGGCTGCTGGATACAACTAAAGGTTGGCAAAAAGCCGAGGGTGTTCTCCAGCGGATTCCCGGGCGAGGCAAGCCGGTTAAGACAGTCATCCGTGATAACCTGGTCGATAAGTCCTGGCCGAAGTTCCTTCATCCATACCCACTGAGCGAAAAGTACTTCCTTGTCTCATCACAGCTTGATGGCAAATCTCACTGGGGCATCTATCTGGTTGATGTGTTCGACAATATTCTGCCAATTCATGTAGCGCCAAAGTTCGACCTGTTTGAACCAATCCCATTAACTAAAACGTCACGCCCCCCTGCCATCCCTGATAAAGTGGACCTGGAACGGCAGGACGCTATCGTATATCTGCACAACGTGTATGCCGGCCCCGGACTGGAAGGTATACCTCGCGGTACTGTAAAAAAACTGCGGATTGTAGCCTATCACTTCGGCTACCCCGGAATGGCCGGGCCGGACAAAATCGGCTGTGGAGGTCCATGGGAAGTGATGCGAATCATAGGCACCGTACCTGTCCACGAGGACGGCTCGGTCATGTTCAGCGTTCCGGCCAATACGCCACTGACTGTGCAGCCGCTGGATGAGCAAGGCAAGGCACTTCAATTAATGCGGAGCTGGTTCACAGCGATGCCGGGTGAGACCGTTTCCTGTGTTGGTTGTCACGAGCAGCCAAAACAAATCCCCATAACCTATAACACGTTGGCTACCACACGTCCACCGGCCAGCATCAAATCATGGTATGGCCCGCCGAGGGGCCTTGATTTTGAGAGGGACATCCAGCCTGTGCTCGACAAATACTGTGTTGCCTGTCACAATGGCCAAGAGCGTACGGGTGGACAATTGATTGCCGACCTGCGTTCAGAACTCTTCGCGAGAAACTATCACGGAAGAGAGCTTACAAGACTGGGTGCACAACGATTGCACCCGGAAGTTAAGAAAATGCTCGGAGGTACGAAGGTTCTATATACACCCGCCTATGAGGCCCTTGTGCCATATATCCGCAGGGTCAATATTGAGGACCATGTCGGTTTGCTGGTCCCCGGCGAATACCACGCCGATACGAGTGAACTGGTCCAGATGCTTCGGAAAGGTCACCACAATGTCCAACTGGACGCTGAAGCCTGGGACAGACTCATCACCTGGATTGACTTGAACGGCCCTTGTCACGGCACTTGGGGTGAAGTGTGCCAGATTCCAGACGGCGCCGCTGAGCGGCGCCGCGAACTATGCCGGTTGTACGGTGGCCCCAAAGACGACCCTGAACAGATTCCGCAAATTCATCGCCTACCCATCGAGTCAATAAGCCCGGAACCGATACCTGAAACTAAAGCGGTTTATACTTCGCAGAGCAGCCGGGAAAGGGTAGGTGGAGCAATTGAGAAAATAATCAAGCTGGGCGGAGGCGTAAAGATGAAACTTGTGCGGATTCCCGCCGGCAAATTCGTTATGGGCGACCTCAATGGTCCACTCGATGAACGTCCTCTTGCGCGAGTGTCAATCGGCCGAGACTTTTGGATTGGAGCCTACGAGGTTACTAACGAACAATACCATATGTTCGATTCCAACCACGACTCTGGATATTTTACGAAACGCTACCAGGGCCCGGATGGTCCGGGTCTTTCCCTTGCCGGTTCGAAACAGCCAGTGGTTCGCGTATCATGGGAGCAGGCCATTAGCTTTTGTCATTGGCTTTCGCAAAAGGCCGGCATGAAGTTCACATTGCCGACAGAAGCGCAATGGGAGTATGCCTGTCGCGCAAGCTCGCAAGGAGCGCTTTCATACGGCGAGGTAGAAACAGACTTCACACTATGGGCAAATGTTGCAGACGAGTCGTTAAGTGTTCGGCCGGGACCCACAGGTGGCATAGAGACAAACATTACTGCCCACTTTGGCAAAGGTATACTGGAATCGGCTGTTTTTGGAGGAAATATCATTTGCGACATACGTTTCAACGACAAGTCTGTAGCAACGGCGGACGTGGGCAGCTACCGACCGAATCAATGGGGCCTGTACGACATGCATGGCAATGCCTGTGAATGGACCCGAACAACATATAAGCCCTATCCTTACAATCCCGACGATGGTCGTGATTATCCAACTGAAACAGGCAGAAAAGTAGTTCGCGGCGGTTCCTGGTGTGATCGTCCAAAACGATGCCGTTCTGCTTTTCGATTGAGTTATCCAGCCTGGCAGCGTGTCCATAACGTGGGATTTCGTATCGTTGCCGAGGTGGAAGCTTCGGAACAAAAATACGCAACCTCGATGAATATTGTCAGGCGCAATTAAGTGCTACAAGATTGAGATTAGTAATAGTGGCAAGACAACACCAAACGATAAGCGTTCTTTCAATAGTTTTGTGGGGATTATTTGTGTGCGATCTCGCTCCGACGTTAGTCGGTCAGTCGGGAGAAAAACGCCCAGATGAGCCAAACATACTCAAAGATTTCCTTGCCGGGCCGATGGCAGGTGTGGACGAGATTATCTTTGCATGTCGTCAGTTAAACTACGACCCCCACTGGTACGCTAATTTTGGATATTACGCCGACACCAACAACCAAGACTACCAGACAATCCTGGCTTTGTGTGTAGCCGGCAAGAATCATCTCGATAAAATCAAGCGGTTCGATATGCCGGACTTCCGTCCTGTGTCACCATATGTTCGTGAGATGAAAAAATATGGGATTATCCCGGAGAATCTTGCTGCAGATGTCCGGATAGATGTTTATGCAACCGACCGGGCATACTGGCAGTCGCTGTGGTATAAGCCTGAAAATATTATCAACCAGAGCAAATAGTTATGGAGTAAAATACATATGAACAAAGTAATTGTGTGGATAAGCATGTCTCTATCGCTTGGGAATTTTACAAACGTTGCTCTTGCTGCTAAAACTGCTGAAAAATACCTTTCGCCAGCGGCGCTGGTTGCAGACAAGAAAGGTCAGACGCTCTATATAGCCGAGGCTACCGCCAAAAAGGTAGCCGTCTTTGATACACAAACGAATAAGGTTACGGCAACAATCAATGTACCCGCAGAACCGACAGGTCTTGCCCTGACTGTCGATGGAGCATATCTATATATCACCTGTGCAGCGCCGGAGGGTTCTGTTTGTATAGTCGAAACTGATACCGGCAAGATTATTCGGCAAATTCCGGTCGGATACGGCGCACGATCTCCCGTACTCAGCCCCGACGGCAAGTTGCTTTATGTATGTAACCGCTTCAATAACAATATCTCGGTGATAAGCACGAAGGACGGCAAGCAGATAACGAAAATTCCTGCCCTGCGGGAGCCTTTCGCCGCTGACATCACACCAGATGGGAAATGGCTCTATGTGGGTAATCTTCTTCCAGCCGGACCGGCCACTGCGGAATCGGTTTCATGCAATGTCTCCGTCATAAACACTAAGACGGCAGCCTTTGACATCGACATTGTTCTGCCGAACGGGAGCACGGGGCTCCATGGCCTCGTCGTCTCACCTGATGGCCGGTTTGTATTTGCCTCGCACATTCTGGCGAGATACACAGTTCCAACTACCCAGTTAGAGCGAGGATGGGTCAATACAAACGCCGTCAGCATTATAGATGCAAAACTCAAGAAGCTGATAGATACCGTCCTTTTGGATGATGTAGATTCTGGTGCCGCCAATCCCTGGGCCCTGGCCTGCACGAGCGACTCAAGATACCTTTGTGTCACCCATGCCGGGACTCACGAGCTAAGCGTAATAGAGGTCGCCCCTATGCTCGACAAAATCAACAGCTACCATAAAGACAAAGCAGGACAGACTCAGAGCTACACCGGCGGCTCTTACGCAGCATACGGTTCTGAAACAGCCTCAAATATTCCCAACGAGTTAAGCTTCCTCTATGGCATCCGAAAGCGCGTCAAGCTCCCCGGCAGAGCTCCGCGAGCACTGGCTGTCATCGGGCATAAAGCCTACGTAGCAGAGTACTTCACTGACAGCCTCGCCGTAGTGGACATGGGCAACAAATCGCGATTCGAGACGACCTCCATAGACCTTGGTCCGAAGACTCGAATGACAACCAAGCGAAAGGGCCAAATGCTTTTCAATGACGCTCTAATTTGTTTTCAAAGCTGGCAGAGCTGTGCCAGTTGCCACCCCTCCGATGCCCGGGTAGATGCCCTGAATTGGGATCTAATCAACGACGGCTTAGGCAATCCGAAGAATACAAAAAGCCTGCTACTTGCACACGAAACCCCGCCAGCAATGATTACAGGTATCCGGGAGAATGCGGAGATGGCCGTGCTCGCCGGAATCAGGCATATCATGTTTGCTGAACGCCCGGAAGAAGATGCTAAGGCAATTGATAAGTATCTTAAGTCACTCAAACCGATTCCGAGCCCCCACCTGGTCAACGGCAAACTCAGCAAATCAGCCAGGCAGGGACAAAAGGTATTTAACAAAGCGGGCTGTGCTTCCTGCCACAAAGGACCACTTCACACAGATTTGCGAAAATACGATGTGGGCACAGGCAAAGGTCTGGATGAAGACCGGCAATTCGATACTCCGACTCTGGTCGAAATCTGGCGGACCGCACCATATCTCTACGATGGACGGGCTACCACAATCGAAGAAGTACTGACAACATATAATCCGGATGATAAACATGGGCGGACTTCCAATCTGACTATGAAAGAGATTAAGGATTTGGCCCAATTCGTTCTATCGCAATAGAATCTTTGGGCACAATAACAATCCAAGGAGGTCGATGTAATGATAAAAGGTATTTGTCTGCTGACACTGGCCCTGGCTTTCGCTCCATTATTTTCAATTAGCTGTTCGGTCACAAGCAATTCCGAAGTTGATGCTTCAGCCGCGACCATCGTCAGCCCATCGAACGCAACGGCAGTCGAGCGATTGGCGGCGAAAGAGATTCGCCGTTATTTATATCTACGAGCTGGCAAATTGCTCCCAATCGTCAAGAACAATAAACTTCCCTCGAAAACCACCCTAATTGTTGTCGGACAAAAGAACTGCCCTGCTATTAGAACATTAACAGACAAAAATACAAATCTGGCTTCTTCGGTAGATTCACTGAAACCTCAGCAATATCTGCTTAAGACGGTAACTTTCAGAAAACAACAAGCTGTACTGGTCACTGGTGGAGACTCAATCGGGACCCTTTACGCTGCTTACCGATTAGCAGAGCATCTGGGCGTACGTTTTTACTTGCATGGCGACACAATACCGGACAAGCGTATTGCCTTGAAAATGCCCGACCTGGATGAAAAGGGCAAACCTTTATTTAATCTCCGGGGAATCCAGCCATTTCACGATTTTCCCGAAGGACCGGACTGGTGGAACACCGATGACTATAAGGCCATTATCGCGCAGCTACCTAAACTACGTATGAACTTCATTGGTTTCCATACCTATCCCCAAGGGAATGTTGGACCGGAACCAACAGTCTGGATTGGCATGACCGAAGACTTCAATGAAGACGGAACAGTAAAGTTCAGCTACCCGTCACGACATTTTACAACGGCGAACATAACCGGAGCCTGGGGCTATAAGCCGGCAAAGACAAGCGATTACAGCTTTGGCGCAGCGCAAATGTTTGAACACGACGACTACGGCTCGGACTATATGCGCGGCATGAATCCCTGGACGCAGCTTTCCGGAGAAAAGGCCAACGAGTTGTTTAATCGAATGGGTAGTACACTCAAAGAGGCCTTCGAGTACGCTCACGCTCTTGGTGTAAAGACCTGTGCAGGTACAGAAACGCCGCTTACTATTCCGGACACCGTAAAAGAGCATATCAAAGCTTTGGGTAAGGACCTGTCCGATCCTGTTGTTGTGCAGAAAGTCTACGAGGGTATGTTCGAGCGAATCTCCAAGGCGTATCCACTGGACTACTACTGGTTCTGGACGCCAGAAAGCTGGACTTGGGGCAATCCAAAGGACGAGCAGGTCGAAGCCACGCTGGCCGACTTTCGCGCTGCGATCGCAGCAGCCGAGAAGGTCAAGTCGCCGTTTATCTTAGCCACGTGCGGCTGGGTCCTGGGACCACCCAAGGATAGAGCACTGTTCGACAACGTGCTGCCCAAGGAAATGCCCGTAAGCTGCATCAATCGCAATGTAGGCTTTGCCCCGGTTGAGCAGGGCTTCGCCCGTGTTAATGGGCGACCGAAATGGGCCATTCCCTGGCTCGAGGACGACGGGGCCATGATAATCCCGCAGCTTTGGGCGGGTCGAATGCGACGTGACGCGGCCGATGCGATGGCTTATGGCTGTACGGGCCTGATGGGTATCCACTGGCGAACACGAATACTCGGACCAAATATTTCTGCCCTGGCTCACGCAGCCTGGGAACAAAGAGACTGGAACCCGGACTTCGGCAAACAATTCGAACTGCCTGAACCAAAACTTTCTGAAGGCCGGCAAGGCGGTAATGACGCCCAGTTCCCGAACAACCCGATTGCTGATACTGAAAATGATCCTCTGTACCGAACAGTCGTCTGGGATGTGAAAGCTTATCACCTGAAGGCACCGAGCGGAACTTACACTGTGACACTCAAATTCTGTGAGCCTCATTATGATGCCGTCGGCAAACGAGTCTTTAATGTCAAACTTCAAGGCAAAAGAGTAATTGAAAAGCTCGACATTTTCGCCGAGGTCGGCAAAAACAGGGCATTGGATTACACTTTCGAAGATGTGAAAGCAGACACCGGACTGCTGGAGATCAGTTTCGAAAATGTGGTGGAGTTTCCGTGTATAGCTGCTTTTGTTGTACAGGGCCAGGGCACCACAAGAAAAATTAACTGCGGCGGTCCGGCCCACGAAGACTACCAGGCAGATCTCCCGGCTACCGAGTCCGAAGATAGACCACGCGACTTGCCGGTAAGTGATTTCTACGCCGACTGGGCGTTGTCACAATTTGGGCCGGAGGTGGCCGAACCGATCGCCAAGCTATTCGCGAGCCTCGATGGAGGACCGTTGGCAACAGAGCGAGGGCAGCGAACCGCCAACCTGCCCCGGCCTTCGACCTGGGTGAAAGGCCCCGGCGGGATCGAGCCGGATGAAAGACCATGGGAGCAGGTCAGCAGGGAATACACATTCGTCGAGAAGATGGCCGAATTGCGTCAGCAGGTCAATGGACCGGGCAACCTCGAACGCTTCGACTACTGGTTGAACAACTTCCGATATCTGCGGGCGGTCGGACAAGTTAGCTGCACTTGGGCTAAGTTCAACGCAGCGATGAAGAAGGTCAAAGCTGAAAAGAAGCCGGAAACCCGCATACTCTTAGCGCAAGAATTCGCCCTGCCAATTAGAAAAGAGCTTGTCGCCCGGGTAGCCGATGTGCATCGGTATTTGCTGGCGACCGTAACCACGAATGGCGCGATGGGCAATGTAACAAACTGGCAGCAACACGTGATGCCGACCTTGCTGGCGGAATCCGGGAATGAACTGGCCGAAATTCTGGGCCAGGACCTGCCCGCTGATGCAGTGCCTTCCGAGCGGTATAACGGTCCGCTGCGATTGATTGTGCCGACAGCACGAAGCAACCTGTCAGTTGGTGAAGATCTGGAACTCAAGATCATCATGTTGGCTGCAGATGAGCCCAAAAATGCTGCGCTGTACTGGCGGTCAATTGGCAAGGGCGAATACAAGCGGTTCCCACTTGCACATATCGCCCGGGGTGTATATTCCGCGAAGATTCCCGCCGGTCGGATCAAGACCGACTTAGAGTATTACATCAAGGCAAGCTTGGCCGATGGCCAAACGGCCACTTACCCGGCTACTGCGCCAAACATCGCTCAGACCGTAGTAGTGAGTGGTGACCGTTTGTTCAGTAATGATCCACGCCCATAGGACGTGGCTTTAGGAAGCCCCCTGGAAGGGGGCGATTAAGGCCCACTGGGGCATCGTTTACTTTACTTCAAATCCAGTTCGCCCTG
>Ga0307380_10004601_pt1 | contig 18554 bp, 15 predicted proteins | sample UN3MG_FD_202239 | JGI IMG/M metagenome (GOLD analysis project Ga0307380, IMG submission 202239) | Soil microbial communities from Risofladan, Vaasa, Finland - UN-3 | ecosystem: Environmental > Terrestrial > Soil > Coastal area > Acid sulfate soil | place: Finland: Risofladan, Vaasa | collected...
TGTTGTGTGGTGTGTGTGGTGTGGTTCCGCTTGTTTTGGGGGGGGGGGTGTTTGGGGGGGGGGGGGGGGGCGGGGGGCCACGCTGCGAGGAATGCGGATTGCGGAATGCGGAATGCGGAATTGGGGCGGCGGTGGTCGCATGCGGGGGGGCGACGGTTGGTGTGCGTGGGGCACGGTGCGCGGGTTGCGGGGGTGGTTCGGTGGGGAGGCCGATCAGGATGCGGGACTTTCGGTAGTCGACGAAGCGTTTCTCGACGCGGTCCAGAGCGCGTTCGTGCTCGGCGCGGTAGCGCCAGATCTTGTCGAGCTGTTTGTTGGTGTAGGCGGCGACGGTTTGGCGGTCGGTACGCACACGGGCGCTGGACGGTCGGTCCAATTCCCGCAGGCCGCGGAACAATTCGCCGATCTGGGGGACAATGGCGTCAGACAGCTTGGTGCGTGGGTGGTCCTCCTCCCAGACGGCGTCGCGGAGGGCGGCGGCCTCGGCGTCGTCGGCTTTGAGCAGGAACCAGCGTTGGCGGACGATCTGCTCGGCGAGGAAGGCCTCGGTGGCGTCGCCGGGGTCGAGACATTCGAGCTGGGCGTTGCGGAAGCGGGTGTAGCGGATTCGCTCGCCACGGGTGACGGTGGGCGTCGCGGCGGTGAGGCCGTGGGTGACGGCGCGGGTGGCGTTTGGGTTGGGCGATCGCTTGGGCTTTGGGCTTGGGTTCGGTGGCTCGTCATGGTCGGGGTGCCGTTCTTGACGGTCGGGGGTGGGAGGGCGGTGGCGGTTGCGTCGCCTGCGGGCGGCGCGAGAGTTGCGTGTTGTCGTGTTCGTGGGCATGTCGATCCTCCGTCGAATGCGGGATTCGGAATGCGGCATGGGCCGGTTCCGTCCGCGTTCTGTTGGGGGGGGTGCGGCACGTGCGCACCCTTTGCCCCTTAGTAAAACTTGGCGCGTGATCGCCTTCGGGGCATGCGGATTGCGGAAATCGGGGTTTTTGGCGCAGAAAATGGGCATTGAAGCTATCGCTTGCCTGATCGCAGGTTGTAGCGTAGCCTCCCATTGATGCCTGAGCGATCAAGCAAGAAGCGAGGCGACGTTAATCAGCTCGCCAAGGCCATCGTCGAAGAGGCAACGGACGAGTCCGGGGAGGGCAAAGGTAAGCAGGAAGAGCAGCCCGCCAAGAACCCGGCGGCGGTAGCGCTCGGGCGCTTGGGCGGCAAGAAGGGTGGACCAGCCAGGGCGAGGAAGTTGAGCAAGGCGAAGCGCGCCGAAATTGCCAAGAAAGCGGCCGAGGCGCGGTGGGCGAAAGGCTCAAGGTAGCGTCCTAAGCAACCTGGAAATCAGACGAGAATTCCCCCTCCTCGACATCCTCCGTGAAGTCAAAAACGAGTTGGATTTCGGTCTTCTCTGGCCGTTCGTTGTTGTAGTAGTCTACATCGCGCTTGAGTTGCCGACATTCGCTAACGATGTGCTCTCTGCGTTGCTGAAAGGCAATCTGCATGTGCTGATGAGGGGCATAGCGGATGTCCGACCATAGGTGCAACTGCTCGTCACCCCGCCTGACTCGGGCGGCGTGCTTCGCGCGGACTGGGCGCCCCTGCGCATCCTCAATGTATTGCTCTCTCAGAGCCTTGGCAAAATCTTCCTGGCACTTCTTTAAGACTAGATCGGGCGGCGCCTCCCACATACGAAGCTGGATCGCCCACATTGCCAACTCTCTTGTCGTTGCTGACTCCTTGCTGGTCTCGTCGAAGTACCGATCAGCCAGCGCCTGCATTTTCTCGTTGTATCCATCTCCTCTACCAGCCATCATTCCACTCCTGTTGCTGGGCAATCACCCCACCCGTCCGTAAGTGCTTGTCCGACAATCTCGTTCTTCACCTTCTCCAGCAGTCGTCGGAACTGAGAATGCTTCAACTCGCGACGCCAGTGCAATTGGCCAACAACGATCCCCGGATGCACCTGCTGCCAATTGGCGAATTCAACGAGCCGCCTCTGGTAATACAGGCGTCCGCATCGGCGGATGAACGATTCCAGCTTGTCCTGGGGCACCAAGTATTCGGCAGCGTCCTTGTTGGCGCGCCGTTCGATTTCCGGCAACGTGGCATCGTCCGTTTCCATCAACGCGACATCTAGGGATTCGTCGCGGTATTTGACGTGGGCCAGTTCGTGCATCAGGGTAAACCAGAAGTTGTCGATGCGGTCATACCTTAGCGTTACCGCAATGGTAGGAGAATCGCCAAGCCAAAACGAGGCGCCATCGACCTTTGATCCCTTCAAGTGCTGAACGATGACGAACCTGATCCCTGCGCCAGCCAGAACACGAGGCACCCGGCGAACATCGTGTCTGTTGGCCATTAGTTGCCGAAGCTGAGCTACGGTACGAGCGAAGTTGCGCGGGCTATACTTCGGCACACTTACGCATTCGGCAAGCTGTTTGGCACGGGAATGCCATGCAATCTGCGCTCCGTTGTCGACCTTGTACGAACCGCTCTTACGCGCTGCCCACTTGCGCTCCGGGTCATGGCTGATAGAGGGAATGCGGAGAAACCTGCAAACGGCCTCGCTTAGCAATGTGGGGTCCTTGTGCTCGTCGATCCACCCGCGGCGCACCATTTCTCGCACAGGCACCTTGTTGTAAACAGCCGCGCGCTTTTCTATGTCTCGCTCTTTTCTCGCTGCCCGTGCCAGCTCGTACGACACCTGTAGGTGCATCCAGGTTTCCGCGTCCTGGTCGAACGCTTGTGCCAGCGCGATGGCCGTTTCTGGCGTCACAGCCGATGTTCCAGTGATGAGATTCACGACCTGCCTTCGGCTCATGTCGAGAACCTCCGCCAGATCAGCATGAGTCCAGCCACGCGCATCAATCTCATCCCGGAGGTACTCCCCCGGGGGGATTGGTTCTGCGGTGACGAAGCGGCTCATACGGTTTCTCCTAGTGATAATCCTCAATCCCCTTGACCACGAGCACGTTGCCGTCGTCCTCCTCTTCGATTTCCACGATCAGCCGCCATTGATCGTTCAGCCGTATTGACCGCTGGTGGGCTCGCTTGCCCTTCAGCTTCTCGAAGTTGAGCCCACGCCATTTATACAACCCCACTTCATTTGATACTCCGCGGGCTAGGTTGAGCACCTTGCAGAAAGCCCGTACCAGCCCCTTATCCAGCCCGGCGGTGAATTCCGGGTCGCTTTCCAGGCGCTCAAGATCGGCATCATCGTGGTGAACCTTCATGGTGCCCTATAAGTATACCGTCCGAGCCCTGGGCATGCAAACGGAAATGTGCAATTATGTTGCTCAGTTTCTCTTTTCGTTTCAGATATGCTTGAGCGATCAAGCATTGTATCAGTTATGAACCGGCTCAGCACAGAGAAGCGGCAGGAGATCGTGGCAGCTTCCGTCGAGGGCAACAGTATCCGTGCCACCCGCCTAATGAACGGGGCGGTGTCCGGCAAGTTCGCTGGCGCGCCTGCGCCAGGGCAGTGGCACGCCGGGAGCCGAAGTTGGGGGTCAGGCTCCGTCGGTGAAGAGGACGTACATGCCGATGGCGTAGACGACGGCCAGGAGGACGGAGTCGTAGCCGAAGCGGAGGATGCGGCGCTCGGTGCGGTAGGTGAGGCTGGCCACGGTGATGGCGGTCAACAGGACGGGCAGCAAGCCGGCGATGGTGGCGGTCAAGGCGTTGAAGGCAGGCCCGGCCATCAACAGGGATTGCCCGGAACAGACCGAGACGACCTTCAAGAACGGGATGACCAGCATGTTGAACATGTTGGAGCCGAAGATGTTGCCCAGGGCCATGTCGAGGTGGCCGAGCTTGACGGCGGCCAGGCAGGTGACGACCTCGGGGAGTGAGGTGGCCAAGGCAAGGAAGGCGGCTCCGACGAAGCTGGCGCCGAGAGGGCGGCCGATCAGCTCGATGCGGTGGACGGCGAGGACGTCGCCGGTCTTGGTCAACCACCACGATGCGATCACCAGGAGGACGGAGATCAGGGCGATCTTCCGGCCCAGCCCGGGGGTGCGCGGTATGGATGGCCTGAGCGGCTCGGGGGGGAGCGGGTCACGGTTGGCGCGATCGAAGTTGTAGGTGAGGCGGACGAAGGCGATGTAGGAGACGGCAATGATGAGCACGATCACGACCTCGCACGTCTGGGCGGCCGCGGCGTGGTGGTGGAACTTGTCGACAAGGGAGATGCCAATGAGGGCCAGGGCCAAGAGGATGATGCCGAAGGAGCTGGTCAGGACGTGCGGGCCCGGCGCCTCCCGGTTCGTGGCTCGTCGGAGGACCGAACCGCCCTTGATGAAGGCGTTGAGCAGGACGATCAGGACGAGGTTGAAACTGCAACTACCGAAGAGGGTGGCAAAGGCCATGTTGGCGTTGCCGATGGCCACTGCGGTGCTGCCGGTGACGACCTCGGGCAGGGAGGTGACGGTGGCCAGCAGGAGCAGGCCGATCCAGGCTTTGCCGAGGTTGAACTCATCGCTGAGCCTGTCGGCGAGGCGGGTCAAGCGAGAGGCCAGCAGGACGACGATGAAGCCGGCGATGAGAATCTCGAGGAAGAGTGCCCAAGTTGGCAGGGTTTCGGCGAAGAACCAGCGGCTGATCACTGTCGGTCACGTTCCCGGTGGCTGTGGTCGGCAGGCATCTGACGGCCGAGGATTATAGTGGCCCACGGAGGCAGCACCAATTCCAAACGAGCCGAGATGTTGGAACCAGGGGCTGCGGTGGCCTCTGTGGCCGGCGGCGGCTACTCGGCACGGAAGAATCTGGCCCCGATGCCATCCGGCCCGACGCGGATGCGGACCTTGCGAAGGCAGCGCGGGCATCGGCCGAGGTACATGGTGCCTCGTCGGTTTCGATAGACGCGGGCGTAGACGCCGCAACACTCGAAGCGAATGCCGAGCCAAGGGCGGCCGAGCGTCGTCGGGCGGGCGGCTTCCTCGTCGGTCAGGCCCTCGATGTCGAGACGGTATGCCGGTTCGTCGCGGACCACGAAATGGATATCGGCACGGGCGGCGGACGGGCTGCAGATGCTAGGGGACGAAGGCCTCGATGGAGGCCCGGAGCCGGGCGGCGCGGGCGGCGAGGCGCTGGATCTCGGCGTCCGGCTCGCGGGTGCGAGCGGCGTCGGTGACGTCGGCCAGATTGATGCGGACCAGGCCGCCTGCGGCCCGGACGGCGGCCTCGCCGACGGAGGCGGCCACGACGAGGTCGCACAGCAGGCCCTTGTTGGCCAGGGACTTCAACTCATCCATGGCGGCCAGGGCGGTGGTGGCCGTCGCGGCGATCTCAAGCGGCACTAGTGCGGCGGTGAGCAGGGCGTCCTGTCTTTGGGGCTCTTTGGCCGGGTCGGCCTTGGCCTCGGCCTGCGTGGCGGAGAGGGCCTGATAGGCGGCGATGTCCTCGGAGAGGAGCTTCCGCAGCATGAGATCGGCGTTGTGCAGGCGTTTTGCGAGGGGTTGGGCGGGCGGTTTGGAGTAGGCGGCGACCATTCGGGCCAGGGCACAGGAGAGCGCGGCGGTCAGTGCGGCCACGCTGCCACCGCCGGGGGTGGGCGTCTTTTCGGCCAGGCGGTCCAGGAACCGGGCGACTGGAACAGCGGAGAGATCGTCGGTTGGCGGGGTCATGTTTTCTCCTCGCGCATGGCCAAGTCGTCCAGAACGTGGGGCAAGACGGCCGGCAGTTGACCGACGACGGCAGTATTGGGTTCGGTCGAGAGGTCGCCCATCGGCCGGTCAAGATCGTGATGACGGTCGCTATGGTACCAGGGATCGAGCCGGGCGACAGGCCGGGCGAGATTGCGGTCACGAGGGGGCAGGGTGTGGAAGAGACGGCCGACCGGCGGCGAGAAGGCGGGCGCCGCATCGTTGGGCGTGAGGGTGAGGCTGGGTTGGGAGTTGTTCGCGTATCGCGCCGCATTACAGGCGCACTGCAAGTGGACATGGTGCCTGTCCGGAGGTTCTGGAGGCAGGAGCGGGGAACAAAGGGGCGTTTTGACGTGTCCCGGCACCGGGTATTGGGCAAAGATGGGGATCGCGTTTTCGGTCAACGCGTGGTGAGGAAAGCCGGGCCAAGCGGGCGATTGAAGTGGGGAAAAAACGCCCCGCCAGCCGGGAAAGCACTTGTGCCGGCGGTCGGGCGAGATAGACTTGGCCTGGCGCGGTTTAGTTTAGGACGCCTAAGCGATAGTCTGAGGGCGAATTGTCGTCCCAGGTGCGGCGTGGGCCCTGGGGCGAGCCTCTCACGGATTACGACAACGTATCTCTTTACTGGAGGACACCATGATGACGGGGAAACGGACTTTCCTTGGCTGCCTGGTCACGATGCTGGGCATCGGCCTGTGGTTCTGTGCTCTGGGCTGCCCGTCCACCGGCGGAGGGGCCGAGGGCGAAGAAGAGGGACCCGCCGCGGGCGCATTAGGCGGTGAGTGCCTTGCGGGCGGCACGTGCGACGTAGACCTCACCTGCGATATCGACAACATCTGCCAGGAGGCAGGTGGTGGTGAAGGCGAAGGTGAGGGAGAGGGCGAAGGCGAAGGAGAGGGTGAAGGCGAAGCGGAAGGGGAAGCAGAAGGCGAAGGCGAAGGTGAGGGAGAGGGCGAAGGCGAAGGTGAAGGCGAGGTGGAGCCGGATGGTGCCGCTCTGTACGCCGGCAACTGCGCCGCGTGCCACGGGGTGGACGGCACAGGCGGGATGGGGCCGGACATCACCGGTTACGACGCCGCCGCCCTGTCGACCGGTCTCGAATCGGCGATTCACGGGACGATCGCGCTAACGGCCGAGGAGATCGCGGCGATCGCAGGCTTCCTGGCCGGGTAGGCGTCCAGAAGCCGCCCAAACGGGTACTGCTAAGCAACGCGGCAGAACGACCGGGCATCTGCTCGGTGGTTCTGCCGTTCTTTGCGCGCGGGTCGAGGCGTCGTGCCCCGTGCTCCAGGGGAGACGTTGTGGGGGGCAATCGAGCCGCCGGGCCGATCTGAGCGGAGGCGATCCGGGGCAGAAATGCGACGGATGTCTCCGAAGCAACTCATTCATTACAGAACGACTGCACAGGTGCGATGCAGGCACCGGACATTTTTCGGGGGAGGGGGCAGTGGGCCCGGGCATATGGCGGGCTCGGCCGGAGGGACTCGGGGTCGATGCCAAGGAAGTCAAAGCGACCGCGGCCACCTGCCGACAACTGTGTCAAGTAGTCGCTATGGAGGGGCGACACGGGCAGGTTTCGGTTCGCAGCCGGAGGGGCGATTCGTGCATGGCAAGCCAAACGGCTGTTTTGCGAACCGAACGGCGGGTCTTTTTTCCATGCCCATTGGTACATCTTTTTGTTTGCGTGGTCGCTGGGAAGTGATTAGACTTCCGGCGATTGGGCGGGGCTGGTAATCGTGCTGGCAGGCGGAGGCGTTCTGCGTAAGCGGAGCGAAGGCGCCGAGCTAGCGAGGTGAACCATGCCTTGTTCGAGACAATTTCGGGTCAGTTCCTTAAACATGGAGGAATCAACGATGATAACGCGCACACGGAGTCTACGTCGGCCCGCCGTCCTGGGGCTGGCCGCTGTAGTCGGCCTGGGCCTCTGGTTCTGTGCCGTCGGCTGCCCGTCGGCGGGCGGCGGCGGTGACGGTGGTCCGGCCGCCGGGGAAGCGGGTGGAGCCTGCCTGGCGGACGGGGCCTGCAACGAAGGCCTGACCTGCAACGCCCAGACCGACATCTGCGAGGCGGGGGGCGTTGAGGGCGAGGGCGAAGGTGAAGGAGAGGGTGAGGGTGAGGGTGAAGGCGAGGGTGAGGGTGAAGGCGAGGGTGAGGGTGAAGGCGAGGGTGAGGGTGAAGGCGAGGGTGAGGGTGAAGGCGAAGGTGAGGGTCCCGCCGGCCCTCCGGGCCCGCCCGGACCCGCCGGTGAGGACGGCTTGGGTGTGGAGATCACCAACTTCCACGGCACGGACATGCTGTTGTCGACCGGAGAATTCGAGGAGGCGGGCAAGTTCTTCGCTGTTGCCACGATCACATCTGCGACGGCGGATGCCGATGGCACCGCCAGCGTGGACTTTACGGTGGAGGATGCCGAGGGAGCACCGGTCACCGGACTCACGGGCGGCAACTTCACGATCGTCGCCCTGGCCCCGGCTAGTGGGGATGAGAGTTTCAACAAGTGGGTTCCGTACATCTTTCGCACCGAGACGGTGGAAGGTTCCGCGGAGGGCGATTGGCCCAATCCAGATGGGACCACCGCTATCCAGGCGTACCGGGAAAGCGGCGGAACGTTCACCGACAACGGTGAGGGATCCTATTCGTATGTGTTCGAGACCAATCTGACCGAGGCCACGATGGATGGGACGGCCATTCCTTACGATCGAAGCCTGACGCATCGCGTGTCGGTCATGCTTGGAGGACACAGTGGTGCCACGGCCGATGCGAATTACGACTTCGTCCCCGACGGCTCCGCGGTTACGGAGACTCGGAACATCGTCGAAACGGCCACGTGCAAGAACTGCCATGGCGTCGAGTTCGCCGGGCACGGCGGTGACCGCCTCACCGTAGAGAACTGCGTGACCTGCCACCTGCCGGGCAGCTTTGACGCTCAGGGCGGTGAGACTGTGGACATGGCCCCCATGATCCACAAGATTCACGCCGGCGGCGAGCTGGGCTCGATTCCGGGCCCGGACGGTATCGTGTGGGACGATCCCGCCACGCCGGAGGACGAATCCGCCGACAACGGCGATTACACCATCTGGGGGCACAACAACGGCAAGCATACCTGGTGGAAGGTGGGCTACCCGGCGGTGCTCTCGAACTGTATGAGTTGCCACCAGGGGTCAGGCGAGGACGTGGATAACTGGAAGAACGTTCCCTCGCGGGCCGCATGCGGCTCCTGTCACGACACCATAGACTGGGCGACCGGCACCAACCACGCCGCCGGGGCACAGGCCAGCGATGCTGCGTGTGCGGCCTGCCATCCGGCGTCGGGGACGGACGCCGCGGTTACCGAAGCGCACGACTGGACCACCAAGGACCCACGCAACATCGCGGAATTCGATGTCGGCCTCACGGTTTCCGCGCCGGCGAACGGCGAGTACTTCGTGGCCGGTGAAAGCCCGGTTATCTCCATCGCGCTCACCGACGTCGAAACGGGTGAGCTAATCGACCACACCACCGTGGTGGAAGACGACGCCGCCGAGGGGTGCCCGGAAGGCGGACCCTGCCCGGCAGCGGACGGCAAGTTCAGAAACGCCAACCTGTTCGTTCAGGGACCTCGGTCCAAGCGCAATCCAGTGCTATCCACGCTGGCGCGCGTGGAGATCCTGAGCGAGACTACCGGCCCGTGGGACATTAGCGCCGAAGACGCCACACTGGATCTCGTGGTGGACGGCGGCAAGGACGTGTTCGTCCTGGATGCCGCTCCAGGCTCCGAGGTCCTTCCCGCCACGATCAGCGTGGCCGTGGCGGACGGAACCTTCGCCGACACGTCGGCAGCAACGGCCGCGGAAATCGTGGACTGGCTCAATGCCGACACTGCTGAAGTTTATGAAGGCGAATGGGATGGCGCATTCTCAGCCCGCGCCATCGCGTACCTCGACGGAGGTAAGGTGGCTATCCGCAGCAGGAACCTGGGCGATTTCTTCTCGCTCCAGTTGCAGCCCAGCGTAGTGACGGACGCGGTGTTCGGCGGCAATACGGACGTGCAAGTGGTCGGCGGTTCTACTCCAAGCATCAGGGTCTACCAATGGACCGACCCCGCCAACAACGATCCGAAGGCCGCCTGGACGACCGGCGCGATCAGGTACACGCTGGATCCGGTTGGCGACCTGGCGCCCGGCACCTACGTAGCCAGCGTCGAGTTCGCTGACCGCGGTCGGGTGGACATGACCGACTACCAGACCCCTTCAGTCGGCTGGGTGACATTCCAGGTGGGCGCGGCGACGGAGCAACCACTGGTAGCCGATAGCTGCGACAAATGCCATGAGGGGCCTGATGGCCGAGGGTTCGTGCTCGACTTCCCGCGCCACCACAAGCCATTCAGCAATGACGCTGTGGATGGGTGCGCCGGCTGCCACGACTACCAGAACCGCAATGCGACCGGTGAGTGGAGCGGCGGCCAGCCGATTTCCAGGCGGACCCACGCCGTTCACTTCGGCTCCCGCCTGAACTATCCTCTTACCACCGTTGCGCATGAGGAGACCGTCGAGGGCAGAGACTGGGATATCACTTTCCCGCAGGATATTCGGCAGTGCGAGTCCTGCCACTCCGCCGCCAGCAGTGGAACCTGGGCAACCAACGCCGCCCGAATCCCCTGCAGCGGATGTCATGACTCCCTCGAGGCCACGGCCCACATGGACATCATGACCTGGGATCCGACGCCGGAGAACCCGTGGAGCGGCGACGAGGAGGAATCCTGCAAGGCTTGCCACTGATTGTCAGCCAAGTAGAATGACCAACGGGGAAGGCGGACTCTGTTGAAGCCGCCTTCCCCCCTTTTTTTGGCCGGAAGAGTATTCGCTTGTCAAGAAGGTGTAGCCATGTTCAAAGCCGCATCCGTACTGCTAACGCTGCTGGCCACAGTGGTCTTGAGGCCCACCCTGGCGTGCGGTCAGAATCAATCAACCTCGGCCGAGAGCCAGGCCGCGGGTACGCCGGCTCAACCGCCCGATTCGGCTAAGGACGTTCTGGCCACGGTCAACGGCGCTCCGATCGGCGAAGCGGACGTTCGCTTGGCGTTGAGCGGCGGCGGTCATGACCGGGAGGTTCCTCCGGAGCACAGGAAGAACGTTCTGGAGGTCATTATTCGGCAGGAGCTCATTTACCAAAGAGCGGTCGAGCTCGGCCTGGATGCCAATGCCAGTTATCAGGAAAAGCTGCGCCGAATGGAGGCACAGATCAACGCCTTCAAGAGAAAGGAGCTCTCAGAGCTGTTCTGGCGGGAACTAGCCGGCGCGGCGACGATCAGCGAAGCAGAGGCGAAGAAGTACTTCGCGGAGAACGCCACACGCATCCGAACCGAGCTCCACGTATGGCAGATCCTGCAGAGAAAGGAAGGCTTGATCGAGCAAGCCCGGAACGATCTGGAGCAGGGGGCATCCTTTGAAGAGGTGGCCAGAAGGCGATTCCCGAAGCTGCCGAAGACGGATCGGGCGCCCTGGGATCTTGGGTACTTGAGGTGGAACCAGGTGCCGGAGGCATGGCGGAGCGTCGTCTACGATCTGAAGAAGGGTGAAGTGAGCGGCGTCATTCGGGGCCCGAACAACCGATTCTGGATCATCCAGCTCATGGACAAACGCGAGAACCCGGATATCACCTTCAAGAGCGCCAAGGCAAGCATCATGGAGGTTCTGAAGAACGCAAAGATCCAGGAGCTTCGCGAGAAGACCGACCGGGATCTTCGGGCCAAAGCAAGTATCGTGTATTCGCAAGGTCCGGTCGGCGCGTCCCAAGAGTAGGAGCAGCTCATCGCGCGAGCAGTCATGGGGCGGACGAAGCGCACGCGCCAACCTGCGTGGTCTGCCACGATCCGCACGCCATCGGAACGACGATCGGTGCGGAAACGAACGCGACGGTGCAGATCGACGCGTTGGCGGCGGAGCACGGCAGGCCGCAGCCGAGAACCGTTTCACAAACCCAACGGCCCCGCGATCGACTTTAGTCGCGGGGCCGTTTGCAATGCGCGGCGACGGCTTGCGTGTGGCACAACGAAACCAGGTATGCCACAGGAGCAAGAGGCGCGAAGGATGACGAGTGGCCCGTCGATTGCGGGTCTGTGCGACGGGATAGGCCGCGCGGGCTGAAGCCCGCGGCTCGTGCATCGGCAGACTCATCCTGGAACTGGCATAAGGCGTCCGGGGGGTGCCGGTTGGGGAAGGTGCCAACCGGATCGTGGTGGACTCAGCAGGAGCAACCGGTTACCATCCGCGCCGGTCGGTAAGCAGGTTACAAGAAGTCCATCTCTCGCAGTTCCAAGGAGGCAGTCCCATGTTGACAGTCATTCATTTGAGCGATCTGCACGTGCACAAACGGAAGGGTGACCCCGACAACAAGAACGCCGCATGGCTGGTGAAGCATCTGATCGATCGCTTCGGCGGGCAGGCGAAGGCGGACACCTACGTGGTGCTTTCCGGGGACTTGGTAGACGACGGCGATTTGCGACAGTACCGGCACCTCGAGGCGGAGGTACTGCGGCCTCTTGCCCGGCGTTTTACGCTACTGCCGGCGCCGGGCAACCACGACTATGCCTGGCTGGGCAACCTTCTCAAACCGAAATCTGTGGGGCTCTTCGACCAGTTTGTGGTACAGGCCAACCAAAAACCGGTCGGGCCGGGGCGCTTTCCGAGGGTAACGGAGCACGCGCGGGAGCGGGCGTTGTTCGTGGGGCTGGACTCGGCCGATCCGGATGGCAGAGTGGGCTGCGCGGAAGGGATCGTCGATGCGACGCAAAGGAAGGAACTGGCCAAGGTATTGCGGGCGCCACAATACAAGACCTTCTACCGGGTGGTCTATCTGCATCACCATCCGTTTGACCGGGGTCTGGCTGTGAAGTTGAACGAAGTGGACAAGCTGCTGGAGGTTCTGGGGCGGAACGCCCATCTGGTGCTGTTTGGGCACAAGCACCAACATGGGGCGTTCTACGGCTGGCATCACGTTCCGCTGATGTTGGCGTCGGGGAAGGTGACCGAAGCGGCGAGCGGCAACGCGCTGACGTACCGCGTGCTGGAGATCAGCAAGGGCGAGCGGCAACGCGTGTACACGGAGGAGGTGGGCCGGGCGCCGGGGACTGCTTAGGTTGTTTGAGGGCGGCTCATCCACAAGACGCATGGAGCGAGCAGACACGCCCACATGCCGGGGCTAGTGTAGTGTCTCAGAATTACCGCGTCCTTCGACCGACGCGAATCCGGGGCATCATCGCCGTTCTGGCGTCCGCGCGAACTGAAGTTCGCGGCTCGTTACGATGCAGTATCAATGAGATACCGCACTAGCGCTGCCTATCGGCGCGCGATGGCAGCGTGTTGGCCCGGGCTGCGTTCATCCCGTCCTCGGGGACGCTGCACACGTACACCTCCCAAGGAGGAGGGGCACCGAATCGCTCGGTTGACGTGGGAAGGCACGGCGGGACAATGCCGGGGCAGTCGGGCCGCTGAGAACGCACTTGGAACGACAGAGAAGGAGAACGTCCGTGAACAGGTACTACATTGCCGGCGTTTCGCTTGTTGGACTGGTTGTGTTGGCTACGGCGGCCTTTCTGGCCGTGCGGGCGGATGAGGCGATGGCGCATTGTCAGGTGCCGTGCGGGATCTATGACGACGCGGCGCGGATCGCCCGGCTGAAGGAGGACGCGACGACGATCGGGAAGGCGATCGAGCAGATCAACGAGCTGGCCGGCAAACACGACGCCAGGGCGCTGAACCAGGCGACGCGGTGGATCTTGACGAAGGAGGAGCACGCTTCGCACATCATCGAGGTGTTGTCGGAGTACTTCCTGACACAGAGGGTCACGCCGGTGGCACCGGGAGCGGAGGGTTACGAGGCGTACGTGAAGAAGCTGGTGGACCACCACGGTGTGATGGTCGCGGCGATGAAGACGAAGCAGGACGCGGACCCGGCGACGGTGGAGCGGCTGAACGAGGCGATCGCGGCGTTGGGGCGGCATTATTAGTTGGGCCGGGCGTCCGCGGCGGTGGTGGGGGTGGGTTTCGGTTCTGCCGCCCCTCTGGGGCTTGGATGCGCGAGGCGGCTGATTTCCAGGGGCTGGCGAAGATTTCGCATGTAGCGATGGGGGATACTGCGTGAACCTGTTTCCGCGGAGCGAGTTGCGCATAAGGCCGGGAGTCGCGTTTCTTGTCTGCCGCCCCTCCGGGGCTAATGTGCGGAAACGCACCGCATACCAGGGGTTGGCACCCCTGGCGGGCTTACGCCCCTGGCCTTTGACTGTCGCCGCTTCGCGGCTGGGCTTCGTGAAAAACCTTCTGGCGCCCCTGGCGGGCTTACGCCCCTGGCTCTTGACTGGCGCCGCTTCGCGGCTGGGTGTGTCAGGCCAGTGAGACCGGATCGACGTCAACGGTGAACGTTGTCACGCGTGCCTTGAGTGCCCGCTCGGCGCGCAAATGGTTCAGCAACTTCTGCATGTGGGCGGGGGAATCGCTGCGCAGCAGCACTTCATGGCGGTATTGGCCGCGGAGCCTGGCGAAGACGCACGGGTGCGGGCCCAGTACATCGGTGTCGGGAAGATCGAGGGCGGTAATGGCGGCGCGGACGCGGTCGGCCAGGGCGTCGGCCTCGGCGGCGACCTGCTCCTGGCGGGCGTGGGCCAGGACGATTCGGGTCAGGCGGGTGAACGGCGGCAGGCGGAAGCGACGGCGGATTTCGAGCTCGGGCCCGACGAAGGCGGGGAAGTCGTGGTGGATGGCGGCGCCGATGGCGTCGGACTCGGGGTGGGTGGTCTGAACGACAACGCGGCCTCGGAGGCGGTCGCGTCCGGCGCGTCCGGCGACCTGGGTGATGAGCTGGAACATCCGTTCGCCGGAACGGAAATCGGCGGCGGCGGCCGGCTCGGCGCCGATGACGCCGGCGAAGGAGACGTGGGGGAAGTCGAGGCCCTTGGCGATCATCTGCGTGCCGACGAGGACGTCGATTCGCCGGGCTTCGAAGTCGTCGATGACGCGCTGGTACGTCCCGGTGTGGCGCATGGTGTCGCTGTCGACGCGGACGATTCGCTTGTCGGTGAAGCGCTGCTGGAGGTGTCGCTCGACTCGCTGGGTTCCGGCGCCGACGCGGACGAGGGCGGCGCCGCAGGAGACGTCGGGGCAGACGCGCGGGGCAGGCTCGCGGCGGCCGCAGTAGTGGCAGATGACGATCTCCTGGGCGGCGTGGTAGACCATGCTGACATTGCAGCGCGGGCATTCGACGCGTCGCTTGCACCTGGGACAGAAGATCCAGTTGGCGAACCCGCGGCGGTTCATGAGCAGGATGGCCTGCTCGCCTCGGGCCAGGGCGTCGGTGAGGGCCCGCTCCATGAGTCGGGAGAGGAGGACAGGCCGGCCCATCTCGGCGTACTCGTCGCGCATGTCGACCACCTGGACCTCGGGCATGGGCAGATCGCGGATGCGGCGGGTGATCTCGATGCGGTGGTAGTGGGGCACGCGGTCGCAGTTGGTCCAGGACTCGAGCGAGGGGGTGGCCGAGCCCAGAACGACGGGCACGCCTGCGAGCTGTCCACGTTTGACGGCCACGTCGCGGACGCCGAAGCGCGGGGCCTGGAGGTTCTTGTAGCTGGTCTCCTGCTCCTCATCGACGACGATGAGGCCGAGGTCGGGGCAGGGGGCGAAGATGGCGGAGCGGGTGCCGATGATGACGCGTTTGGTGCCGGCGGCGATCTCGGTCCAGGTCAGGGAGCGCTGGACGCCGGTGAGTCCGCTGTGGATGACGGCCACGTCGGTGAAGCGGCAGGCGAGCCGGTTGACGAGCTGGGTGGTGAGGGCGATCTCGGGGACGAGGAGGATGACCTGGCGGCCGGCCTCGACGACGCGGCGCATGGCCCGGATGTAGACCTCGGTCTTTCCGCAGCCGCTGACGCCGAAGAGGAGCGCGACCTGAAAGGAGGCCTGGTCGATGATGGCGGAGATGGCGTCCACGGCGGCCGTTTGTTCGTCGGTGAGCCGGAAGTCGGGCTCTTGCGGCGGGCGGTCGAAGTCGGGGGCGGGCTGGGGTATGCGCCGGGCGGTGATGTCGACCCAGCCATGCTTGACGGCGGATCGCAAGGTGGCGGGCGAGGCGCCGGCGTCGGCGAGGAGCTGTTGGACATCGACGGGGGCGGAGTGGAGGGCGAGGCGTTCGAGGAGCCGGCGCTGCTGAGGCCCCGGGCGGCGGCGGCCGAGGACGATCTGCTGGATGGGGACCAGCAATCGGGCGCGGCGGACGGTCTTGAAGCCGCGCTGCTCGCGGACGGCGGCGGGGACCAGGGCGTTGAGGGTTCGGCCCAGCGGGCAGGCGTAATGACGGGCGATCCATCGGCCCAGCTCGAGGAGAGGCCCCTTAAGGTAGCTGACGGGATCGACGAGCGAATCGATGGGCTTGAGCGTGTGCTCCCACTCACCGGTCTCGACGGCCAGACAGAAGCCGGTGACGAGACGGCCGGTGCGCCCCAGGGGCACTCGCACGCGGTGTCCGGGGTGCAGTTGATCGGCCAAGTCGTCGGGGACGGCGAAGGTGTATTCCTTGTCGATGGGTGCGACGGGCGCGACGGTGGCCAGCAGGCCGACGCGGCCCTGGCCTTGCTCGACCCACAACATTGGGGTTTTGTCCCGATGACGACGTGCGGGCATGGGAATGATGATACCCGCGGGGTGGCGCAGGGCAATAAAGCCCACCCGCGCAGCCGGAGCGTGGCTGGACGGCCGGTACGATCAGGCGGTGGTGAAGAGACGGGCGGCGAGCAGGATCAGGCCCGCTCGCCGGCGCAGTGCGGAGCGGCGCGGCCGTTGTCCTGGGACGAGCCACCGTCGCGGCCTCGATCCGGGCCCTCCCGGAGGCGATCGGGCCCCTCGGGTCGGCCGCGGAAGCCGGTGATCAGGGGGACGTCCTCGGGTTTCTGGGAGGAGTGCACGGCGAAGACCTCGACGCGGACGATGTCGTCGAAGGGCACACTGACGATGAAGGCGCCGACCTTGTAGTGTTCGTCGACGGGCTCACACTCGAAGGTGCAGTGGGCCTTGCTGTCGATGTCGGCCAGCTCTTTGAGTTCGTAGCTGAATCCGTCGCGGAGGTAGACGAGTGAGCGGACGACCAGCTCGTCATAGAAACGACGTTGCTCCTTGTTCTTCTGGATAGACTTGAGATCGGCATCCGGAAAATGTTTGAGGGTACAGCGCACGCGGGCCTGCTGCTGCTGCTCGTGGTAGGCAGAGCCGTGAAACCAGTCGTAGTCGAACATTATCGTTCCTCGAGCGGGAGGTCCCGGGTCGGACGGCTGACGGGGCCGAACGACGGACGGTAGGCATTCTGGTCAGGTGTGTCAACAACCCGCCGGCTTTGTATCGACCGTTGGGGGCATTAGCATGTGTTGGTGTCGCCGTCCGAAAAAAGTGTTCTCGTGCGGAGCCTTGCGGCGGAGGCGGGATTCGACCGTATGGGTATCGCCCGGGCCGGTCGGGTTGCACGGTCGGATTACGTGCGGGGCTGGCTGGAGGGGGGCCGGGCGGGGCGAATGGAGTACCTTCATCGGTATTTCGATGAACGCATGGACCCGCGGGAGCTGCTGCCGGGTGCCCGGGGCGTCATCGTGACGGCGCTGAATTACCATCAACAAGCGCCTGAGCCCGCGGGCGACGAGCCCCGCGGTAGGGTGGCCCGGTACGCCTGGGGTGACGACTATCACGAGGTGGTCAAGCATCGGCTGAAGGGCCTGGTCGAGGCGATGCGGCGCGAGATCGAGGAGCCCTTCGAGGCCCGGGTGTGCGTGGACACGGCGCCGGTTCTGGAGCGGGAATGGGCGGCGGCCGCGGGGGTGGGCTGGATCGGGAAGAACACGATGGTGCTGCATCAGGACCTGGGCAGCTACTTCTTCCTGGGTGAGATCGTCACGACTTTGGACCTGGCGCCGGACGCACCGGCGACGGACCACTGCGGGAGCTGCCGGCGGTGCCTGGAGGCCTGCCCGACGGATGCGTTCCCGGGGCCGTACGAGATGGACGCGTCGCGGTGCATCTCGTACCTGACCATCGAGCTGCGCGAGGCGATCCCGTCGGAGTTCCACGGTCCGATGGGGCGTTGGATCTTCGGCTGCGACCTGTGTCAGGAAGTGTGCCCCTTCAACCGCCAGGCACCGACAGGCGAGACGTTCGGGATCCGTGGGCCCGGGCCGGCGCCCTTGTTGACCGAGATTCTGTCGTGGCAGGCGGGGGACTATCAAGCCAAGCTCCGCGGGAGCGCCATGAAACGGGCCAAACTGCCGATGTTGCGGCGAAACGCGGCGATAGCCCTGGCCAACGCGGGAGGTCGGTAGGCCGGCGGACGCCGCCCGGCCAGGGGCGGGCGGCCTTCGGTGGACGAAGCCGGCCGGGGCGCGGGGCGAAGGCTGTAACTTGTTTCTGAGAAATAGATTGGGTATAATGGAGCGGATGTGTCCACGGCACGCGTTGGGCACGGTCCGGCCGATACGCCGGTACGAACCTGCTGCGGGCGCCCCGAGTCGAGTCCCAGGGCCGTACCGTCCGGATTTGTCGGAACCTGTGTGGCGCTGTAGACTGCGAACGTGTAGGGCGTCGACGAGTTTGAGGTACCGGCTTGCGCCGGGAAGCCGTGCCGGCCCAGGTCGAGGCGCCAAGCTAGACTCGCAGGGGGAGCCGCGAAGGCGATGAGAGCGGGCCCGGTGAGTGCCGGGCGTGGATGCCGACACTCGAACTGGAAAGGTGACTCTCGAGGTCAGCAGGGTCGGCCTCGCAACCTATAGGGAGTCAGAACAATGGCTGCAAAGGCAGGTGGTTCCAGCAAGATCTGGATTCCGATCGTGGTGGTGTTGGCGGTAGCCGGGGTCGGAGTCGGGGCTTGGGCGCTGATGTCGGGCGGCTCGTCGGAGCCGGAAGCGGTTTACCGAGCGCC
>Ga0307380_10004603_pt1 | contig 18542 bp, 11 predicted proteins | sample UN3MG_FD_202239 | JGI IMG/M metagenome (GOLD analysis project Ga0307380, IMG submission 202239) | Soil microbial communities from Risofladan, Vaasa, Finland - UN-3 | ecosystem: Environmental > Terrestrial > Soil > Coastal area > Acid sulfate soil | place: Finland: Risofladan, Vaasa | collected...
CCCAGCTCCATCACGCCCACTACAAGTGCACGATCTACTTCACCGAGGTGACGCGGGTCGGCTGGCCCGTCCCCTACACGACCACCAACGAAGACGCCCAAGAGGTGATCTACGTCGACCACAACCACTTCCACATGGTGGGGAACGTTGACACCGGACCGGGCAGCGAATACTAATAAGGGCAACGTGGGTCGCCGGCCTTGCGGCCCGACCACCAACGAGCGGAAACTCGGGCCCCGGCGGCAACGGTCATCGTCAACCGATGTCGCCGGGGCACTTTTGTCAGGGTCCGCAAAAAGACGGGGAATCTCGCACTCGGTCATGTCGCTCAGTCTTCGGACACAAGCGGTCTTGGGCGCCCTCATCGCCGCTCTTCTCTGCTCACTCCCGATACGAGCGGATGAAGCAGACGATCAGTACGCGGTCGCGGCGGGCCACTACGCGCACAAGCGGTGGCAGTTCGCCGCGGAAGAGTTCCAAGCCTTCGTCCAAAAGCATCCCGGCCACCCCAACGTGACCCAGGCGGTCTTCTTCCTGGCCGAGGCCTTGACCCAGCGAGGAAAGCTGGACGAAGCCGCCACCCACTTCCGCGACTACCTGACCCGGGAGCCGAGCGGGCAGTTCGCGGCACCCGCCCTGTTTCGCGCCGGGGAGCTGGCCTATCTGTCCGGTAAGCTCGATTCGGCCAAGGTCGAGCTGGAGCGGTTTCTCGGCGCCCACTCGGACCACAAGCTCAACGGCTACGTGTTGCCCTACTTGGGCGACGTCGCCCTGACGCAAAAAGACGCCGCGGCGGCGGAGGACTACTTCCGCCGCGGGCTCGGCGCGTTCCCGCAAGGACCGATGCAGGATGAGTGCCGGTTCGGGCTCGCCCAGGCGCTGGAGGAACAGGGCAAGTCCGAAGAGGCGGAACGGTTCTATCTGGCGCTGGCTGCCAAGACGGGCAGTCCGCTGGCCGACGATGCCCAGTTCCATCTGGGGGCCCTGCAATACGCCGCGGGAAAACTCGAAGACACGGTCGAGGCCTTTGAGGCGTTCGAGGCGACGCTGGCCGAAAGCCCCTGGCAGTCAACGGCCCGGCTGGGACGCGGCTGGGCCCTGTTCAAGCTCGATCGGCTGGCCGAGGCGAAGTCCGTCTTCGAGTCGATCGCGTCCGATGCGAAGCTCGGCGTCGAGGCACGCTACTGGCTCGGCCTGACCGAAAAGGCCCAGAAGAACTGGCAATCCGCCGCCCAAACGCTCCTCGAGGCCGCGGCCGACAATCCGGACCACAAGCTTGCTCCGGCCTTGCGGTTCCACGCCGGCGACTGCCTGAGTTGCGCCGGCCAGCACGCGGCCGCCGATGAGCAGTTCCGCCTGGTGATCGCCTCCGCACCGCCCGACAACCCGTGGATCGACGACGCCATGCGGGGCAGCATGCAGGTGGCGCTCCAAACCGGCGATCACCCGACGCTCGACCGCCAAGCCGCCGAGTTCGCCGCCCGCTTTCCCCAGAGCCCGCTCAAGACGCAGGTCCAACGGATGCTGGCTCGATCCTTGCTCGAGCGGAAGGAGCACGAGCGGGCCGTCAAGGTCCTCGAGCCGCTGCTCGCAGCCGCCCAGGAGGGAGAGCACGGGCTGGAGGACCGCTACCTCCTGTCGCGGGCATATGAGGGCCTCCAGCGCTACCAGGACGCCTCGGACGTGCTCGTGCCCGTGGTCGACTCGGCCACCGGCGATCTCCAAGCCGACGCTCAACTGGCTCAGGCCTCGCTGTTGATGAAGCTCCAGCGGTTCGACCAGGCGACCGTCCGGCTGGAAGCGGTTCTCGGCAAGCAGCCGACGGGCGACGAGGCCGTCACGTGCCTGGGCAATCTGGCCATCTGCTATGCCGAGACCGATCGGCTCGACGAGGCCAAGAAGCGGTACGCCGAGCTGGTCGAAAAGCATCCCGACCACGAGCTGATCGCGACGACGACGGAGCAACTGGCCGAAGCGGCCTACGACGCCGGGGACGTCGCCTGGTCGAATCAATTGTTCAACCGCTTGGCCGACGACCGCGGGTCGGCCGAGCACCGCGCCAAGGGACTGTTGGGCCTGGGTTGGACCCAGTACAAGGCCGGCCAATTGGAGGAGGCGGCCCAAACGCTCGATCGCCTGCTCAGCGAGGCCCCCGATCCCCCCACGACGGCCGAGGCGGCCTTCCTTCGCGGCCAGATCCTCCAGCAGCTCGGCGAGCCCGACCCGGCCTTGGCCATGTACGACCTGGTCATCGAGGGTCATCACGAGGCGGACGAGTTCCCCAAGGCCCTTTGGGCCGCCGCCCTGCTTCGCGATTCCCTCGAGCAGGATCAGGAGGCCGTGGCCCTCTACGAGCAACTGGCCACCGCGTATCCCGAGTTCCCGGAAATCGACGCGGTGCTCTACAACTGGGCCTGGGCGCTGGACGACCTGGGTCGCCAAGAGGAGTCGAGCAAGCTCTTCGACCGGCTTCGCACGCAACATCGGAAGAGCGCGTATTGGGCCGACGCCGCGATCCGGCTGGCCCAGCGCGCTTTCCAGGCCAAGGACTACGAGCGTTCGCGCCAACTCGTCGCCGAGGTGCTCGCCGGCGACCCGATCGCCCAGGTTGGGGAAAACGCACGGTATCTCGAGGGACAGATCGCCGCTGCCGACGGGCGATGGGACGATGCCCGCGGAGCGTTCGAGACCCTCGTCCGCGACTACCCGGAAAGTTCGTTGCGGAGGAAGGCCGAGTATGGAATCGCCGAGGCGACGTTCCGACGGAACGACCACCAGGCGGCCGGTGAGCTTCTGGAGCGCCTCGCTCGCGAAACGCAGGGAAGCGGGGAGCCGTGGTTGGCGGCCGTCCACTTGCGCCGGGCCCAGGTCCTCTGCCATCAGAAGAAATGGGACGAGGCTTACGAGATCGCCTCCCAGATCGAAACGAAATATCCCGATTTTGCGGAGCAGTACGAGGTCGACTACGTGATCGGCCGGTGCCTCTCGAATCGGGCCGAATTCGAGGATGCCCGCGAGACCTATCGCAAGGTGATCCGGTCGCCTCAAGGCGTCAAGACGGAGACCGCGGCGAAGGCCCAGTTGATGATCGCCGAGTCGTACTACCATCAGAAGAACTACCAGCAGGCGCTCCGCGAGTACCTGGCCCTGGAGATCCTCTACGACTATTCCACCTGGCAGGCCGCGGCCCTGATGCAGGCCGGCAAGTGTCACGAGATGCTGGGAGAATGGAAGCAGGCCGCCGACGAATATGCCAGGCTGATTGCCGACTACCCCGACACGGATTTTGTCGAAGAAGCGAGGGAGCGCCTCGAGGCGGCCCAACAACGCCTGGCGACCGCCCCGGACTCCTGACGGCCGTCGCTGCTGCGTTCGAGGACGCCACAACAGAAGCCGACTTGAAAACACCACCGAGACCAGCCGGCCCCGTACTGACAAGGTAACACGTTCCCAAGCCCACGGACCTCGCTCGCGTGGGATGGAGACTGACTCGCCGTTCCACCCGTCACACGGAACGCAAGATAGAAGGAAACGGGCATGAGATCAGCCTTTCGACCTACGCGGACATGGGCCCCATGGTTGCTGGCGGGCGTTCTGTTCGCGGCGACGTTCTCGGCCTTTGGCCCGGCCATCGCCCAGAACCAGCCGGGGCTCGACCCGATCGCCAGTGAGAATCCCGACCCCGGCGGCAAGGTCGCCCCCGTGGCTAAGGAAAACCCCATTCCCACGCAGAACCTGTGGAGCATCATCAAGGACGGCGGCCCCTTGATGATCCCCATCGCCATCTGCTCGCTGATCCTGATGGCCGTGGTCTTCGAGCGGATCATCAGCCTGCGTCGCGGACGCGTGATCCCCAAGCCGTTCGTCACCCGATTCATGCGCCAAGTCCGCGAGGGCGAGCTCGACCGCGATCGGGCCCTGGAGCTGTGCGCCGAAAACGGCAGCCCCGTGGCGGACGTCCTCGCCGGGGCCGTCCGAAAGTGGGGCCGACCCGCCGTGGAAGTCGAGCAGGCCGTCATCGACGCCGGGGAGCGCACGACCAACGGGCTGCGCCGCTACCTTCGGGTGTTCAACGGCGTGGCCACGGTCAGCCCGCTCTTGGGACTCCTGGGAACCGTTGTGGGAATGATCCGCGCGTTCAACGCCATCGCCACCGCCGACGCCATGGGCCGTCCGGAGCTGCTGGCCAGCGGCATCAGCCAGGCACTGCTCACCACGGCAGCCGGTTTGACGGTCGCCATTCCCGCGCTGATCCTCTACATGTACTTCGTCAGCCGCGTCGACCGGCTGATCATCGATATCGACGCCCTCGGACAAGAGCTCGTCAACACGATCTCCGCCGAGGAATTGCAGGACAAGAGCGAGAAACCGCAACCCTCCAAATCCCGCCGCAGCTCGCGGCGCGAAAGCGCGGCGTAGGGAGTGATCAGTACCGAGTACTCGGTACTCAGTACTCAGCAGTCAGCAGTCAGTATTGAGACGGATGAACGAATTGCCGGATCGGAACGCACAAAAGGCGCAAAACACGGAATGGGTCTGAGCCATGCCGCTGAAGACACATCTCGACGAGCAACCCACCCTGAACCTTACGCCGATGATCGACATCGTCTTCTTGTTGATCATCTTCTTCATGGTGGGCACGAAGTTCTCCGAGTTGGAGCGGAAGATCGGCCTCCGCGTGCCGGAGGTCACCAACGCCGAGGCGCTCACCGCCGCGCCCGAGCCCAGGGTGGTCAACGTCTACCGAGACGGCCGGATCACCCTCGACCGCATGCCCGTCACGCTTGAGGACCTCAGCGAGAAGCTGGCCGCCGCGCGAAGCCAGTACAGCGAGCTGGGCGTGCTGGTTCGCGGCGACGCCGAGGGGCGGTTCCAGGGAGTCGCCGAAGTGCTCAATGCGTGCAAACAGGCCGACGTGAGGGAGCTGGGAATCTCGGTCCGACCGCCGGACCCGGAAAGGTAATCCATGGAGAGGTTTCGGTTCGATCGCCTGCTCGAGCTTGTCACCACCGTCGATTTGGTGGTGGGCTTGCTGTGGTTCGGTCTGGCCTGCCTTACCGTCGCGCTTCTGGTGTTGACGCGGACCCGCTGGGGCCAGTCGCGCCCGCTCAGGAAGTGCCTGGTCCTCTCGTTCCTGGCCCACATGCTCCTGGCCGGCTACGCCACCACCGTCAACATCGTGGCCTCCGGCCCGCTCCACGCCAAGGAGCCCGTCGTCCGGGTCTCCATCACCGAGCAGGAGATCGAGGACCGATTCGCCGCGCAGGATCCCACCACCACGCCGCCGCAACCGTGGGAATCGTTCGCCCACGAGTCGGTGGTCCAGCCCGAACCGGCCGATCTCGCCCGGGCCGAACCGGTCGAGTTGCCCGAACCGCAGCGCCAGCCTCGCCCGGAGCGCACGGGCTTGTCGGAAGCCCCCTCCCTGGAGGACTTGACGCTGGCCGAAGCGGCGCCGCCGGAACCCGAGACGGTGCCCACCGACACCCCGATGGACGAGACGACTTCGTCCGGCAAGGCGGCCGAGCCGATCCATGCGCCCTCCGCCCAGCGTCGCGAGGGCGCTCGCACGCAGATGCCCAACCGCCCCCAGCAAGAGCGACGCCCCGCCCACGCCGACACGCCCCAACTGCGCCCGGAAGAGAGCATCCGAACCGGGCTGCCATCGCCGTTGCTCGAGCAACCGCTGCCCATGCCCCGGCTGGCCCACGTCGAGCCAACGCCTAACCCTGAACAATCGCTCCCAGGCGTCCGGGACTCGCTGACTCGCGGCTCGCAAGGCAAGCCGGCCGAGTGGTCCGACCCGCAAACGCCGCAGCCAGGCACCCAAGCCGACGCGGCGCCGACCCTTGGCACGGGTCCCACGGCCGCCGACTCCGAAGATTTGAAACCGCCGTCCCTCGCTGTGCGGGGCCAAGCCGGCCCGTCGGGCTCCAGCCGCCTCGATTCCATCGATGGCAGCACACCGACGCTGGGCCCTCCCGTGCTTCCCCTCAGCCGTCGCCGCTCGGTGGAGAATCAACTGCCGGCCATCTACCGGCTCCGTGTGGCACCGGATCGCTCCAGGCTCGCCCAAGCCCGCGGGGCTACCCCCCAGACCGAGGAGGCCGTCAAGGCGGCTCTGGCCTGGTTGGCCAAGACCCAGGCAACGGACGGACATTGGGACGCACGCACGCACAGCGCAGGACGTGAGTTGCTCGTCGCCGGGCGAGACCGTCAGGGTGCGGGGAGCCAAGCCGACACCGGGCTGACGGGCCTGGCCCTGCTGGCCTTTCTCGCATCCGGGCACACCCACCAGGACGGCCTCTACCAGGACAATGTCCGCCGCGGGCTGGAATACCTGATCCGCGTGCAACGAGCCGACGGAAACCTCGGCGGAAAGGCAACCACGTACGCCTACATGTACTGCCACGCCATGGCTGCCTGCGCGATGAGCGAAGCCTACGGGATGACGGGAGATCCGGGCCTGAGGCGACCGGTCGAGCGGGCGGTCGGCTACACACTCACCGCCCAGGACCCCACTGGAGGCGGGTGGCGATACAACCCTGGTGATCCCGGTGACACCAGCCAGCTCGGATGGCAGTTGATGGCGCTGAGAAGCGCCGAGCTGGCCGGAATCCCCATCCCGGCAGAGGCCCGACAAGGGGCGCTGAAGTACCTGGACGAGGCCTCTTCCGGGCAATACGGGGGGTTGGCTGGCTACCGGCCTGTTGAAGCCCCCAGCCGGGCCATGACCGCCGAGGCCCTCGTCTGCCGTACGTTCCTGGGAATGACCCCCGCCAATCCGGCCGCCAAGGAGGCGGCAGACTACCTGATGGGCGAGCTGCCGGGCGACGGGCCCAAGAACCTCTATTACTGGTATTATGGCACCCTTGGGATGTACTACCTTCAGGGTACGCACTGGCATCGGTGGAACGCCGCCCTCGGGCGAACGCTGACCGCCAATCAACGCAAATCGGGCCCGCAAGCCGGCAGTTGGGATCCCGACACGGTCTGGGGCGGCTATGGCGGTCGCGTCTACAGCACCGCGATTGCGACCCTCTGTCTGGAGGTCTACTACCGATTCCTGCCGCTCTACCTCGAGGCATCCGCCCCCCGCCGTCCGATCCGCTAGGGCACTTGGCTTCGCACATTCGCTGCAAATGAGTCAAGTTTGTGGGGTTCAGGGGCGGGGTTCAGGACTTGGAGTTCCACGTATACACGTAAATCCTGAACCCTGAACCCTGACCACTGACCTCTCGCCTCGGTCTGAGGCCCCGCCCCGCTAGTCTTCAGGGCTCCCCCGATCGGGCACCCTGGGACTACCGCCCGGTTGGGAACCGTTTGACACACCGGTCCGGCCCAGTAGAATTGATGGGTGAAGAGTTTCCCGCCTTGAAGTACGCGCCAAAGCAGATGGGGCCGAGGCGAGGCCGGGGCAATCGCCAGCGGGCACAGTGAGCCCCGGCCGGTAAGCCCATCCCGTTCTCAATCCCACGAGGGTATGACAATGTTTGCCCCACTTGCTGTCATGTTCGGAATGCCCGGGCCGCTTGAGATGTTGATCGTCGCGGCCATCATCCTCCTATTGTTCGGCAATCGCCTCCCCAGCGTGATGCGGTCCCTCGGCCGCGGCGTGGTGGAGTTCAAGAAGGGGATTCAAGGGATCGAGGACGACGTCGAAAAGGCTGGCAGCGCCAAGAAGGAAGAATAGCCTGACGGCCAAGCACGCATCGACGCTCGCGGGCCCCCGTTCGATCGGCTGCTTCGGAAGCGCGGTTTGACGGAGACGGACAGGTTGGCTCGCCGCTCGGTTCAGCGATCCGAGTCCAAGCTGGGCGATACGCACTGCGCCGGTCGTTGCGCGGCAAGATACTCCTGAGAGGTAAACCTGATGGACGTTCTGTTCGGTTTCTTTTCGCCCGGCCCGATGGAGATGGTGATCATCCTCCTGATTGCCGTGCTGTTGTTCGGAAAGCGGCTCCCGGAGGTGGGGCGTTCGCTGGGAAAAGGGATCATCGAGTTCAAGAAGGGCGTTCGTGGGCTCGAAGACGATCTCGACTCCGCATCCTCCTCTTCCAGCACGCCCCCCGGTCACGAGGACGTCGACGACCACGACGAAGCGACGGCCCCCAAGTTCGAGCCCCCCACGGCCGAGCCCAAGGCGGAATCGGCCGACCAGCCGGGGGGCGAGACCACGGATCAACCCGAGGCAGGATCGGCTGACGAGTCCCAACTCGCGTCGGCCGAGGAACCCAAGGCCGAGGCGGGCCAAGCCTGAACGGCCCACCAGCCCATCCCGGTCGCAACGGCGAACCGGACAGATAAGCCCAAACGGGGGCGGCTAGCTCAGTCGGTTAGAGCGCTATCCTCACACGGTAGAAGTCGCTGGTTCGAGTCCAGTGCCGCCCACATAAACCCCTGTATAGGTTCGTAAGCCCCCGCATTCTTCGGGAATCGCGGGGGCTTGTTGCTTCTTGCACGAAGCCGCTCGGCAGTCGGTGGAAACTGGCGTACGCGGGTGATCGCGGCTATGATGCGGACGGAAGATATCGGACACGTGAGGGGACGTTCGATGGCAAGAGGGGAACGATGATGCTGCGATGCGAGACTCATTTTGACGGCAAGGCGGCCAATGGGCCGTGCTGGTTGGCCTGGCTGATTGCCTTGTTGAGCCTGACTCCTATCGCCGCGTTGGCCCAGCCGGTGCCCGACCGCGACACGCTGCTGTTGGCCCAATTCGATCGGTCGGTGGATGCCGACTACGCGATCGGCTCGGCGACGGCCGACACGCGGGTCACCACCACCGGCTCGCAGGGCGGCCGATTCGGCGGCGGCGTCGACCTGGCGGCACGCGAGGGGATCTCGTTCGTCGCCGGCGACGGCAACTTCCATCCCCCGGAAGGCACGATCGAGTTTTGGGTCAAGTCGCACTGGCCGGGCAATGACCCCGAGACGCACCGCTTCGTCTCTTGCCGAATGGGAGAGAGAGAGTACGTCAACATCAACTGCCTGGGGGGCGGGCGCCTGGGCATCGCGGTCGCCGCGGGGGAAGGCGACGATTGGACGTGGCGCCGGGCCGACGCCCTCATCGCCGACTGGAAGCCCGACACGTGGCACCACGTGGCCTTTGCCTGGGGACGCAGCGAGCTGCACGTGTACGTGGACGGAGAGGAAGGTCCGCGGGCGGCCACCGACGCCCGGATGCCTAGTGAAGCTCCTGAAGTGATCAGTCTGACCGGGGCCGACGCGGTGATCGACGCGTTTCGGATCTCGAAGCGGAGGTTCACCGTCGAGGACGCCCGGGCCTCGATCGAACAGGCGCTGCATACGCCGTATCGGCACGCGAGCGACCTGGGCTGGACGCCGGCCGACGCGGCGATGCTCGACGAGCGGAGGCTGTTGGGCGACGTCGCCGTCCCGCTCATCCTCGAAAGTGCGCGATACTCGAAGGGGATCGCGTGTCTCTGCGGCACGGAAATCTCGACCCGCCTGGAAGAGCCTTTCGAGACGTTCGAGGCCACGGTGGGCGTTTGCCCCCTGTCGCCGCCGGGCACGTCATGCTCGTTTGAAGTGTTGGGCGACGGCAAGCGGCTCTTTGAGTCCGGGCCGCGAACGGTTGAGCAATCGCCGCTCCCCGTCCGTGTCGAGATCGCGGGCGTCAAGCAGCTCACGCTTGCGACGCGGCGCGGGCCCGCGCAAGCGGCGGGGCGGCCCGGCCACGGCATTTGGGCCGGTGCCGTCCTGCGACGGAGCACGGAGGGGGAAGTGCTCCAGGCCGCCAGGCAGCTCAAGCCGGCAGAGATCGACATGTATCGCCGGCAAGAGGCCGCGGACGACTACTCCTTCCCGCTCGACACGCAGTCGCCACTGGTGGTGGCCGGCAAGTGCTGGGAAGACGAGATCGATCCGGCCCGGCCGCCGGCGCCCGAGAGCGTCGGCCGGCCTCTCGAAGCGTTTGCTACGCCCGGCGAGTACGAGCCGGTCAACTTCGTAGTCTACGCCGCCAAGGATCTGGATGACCTTGCCGTGGAGGTGACCGACTTGCACACGGGCGATTCGGTGCTTCCGAAGGGCCGGATCGACGTGCGCCTTGTCCTTCGCCGCCTGATGCGCGACCTGTACACGCTCCCGCCGGAGCGATCCACGGTCGTATCCCGATTCATCCTGCCGTACCAGCAGCTCGACGTCCTCGCCGGCACGCTCCGCGAGTATCACCTGATCGTTCATGTACCGGACGAGGCGAAGCCGGGCAAGTACACGGGCTCGGTGCGATTGACGCCGGCCGGCGAAGACACGCTCGAGCTTCCGTTTGTGTTCGAGGTCCTGCCGTTCCGGCTGCGCCCGCTCAAGGAGCGGGGATACGGAGTCTACTATCGGTTCCCTGCCATGGAGGATGACTGGTCGCAAATCGACGTCGAGCTGGCCGACGTCCGCGCCCATGGGGGGAACATGCTCAAAAGCGACCTGGGCGTGGAGTACGAGGCGGCGGACGGAGACGTCAAGCCGTCGTACGCGCCGCTCGAGCGCGGGCTGGCCGTGCTCAGGAAGCACGGGTTTCACGGCCCCTTCCCGGTGAGCACCGGCTGCGAGCACGCGGCGCGGCTCCTCGGCTACAACCCGGTGGAGGACGACGCCGACCCGGCGGCCAGGGAGCGGTTCTTCCAGGTCGTCCAAGGGGCGATGGAAGGACTCGTCAAGCTCTCGGAAAAGTACCCCGAGTTCGAGTTCCTGCCCACGCACATGGACGAGGTCTTCGGCCGCGAAAGGCTTCCGCGGTACATCCGGTTGACCGAGGCGGTGCGCCAGGTGCCGTCGCTGCGGGTGTACATCACCCTGCACAACGATCCCAAGCGCGACGTGGCCGAAATGATGCGCCGGTGCGATCCGTACGTCGACGTGCGGTGCTACAACGGGCACTGCATGGACTCGTGGATCCGCGCGGGCAACACGTTCGAGGATCTTCGCCGCCAGCTCGATGAGGCGGGCGACGAAGCCTGGCTCTACCACAACATCCGCGGGGCGTTCTTCCCGGCGGAGTGGACGCGCCTGGTCAACGGCTACTACATGTGGACCAGCCCGCTCAAGGTGCACGTGCCCTGGATGTACTATTCGTTCAAGGGCAGCCCGTTCGATGCCACCGACGGCCCCCGGCTCCGCGGCGGCGACTTTGCATACGCCGTGCCGCACCCGGACGACCCGACCCAAATGGTCCCCACGCGGCACTGGGAGGGCTTCCGCGAGGGCATTGACGACATGCGGTACCTGACGACGCTGGAAGCCGTGGTCGCCGAGCACGAGGGGGCGCGCGAGGCCGCATCGGCCCGCAAGTGGCTGGAAGGTCTCCGCCGCGGGGTCACGCCGGGGCACGCCGACCTGGAGCCGATCGAGGAGGAGAGCCCGCTTCTGGTCTGGCTCGCCGGAAAGCTGGACGGGGCCGACTACCGGCGCATCCGTCGCCAGGCGGCGGAGCACATCGTGCGGCTCGAGGGACTGCCGCGGTAGACGCCGTCGTCGCCGGGACAGTAGACTCGTAGAGTGATCGTAACGTTTCACGGCGTTCGATGAAGGTAGCAGGCACACGCCGTGTGCCGTCCGCGGACGTCGTGTTCAGGTCAGACCAACGACGCGTCCAAGCGACTCTGCGGCGTATTGGTCGCCGCGCGGACGGCACACGGCGTGTGCCTGCTACAGCGGTCGAAAGAGGGCAACGCGCATGGGGGCAAAACGGATCAACAACGGAGGTCTACCGATGCGACTTCTCGCGAGATGGCTCCTGGTGAGCGCGTCTGTACTGGGCGCGCTGCTTCCCTTTGGCGCGTTCGTGCGCCCTTGCCACGGCGGCGAAACCAAGCGGCCCAACATCATCTTCCTGTTGACCGACGATCAACGGTGGGACACGCTCGGCTGCATGGGCAACTCGATCATCCAGACGCCCAACGTCGACCGGCTGGCCGCCCAGGGCGTCGTGTTCGATCATTGCTTCGTGACCACGTCGATCTGCATGACCAACCGGGCGTGCATCTTCACGGGCCAGTATGCCGCGCGGCACGGCGTGTGGGACTTTCGGACGATCTTCTCGCCGGAGCAGCTCGCCCAGACGTATCCGGGCCTGCTCAAACGGGCCGGCTACTACGTCGGGTTCATCGGCAAGTGGGGCGTGGGAAAGCCGCCCGACGACCTGTTCGACTACAACCAGGGCTGGCCCGGGCAGAATCGGTATTACGAGAAACTGAAGGGCGAGGACCCGTTTGAGTATCTGGCGCCGGGGCCCGACCGGAAACGCCTCGTCGCCCGGCAGCGTGACCGCGTGCATCTGACAGCGAACATGGGCGACCAGGCGCTCGAGTTCCTCGACGGCGCCCCGGCCGATCGGCCGTTCTGCCTCGCCTTCAGCTTCAAGGCGCCGCACTGCCAGGACGGCCAGCCCGCGTTTCGCCAGTTCCCTTACGACGCCAACTTGCACGGTCTATATCAGGACGTGACCATCCCGCCCGCGCCGCTTTCCGATCCGGCCTTTTTCGACGCCCTGCCGGAGTTTCTCAAGACCTCGGAGAACCGCCGTCGCTGGGAGCTGCGCTTCGCCACGCCCGAGATGTACCAGCACTCGGTCAAATCGTACTACCGGCTCGTGAGCGGCGTGGACCGGGTCGTGGGGCAAATCGTGGAGAAGCTCAAGGAGAAGGGGTTGGCGGACAACACCGTCATCCTCTACACCGGCGACAACGGATTCTACCTGGGCGAGCGCGGTTTCGCGGGCAAGTGGTTTCCGCACGAGGTGTCGATCCGCGTGCCGCTGGTCGTCTACGACCCGAGGCTTCCCGCGGCCGAGCGCGGCACGCGCCGCGACGAGGCGGTCTTGAGCATCGACATGGCGCCGACGATGCTCGAAATGGCCGGCGTCGAGGTCCCCGACGCGATGCAGGGGCGGAGCCTGATGCCGCTGGTGAAAGGCGAGACGCCCGAGTGGCGCACGGAGTTCTTCTACGAGCACTTGTTCAAACATCCGACAATCCCCTGCTCGGAGGCCGTGCGCGACTCGCGGTACAAGTACATCCGCTTCGTCGAGAGCGACCCGCTTTGCGAGGAGCTGTACGACCTGGAGAGCGACCCCGACGAAGCCCACAACCTGACCAACGACCCCGCGCACGCCGAGACGCTCGAGCGGATGCGCGAGAAGTGGACGGCGTGGCACCAGCGCGCGAAATAGAGCATATCGCTGGTCCGCCGTGCTTCAGGAACCCCGCAGCCGCTTGCGGCTTCGGCCTCCCCAAGCGAGGAAACAATTCGCCATGCGACAACTGCTTCCCCTCATCCCGATCGCCCTGGCATGTGCTTCCCCCGTGATTGCCCGAGGCGCGGCCCCGGCCGATCGCCCCAACATCGTCATCTTCATCGCCGACGACCAAGGCGAGGGCGACCTGAGCTGCTATGGCCATCCGGTGCTCGATACGCCGAACATCGACCGCCTGGCCGCCGAGGGGATGCGCTTCGACCGGGCCTTCCTCACGATCTCCTCGTGCAGCCCCACCCGGTGCAGCTTCCTGACCGGACGGTACCCGCACAACACCGGCGCCGAAGACCTGCACGATCCGCTCCCGGCCGATCAGAAGACGCTGGCCTGGTACCTGCGTGGGGCCGGGTATCACTGCATGTCGGTGGGCAAGTGGCATCTCGGCGACGCGGAGCGGCGGAACTGGGACCGGGTGGTCGAATGCGCCGGTCGCGAAACGGCCGACGAGGCCCTCAAGCTTATGAAGGACCGCCCGCAGGACAAACCGTTCTTCTTCTGGGTGGCCACCAAGGACCCGCACCGCCCGTTCGACGACGACGCGGCGCCCGAGCCGCACGATCCGGCCCGGGTGGTCGTGCCGCCGTACTTGCCCGACCATCCGCTCATCCGCAAGGAGATCGCCCAGTACTACGACGAGATCACGCGGTTCGACGGCCACGTCGGACGGATCCGGGCGGAGCTGGAGCGCGAGGGCGTTCTGGACCGGACGTTCGTCGTCTATCTCTCGGATAACGGCATGCCGTTCCCGCGCGCGAAGACGACGCTTTACGACTCGGGCATCCACACCCCGCTGATCGTCCGTTACCCGCCGCTGGTCGAGCCGGGCAGCGTGCAGAAGGGCCTGGCGAGCACGATCGACGTGGCCTCGACGATCCTCGCGCTGGCCGGCGTCGAGCAGAAAACCATGCAGGGCCGCAGCCTGATCCCGATGCTCGAAGACCCGGCGGCCACCGTGCGCGAGGCGATCTTTGCCGAGGCCGACTGGCACGACTTCGAGCAGTTCACCCGGGCGGTGCGGACCGAGCGGTTCCTCTTGGTCCGCAACTACTACTGGGACAAGCCGCTCTGGAACAGCGTCGACTCGCTCAACGCGATCACCTGGACGGGGGTCATGGAGATGCACAAGGCGGGCAAGCTCACGCCGGCGCAGAGCTTCCTGTTCGTCGAGCCGCGCCCGTTCGAGGAATTGTATGATCTGGAGGTCGATCCGTATTCGCTCCGCAACGTGGTCGACGATCCGAAGCACCGCCCGGAGCTGTACAAGCTGCGGACGCTTCTGGACAACTGGCGCGTCGAGACCGACGATCGGATGCCGGCCGAGCGCCGCCCGGACGGCTGGACCCGCGACGGAAGGCCGCTCCCGCACAACCAGCCGTGGTACGACCGCTACATCAAGGCCGGCGGCAAGAGCACTTTTGAGAAGTTCTGATGCCGGCGACTTTCCGGCCGAATGTAGGTGATGTGTAAGAAGGGAAAAAGGGAAAGGGGGAAAAGGGGAAAGAAGAGGCGAAGGAGTGCATTTTCCTTGCTCCGTGTCGCCCCGTTTTCCTCATCACACAGTCTTGACCGCCGAGGTGACGCGATGAGAATGAGATACGGCGTACTGGCTTTGCTTCTGGTGACGGTGATTGCGGCAAACGTGCCGGCGGCTCCGCCGAACGTCGTGATGATCATCGGCGACGATCAGGCGTGGACCGATTTCGGGTTCATGGGCCATCCGGTGATCGAGACGCCGAACCTGGATCGGTTGGCGTCGCAAAGTCTCGTGTTCACGCGGGGCTACGTGCCGGCGAGCCTGTGCCGGCCGAGCCTGGCGACGCTGGCCACCGGCCTCTATGCCCATCAGCACCGGATCACCAGCAACGATCCGCCCAAAGGCTTACCCAAGGAGCAGTTCCTGCGCCAGCGCATGGAGCAGATCGCCAACATCGAGCGCGTGCCGACGCTGCCGCGAATGCTGGGAGAAAAGGGCTACCTCAGCCACCAGTCGGGCAAGTGGTGGGAAGGCGGCTTCCGCCGCGGCGGCTTCACGCACGGGATGACCCGCGGCGCCCCCGAGCCGGGCGGGCGCCACGGCGACGACGGCCTGAAAATCGGCCGCGAGGGCCTGGAGCCGATCTTCGAGTTCATCGACGAGGCGGGCGACCGGCCGTTCTTCGTCTGGTACGCCCCGTTCCTGCCGCACAGCCCTCACAATCCGCCGGAGCGGCTCCTGGCCAAGTATCGCGACAAGACCGACTCGATCCACGTCGCCCGATACTGGGCCATGTGCGAATGGTTCGACGAGACGTGCGGCCAGTTGCTCGGCTTTCTGGACAAGAAGAAGCTGGCCCAAAACACGCTCGTCGTGTTTGTCACCGACAACGGCTGGATCCAGCTCCCTGGCGCCGCCGGCTACGCCCCGAAATCGAAGCGCTCGCCGTACGACGGCGGCCTGCGAACGCCGATCATGCTCCGCCTGCCCGGGCGGATCGAGCCGGCCCGCGACGAGAAGACGCCGGTCGTCAGCATCGACCTTGCGCCCACGATCCTGACGGCGTGCGGGCTCGAGGCTACCGCGGACATGCAGGGCGTCGACCTGCTCGATCGCGAAGCTCCGTCGGCGCGAAAGTCGATCTTCGGCGAGACGTTCACCCATAACGCGATCGACGTCCACGACCCGGCCTCCAGCCTGGAATACCGCTGGTGTATCGAGGGGCAGTGGAAGCTGCTGGTGCCGAACGCGGCGAACGTTCCGGACGGGCGGACCGAGCTGTACGACGTGCTTGCCGATCCGCACGAAGAACGCAACCTGGCCGGCGAGAACCGTGACCGTGTGGTCCACCTAAGGGCCCTGATTGACGCCTGGTGGCCGGCGCGGTAACGTGCCCCTGTGCCTGGCTTCCGTCTGCCTGCGACGCCGAATGGGTGTATAGGGGAAAACGATATATGCACTGAGTTCGCCGGAAGAACCATGAACGAGTTCTCAGTTGACCCTCATCGCCTTGAGGAACTCCTCAACTACTGCATGGACTTCGCCAAGCAGATGCTCAATTCTTACGCGGAGTTCCACCCTTTCGGAGCGGCGATCAAAGCCGGCGGTGGATTCGCTGCTGTTGGCGGTTGCACGGGTGAGGAGCATCCACACAGCCGGGACGTATATCTTCTCCTCCAGAACTCAAAGGTACTGGCAATCCCCGCATAGACAAAGCTCGCCGTCCTACTGAGGCAAAACACGACTCGGTCCACCGCGTCCCCACACTGCGAATCCGTCGTTTGCCTACTTCTACTGTTCGAGTTGCGCCGTCCTGTCGCCGCGGGGCACCGCCTCGCCTCAAAATGGGACCTTTAGGCAATGCGCCAAGATGCCCAGTTTTCCAGGTTCTGACGGTGTTGACCGAACTCGAACAGTAGAACTACTCGGAGGCAGCTTGCTCGCTTACCAGCCAGGCTTTGTTATACTGAGCGGCGTATTGCTTTCTACGTCTTGACCGGACGACCGTAAGGGGCGGCCGAAGAACAACTTTCCGACTTCCGTAGCAGGCACACGCCGTGTGCCGTCCGCTGGTTACGGCACACGGCGTGTGCCTACTACTCCGCAAATGCGGAAGTTATTCTGTTGCGGCTCCTAAACGATTCCTCGCTGCCGAAACCGAACCCTTCCAGCCTTCTTCGAGAGGGGACGACATGAAACCAACCGGTCAGTCCGAATGGTCAACGATTGGCTTTGGCAAACCACGGGCAAGAGGTCCGTTCGCAGAAGAGGCTTGAACAACCCCAATGATCAGACTTCTCCTCCGCTGCTCCCTATCCTTCTTGCTGCTCCTGGCTCCAGCCATTCCTACGACTCTCGCCGCCACGAAGGACTGGCCGATGCCGTTCCACGATCCGGCCCTGACGGGGCGGTCGGGTTTGAAGGGAGCGATGACCGCGGCCCCCAAGGTCGCCTGGTCCTTTCCGTTGGCCGCCTATCGCGGGCATCTCCAAGTCACGCCTGGTGGGGAGAGCACGGCCACGGTTGACGTGGAGAGGAATCCCGACTACCCGGCCCAGACGGCCGAGGCGTGGGGCATCGCGCCGCCGAAGTTCGTGTATGACGACGGAGCCGTTCTGGAGATGCGGGATAGCGACGCGGTGCGCTGGGCCCATTGGCTCCCCGACGAGAAGTTCCCGCAGCGCGTGAGTTGGCACGGCGAAGGCCTCGACGGACGGGTGCGGTTGGAGGTTTTTCGCAACGGACCGGACCGGCCCGAAGTGGCGTGGGAAACGGCCGTCACCTACAAGGACTTCCACCGGCCGCAGGTGCTCGCGGCCGACGTCACCGCCGATGGCCGATTGGAGGTCGTCACCGGCAGCTATTATTACCTCACCGTCCACAGCGGACAGACCGGCGAGCTGCTGGCCGATATTCACTACCCCCACCGCAGCCGGGGCTTTCTCGGCGCGATCAACCTGGACGACGAGCCGGGGCTGGAAATCGTGAACATCGGCAACTTCCAACTGGCCATCGAATCGCTCGACGTCGTGGAGGGCGAGATCAAGACGAACTGGCGGCGGGACATCGAGCTGGACATCTCCCGCCACCGCCGCGCGGTGCAGTGTCCGCTTACCACGCTCACCGACGTCGACGGGGACGATCGGATCGAAATCCTCTTCAACCTTTACAACGACACCGGCGACCGCGAGTGGCACGCGGTGGCCTTCGACGCCCTGACCGGCGAACCGGAGCTGGACCTGCCGGCGACCTACGTGCTCGAGGCGATGGACCTGGACGGCGATGGCCTGGTCGAAATCATCTGCCAAGGGACTTCCGGCCTGTGCACGTTCGGATACATGCCGCTCGGCATCTACAACCTGCGCGAGGGCCGGGCGGTCTCGCGTTGGTCGACGGAGCGAGGCTTCATCCCCAGGATTCCTCTCCATCGCCAGCCCCCGCGGCTCGCAACATTCAAAACGGGCGACGGAGCCCGGCGGCTCGCGTCGGGCGACTTCGATGGCGACGACCGGCAAGGGTTCGTCTACGCCACTCGCGAACCGACGGGACGGCCGTTTGAGTTCGTCGAAACGTGGCATGGCCTGGATGCCCACGGCGAGGGCTGGCAGGACCTGTGGACCGTGGAAGCCTCGCCGGGAATTCGCCTGACCGTGGAAACGGTCTCCGATCAGAACCGGGATGGGCGGGACGAAGCCTTGCTGTCATGGGTCAGCCCGGGCGTCGCCTCCGCCGAGTTCCGGGGGCACGGCGCGGACGTGCAAGCGCAGTCGTTCGCCCGGAACGTCACCGGGAAAT
>Ga0307380_10004607_pt1 | contig 18527 bp, 18 predicted proteins | sample UN3MG_FD_202239 | JGI IMG/M metagenome (GOLD analysis project Ga0307380, IMG submission 202239) | Soil microbial communities from Risofladan, Vaasa, Finland - UN-3 | ecosystem: Environmental > Terrestrial > Soil > Coastal area > Acid sulfate soil | place: Finland: Risofladan, Vaasa | collected...
CATGGCGCACGAGCTCAGCTACCGGGTGGTGGCCGAAGGCGTCGAGACCCAGGAGGCGTTGGATCGCGTCACCGAGGCTGGGTGTGAGGAGGCGCAAGGGTACTTCATCGCGCGGCCGCTTGAGGTTCCGGCGCTGGAGGAGTGGCTTGGCACGCACGCGCTTGCGGGCTGCGGAACCAAGGCGGCATAGGCGGGACCTCCAGCCATCTGGCTCAAGAGCGTTGCTGTGGTTCCTCTTGGAGGCGGGGCTGTGCTAAGGCAGGCCCATGAACATCGACGGGAAACCTTACCGCACCATTTGGCTCGGGGCTGACGGTGCCTCGGCCGAGATCATCGACCAGACCAAGCTGCCCTTCGCGCTTGAGGTCGTCACGCTCAGGACGCTTGAAGATGCGGCCCATGCAATCGCCTCCATGCAAGTGCGCGGGGCGCCGCTGATCGGCGCCACGGCGGCTTACGGGGTGGCAATCGCGCTGCGCGCCGATTCGTCCGACGAGGCTCTCGACCGCGCCTGCGAGGTGCTCGCCGCGACGCGGCCGACCGCCGTAAACCTGCGCTGGGCGCTCGACGGAATGCAGAAGGCCGTCCGCAATCAGCCGCATGAAGCCCGCGTTGCGGCGGCTTTTGCCCGCGCCGCGGCGATCTGCGACGAGGATGTGGAAACCTGCCGCAAAATCGGCGAGCACGGAGTCGGGCTGATCCGGGCGCACGCCGAGAAGAAGAAGGGGAAAAGGGTCAATATCCTCACCCATTGCAACGCCGGCTGGCTTGCCACCGTCGATTGGGGAACGGCGCTGGCGCCGATCTACCGGGCCCATGACGAAGGCATCCCCGTCCATGTGTGGGTGGACGAGACGCGGCCGCGCAATCAGGGGGCCTCGCTCACCGCTTACGAGCTTGGGGCGCACGGCGTGCCCCATACGATCATTGCCGACAATACCGGCGGTCATCTGATGCAGCACAAGATGGTGGATCTGTGCATCGTCGGCACCGACCGCACCACCGCCAACGGCGATGTCGCCAACAAGATCGGCACCTATCTCAAGGCGCTCGTCGCCAAGGATAACGGCGTCCAATTCTTTGTGGCGTTGCCGCACTCGACCATCGATTGGAGCCTGGACGACGGCCGTGCCATTCCCATCGAGGAGCGCGATGCGCGCGAAGTCACCCATATGACGGGCCGGCTGTCCGACGGCACGGTTGCGACCGTGACCATCACGCCGGAGGGAAGCCCGGCTGCGAACTACGCCTTCGACGTGACGCCGGCGCGCCTCATCACCGGCTTCATCACCGAACGCGGCATCACGCCCGGCACGCGCGAGGGGCTAGCATTGCTCTACCCCGAGCACCGCAAGGCGGCGGCTGCGTAGCTCCGACTACGCATGTGTGTCGCGGGGTTGCGCCTTGGGAGAGTGGCATGGCCTATCATGAGCTTCTCAACAACGCGCTCGACTTCGCCATGGCGATCTTGCTCGGAGCGCTGGTCGGCGTCGAGCGCGAGAAACGCAAAGCCGACGACCACGAGGCCGAGCAGATCGCCGGCTTGCGGACTTTCATCCTGCTTGCTGTATTGGGCGCATGCGCGGGCTATCTGTCGCGCGGTGCCGCGGTGCCCTGGGTCTTGGCGGCGGCGCTTCTGATCGTCGGGGCCTTTGTCGTCGCCGGTTACCTCATTACGTCGCGCGCCAGCCAGGGCGGGAAGGGCCTCACCACCGAGGTCGCGGCGGTCGTTATCTTCCTGCTCGGTGCCATGGTGATGCTTGGCAATCACGAAGTCGCCATCGGGCTCGGTGTCGTCACGGCCGCGGTGCTCGCCTATAAGCGGCCGCTGCACAGCTTCGTGAAACGCCTCGGTTGGGACGACGTGTTCGCGGGCCTGCGGCTTCTTATCGCGACCTTCATCGCTTTGCCGCTCCTCCCGAACAAGCCCATCGATCCGTGGGGCGCCCTCAATCCCTACGCTCTTTGGCTGCTCGTGATCCTGATCTCCAGCCTGTCGCTTGTCGGCTATGCGCTGACCCGCTGGCTTGGCCCGGGGAAGGGCGCGCTTATCACCGGTCTTGCGGGCGGTCTCGTGTCGTCGACCGCGGTGACGTTGTCGTTCTCGCGCGAGGCCCGCGCTAATCCGGAGAACACGACGGCCTTCGCCTGCGGAATTCTGGTCGCCTGGGCCGTGATGTTCGCGCGCATGTTGGTTCTCGTGGCAGTGCTGAACCGGGCACTGCTGGCTCCCATGCTCGTGCCGTTCGGCGTGATGGCTTTGGTCATCGCGGGCTTCGCTGCGCTTTTCTACTACCGGGACGGCGTAGCCACGCGGCCTGCCGCCGCCAAAGGGGACCTGAGGGTCACGAACCCGTTCAGCCTGACCGCGGCGGCGAAGTTCGCGGCGTTTTTTGCCGTGGTGCTGGTGGCGGTCAAGATTGCTCAAGAGTACTTCCCAGCCAATGGAGTCTATGCGGTGGCCTCCATCGCCGGCCTGACGGATGTCGACGCCATTACGCTGACCATGGCCGAGTTCGCCAAGAGCGGACCTGCCGGAGTCGCCGTGACGGCGTTCGTGATTGCGGCGTTCACCAACACATTGGTCAAGTGCGGCATCGCCTTCGTCGTCGGTGGGGCGCCGTTGGGCAAGCCACTGCTCGTGACCACCGCGGTCATGCTCGTTGCCGGCCTGGCGGCGGCGCTCGGTCCTGTGAGGTGACGATCTTGTGAGCCGGTCCATGTGCCGGGCCTTTGTCTATTATAGAGCGCGGCTAGGGTAGCCGGATGCAACGGATTCGCCTTTCGCTTGCCGTCCTCTGCCTGCCGTTTGTTCTTGCCGGAGAGGCGGCGGTCGATAGCGACTATGCCGTTCAGTATTACGACGTGGCCCCTGGCGATCATCCGCATGATGTGGCGCCCGCGCCGGACGGCACTGTCTGGTATACGGGCCAACACAAAGGCGTGTTGGGCCGGCTCGACCCCAAGACGGGCAAGGTGACCCGTATTCCACTGGGGGAGGGCTCGCGGCCCACGGCGTCATTTTCGGCCCCCACGGCAATGCTTGGGTCACCGATGGCGGCCTGAACGCCATTGTCCAGGTCAACGCCGCGACCGAACAGGTGACGGCTTTCCCGCTGCCGAAGGCCGGCACCAACGCCAATCTCAACACGGCGGCCTTCGATGCCAACGGGTGTCTCTGGTTCACCGGGCAGACCGGCATCTATGGCCGTCTCGATCCGAAGACCGGGGACATGGATGTGTGGAACGCGCCGAAGGGCAGGGAGCCCTAAGGCATCGCGTCGACACCCTCGGGCGAGATCTACTACGTGTCGCTGGCCGGCTCGCTCCTCGGCAAGCCTGACCTCGAGACCGGCGAGACGACCGTGATCGAACCGAGGACGAAAGATGCCGGGACGCGGCGGGTCTGGTCGGACTCCATGGGCCGGCTTTGGGTGAGCGAGTGGAATGCCGGCAATCTCAGCAGATACGATCTCGTCGCCAAGCACTGGAAGGTCTATCACCTGCCGGGCGCCGAGCCCCACGCTTACGCCGTCTACGTGGACGATCGCGCCATGGTGTGGGTCAGCGATTTTGGGGCGAACGCCATTTTGCGGTTCGACCCCCAGGCCGGGACGTTCGAGAGCCTTCCGAGTGACAGGGAGGGCGCCGCGGTACGCCAGGCGCTCGGCCGCCCCGGCGAGATGTGGGGCGCCGAATCCGGCACCGACCGGCTCGTGGCCATCCGGGATGCGAAAGAGGCGCGGAACTGATCCCGCGCCTCTCGCAAATTCAACTTACCACCAGATGGTGACGCCGGGCCGACGACGATAATAGGGCCGGTAGCCATAGCCGTAGTAAGGGCGGTAGCCATAGCCGCGATAGCCCCAGCCCCGGCCGTAGTTGCGTCCGTAGCGGGGGCCCCGGTAATAGCGGCCGTGCTTGTACTTCTTGTTGTATTTGTACTTCTTCTTGACCTCGACCAGGTCCGCGTTCGTATGGCTGTAATTGACCGCAGCCTGAGCGGGCAGAGCCGACGCAGGCTTAGGCGCTGCGAAGACGAAGACGGCAAGACAGGCCGCAAGGGCCGTAATGAGAAATCCGCGCATGGGCGTTTACCTCGAGTGTTGTGGTGAACTCTTGCTGAGCTAACCTTAAAGGTGGGGATCGGTTCCCGATAAGGGAACCCCCAAGCTCGGAACACTAGGCGAATCGCCTTCAGGATTGACTAACAGCGGCACGAGAATCCGGGGGATTCCGTCAATAGTTTTGCCGCAGCGCCGGGCGTCCGGCTCTAGCGGAGGCTTCCTACGCCAGGACCATTACGGCGACGAAGCCGATCAAGGCCGCGGCGGCCGTCGGCGCAAGCCAAGCGGCCACGGGCTGCCGCGAGGGCATGGTGGCCGGAGCCATGTCTGAACTGGTAAGGCGCTGCGCGCCAGCAGCGGCGACCAGCGACGCTGTGTGCTTGGCATGCCATTTTGGTCCCGGCCCCCGCATATAATGCTGCTCGGGCCGGTACGCATCTCGGAAACTTCCCACTTCACTCCCTCATCCAGTGAGCTCCTAACTCACTAGAATTCATATAAATATGTTGCGAATCCGTATCCGATCGCGGCGAAAGTGAGGATTTTTTGCCGCGCCTCTTGAGAACGGCAAAGGCGCGCTCTGTCCTTGCCGTGCCAGGCGAAACTTGCAACAACCCGCGCCATGCAAAGCCAATGGAACGACGAAACCGCGATAAGCCAGGTCGAGGCCTATGGCGCCGAAGGCGTCAACGAGGACATCGCCCTTCGCGTCTACACCACGCGCCTCATCGGGGGCGATCCGCTGCTCGTGCTGCATGGGGGTGGCAACACCTCGGTGAAGACGACCGCCACCGACGATCTCGGCCAGGAGCACGATGTCGTCGCGGTGAAGGGGTCCGGCGCCGACATGGCCGATATGGAGCCCTGGGGGCTGCCGGCGGTGAAGCTCGGCCCCTTAAGAAAGCTGCGCGCGCTTGAAGCCCTGAGCGACGAGTCCATGGTCAATGTGCAGCGCCTCAATCTGCTCGACGCCTCGGCGCCGAACCCGTCCGTGGAGACGCTACTGCACGCCTTCCTGCCGCATAAATTCGTCGACCATACCCATGCCGCGGCGGTGCTGAGCCTGGTGGATCAGCCCGACGGCGAGGCGCTGGCGCGCGAGGTCTATGACGGGCGCATGGGGATCGTGCCCTATATCGCGCCAGGCTTCGGCCTCGCCAAGGCGGCGGCCGATGTGTTCGAGCAGAAGCCGGACGTCGAAGGGCTGATCCTGCACAAGCACGGCATCTTCACCTTCGGCGAGACGGCGCGCGAGGCGTATGAGCGCATGATCGAGATGGTGTCGCTGGCCGAGGCCCGTTTGCGCCAGGGCCGACCGGTCGTGTTTCCCAAGGCGGAAATCGCCACGCGCCTCGAGACGGCGGCGGAGATCGCGCCGATCCTGCGCGGGGCCTGCGCCGTCCGCAAAGAGGGTGCCGAGCCGGTCCGCTTCATCGCCGAGCTGCGGACGGGGCCGGAGATCCTCGACTATGTCAACGGCGCGGAGCTCACGACTTACAGCCAGCGTGGCGTGGTGACGCCGGATCACATCATCCGCACGAAGAACAAGCCTTTGGTGGTGCCGGCGCCGGAAGCCGGCAAGCTGGACGCATTCGCCCATGACGTGAAGGCGGCGGTTGAAGCCTTCGTCACCGACTATGACGCATACTTTGCCCGCGAGAATGCGGCGGTGGGCGGCACCAAGACGAAGCTCGACGCCATGCCGCGCGTGATCCTCGTTCCCGGCGTCGGCCTATTCGGGCTGGGGCGCACGGCCAAGGATGCGGCGATTGCCGGCGATCTGGCCGAGAACACGGTCAAGGTGGTCACCGAGGCCGAGGCCATTGGGCGCTATGACCCGCTGCCGGAGAGCGATTTGTTCGCGCTTGAATATTGGAGCCTCGAGCAGGCCAAGCTGAAAGGCGCCGTAGTGAAGCCGCTTACGGGCCAGGTCGCCGTGATCACCGGGGCCGGCGCCATTGGTGCGGCGGCGGCGCGCGCGCTTGCGGGTGACGGGGCCGCGGTCGCGGTGCTCGATATCGACGGGGAGGCGGCGAAAAAGGCCGCCGCTTCGGTCAAGGGTCTTGGCTTGCCATGTGACGTCACCAAGCCGGACGATGTGGCCCGCGCTTTCGCTGCCGTGTGCGACCGCTTCGGTGGTGTCGACATCCTCGTATCGAATGCGGGCGCGGCATGGCAGGGGCGCATCGGCGAGGTCTCCGACGAGACCTTGCGCAAAAGCTTCGAGCTCAATTTCTTCGCCCATCAGACGGTAGCGCAGGCCGCGGTGCGCATCATGCTGAAGCAGGACACCGGCGGCGTGCTGCTGTTCAACATCTCGAAGCAGGCGGTGAACCCGGGCCAGAATTTCGGGCCTTACGGTCTGCCCAAGGCGGCGACGATGCTGCTGATGCGCCAATATGCGCTGGACTACGGCGCTGACGGCATCCGCTCCAACGGGGTGAATGCAGACCGCATTCGCAGCGGGCTTCTCACCGATGAGATGATCGCGGCACGGTCCAAGGCGCGTGGCGTGTCGGAGGCCGACTATATGAGCGGCAATCTGCTCCAGGCCGAAGTCACCGCCGACGACGTGGGCCAAGCGTTCTTGGCGCTTGCCAAGGCGCGCAGGACCACTGGCCATGTGGAGACGGTCGACGGCGGCAACATCGCCGCGGCGCTGCGTTAGAGCCCATTTTCGCAGATTCTTTGCGCGGAACGCCCTGATCTGGCGCGATCCTAAGGGAGTTTTAACCACAAAAGGTCAGGCTTGCTCCGCATACGCTTGTGCGCGGGGAATCACCGCCTGTGGCCTCCGCCCGCGCCTTTGAGGACGGTCCGCGCCTTAGAAACCGAGAGATTTCAGATGCTTCTCCGCCTGAAAATCACGATTGCCTTTGCCGCCACGGCGCTCATGGCCGTCATCATCTCGTTCGTGCTCCTGGCCTTGATCCAGAACCCGGGGGCGGCCGCATTGCTGGCGCTGATCATCGCAGGCGGCCTTGGCGCCGGCATCGGCTATTTCGCAGGCGGCGCATTGGGCCGGGCACTTAGCGACCTCAGCAGTGTCATTCTGCGCTTCATCAAATGGGACATGGATGGGGTCGTGCCCCATGCCACCCGTTCCGACGAAATCGGCGGTATTGCCAAGGCGCTGAAGGCGTTCCAGTCCGACGCCATCCGCTGGAGCGAAAGTCATAAGTCGGAGCAGGACAGCCAGGTCCAGGGACGGCTTACCTCCCAGCAACGCACCGAAGAGCTGATCCACCAATTCCGCGGCTCCATCGCCGGCATTCTCGGCGCCTTCGCCGACAGCGCCCGGACCATGGACGACACCGCGCGTGTCCTGTCGAATGTGGCGACCGACACCAACGAGCGGGTCACCGCCGTGGCTTCCGCCTCCGACGAGGCCTCCGCCAACGTGCAGACCGTGGCCGCTACGGCCGAGGAGTTGGCCGTCTCGGTGGGCGACATTGGTACGCGCGTATCCACTGCAAGCCGCATCGTCAATCAGGTCACCGAAAACGCCCGCACCGCCAATCTCAGGGTCGAGGGCCTGGCGACGGCGGCGCAGCGGATCGGCGACGTGGTGAGCTTGATCCAAGACGTTGCCGCGCAGACCAATCTGCTGGCGCTGAACGCCACTATCGAGGCGGCGCGCGCCGGTGAGGCGGGACGGGGCTTCGCCGTGGTAGCCAGCGAGGTGAAGACCCTCGCCGATCAGACCGCCAAGGCGACCGACGACATCAAGCAGCAGATCGCCGCCATCCAGACCTCGACCAACGGCGCGGTGGAGGCCATGCAGTCCATCGTTACCACCATGGGCGAAGTGAACACCAACACCCAGGAGATCGCCGGCGCCGTGCAGCAGCAATCGGCGGCGACCTCCGAAATTTCGCACAGCGTGCGCCAGGCCGCGCGCGGCACGGAGGACGTGGTGGCGCATATGCCGGGTGTGACCAAGGCCGTGGAGGAGACCAGCCAGTCGGCGACTCAGATGCTCGGGGTTTCCCGGGATCTGTCGCGGCAGGCCGAACAGCTCCGCCACACGGTGGAGAACTTTTTGCGCCAGGTGGCGGCGGCGGACGCGCTCAAGCGCGCCAGCTAAGCATTTCGGTTTCAGGTTTCGCGTATGTGGCCGGGCTTTGCCCGGCCATTTCGCGTTTGGTGCAAAGCGGGTCGTGATGGGCTAGCCTTGCGCGCGCCAGACGTAGGAGGGCAGCTTGGGCCGCATCATTCGCATTTTCTTGTCTGGAGTGCTCGCGCTCCTGCCCATCATGGTCACGGTGTTCGTGACGGCATGGGTCGGCTCGCTGGTGGCGGGCTATGCCGGACCTGGCAGTTTTCTCGGCAATCTCATTACCTCGCTCGGTCTCAATATCTCGGGCTCGTCAACGATCGCCTATTTCCTCGGGCTGGGCATCATTGTCGGCATCATCTTCGTACTCGGGCTGCTCGTTGAGTCGGGCTTACGGACGTGGATCTCCAATAGCTTCGACTGGTTTATGTCGCGCATTCCGCTCGTCTCCAATGTCTACGATCTGTCCAAGCGTTTCGTCGCCATCGTCGACCGCGGCGGCGACGAGGACAGTTTCAAGTCGATGCAGCCGGTGTGGTGTTTCTTCGGCGGCGAGGGGAGTGCGGCGGTCCTCGGGCTCATGCCGTCCCATGAGCCGGTGCAAATCGGCGAGCACAAATATCTCGCCGTGCTTGTGCCGTCGGCGCCGGTGCCGTTCGGCGGCGCGCTGATCTACGTGCCGTCCGATTGGATCAAGCCTGCGGAAGGCGGCGTCGAGCGGTTGATGAATGTCTATGTGTCGATGGGCGTCACGCCGCCGGTGGGCATGCCGTCCGGGTGGGAGACGTCCGGGGCAAGGCCGGCGATTGCCGCCACGGTCGCGGCAAAGAAGCCGGCCAAGCCGCGCAAGCCCCGCGCGCAGAAAGCGCCGAGCGCCAAGAAGACACCCTAGGGTTTAGGTCTGGCTCAGTTGGCGAAGCGGAAGTGGAGGACGTCGCCGTCCTTCACCAGATAGTCTTTGCCCTCGAGCCGGAACTTGCCGGCGTCGCGCGCGCCTGCTTCCCCACCGAGCCCCACATAATCGTCATAAGCGATGGTCTCCGCGCGGATGAAGCCCTTCTCGAAATCGGTGTGGATGACACCTGCGGCCTGGGGGGCGCGGGTGCCTTGCTGCACCGTCCAGGCGCGGGCCTCTTTCGGCCCGACGGTGAAATAAGTGATCAGATCCAGGAGCTTATAGCCCTCGTAGATCAGGCGGTTCAGGCCCGGCTCGGGCAGGCCGAGCTCGGCGAGATAGGACTTGCGCTCTTCGGTATCGAGCTCGGCGAGCTCGGATTCGATCTTCGCCGAGATCACCACGCAACCCGCCCCGCGCTTGGCGGCATGGTCCTCCACGGCGCGCGAATGATCGTTGCCGGCGGCGGCTGACGCTTCGTCGACATTGCACACATAGAGGACCGGCTTTGAGGTGAGCAGGCCGAGCGTGCGGAAGAGGGGGCGCTCCTCGTCGGAGATCTCGGCGAGACGCGCGGGCTTGCCGTCACGCAGCAATGGCAGCATGCGTTCCAGGAGCGCCAGAGTGTGCTTGGCTTCCTTGTCCTGGCCGCGGATCTTTTTCTCCAGGATCGGCACGCGGCGTTCCAGGCTATCGAGATCGGCGAGCATCAGCTCGGTCTCGATCGTGTCGGCGTCGGCCAGCGGGTCGACCTTACCCTCCACATGGATCACGTCGGGATCCTCGAAGCAGCGCAGCACATAGGCGATAGCGTCGACCTCGCGGATGTGAGCGAGGAACTGATTGCCGAGGCCTTCGCCCTTGGAGGCGCCGCGCACCAGGCCGGCGATGTCGACGAAGGTGAGTCTTGTGGGGATCGTTTGTGTCGACTTGGCGATGCCCGCGAGCTTATTGAGGCGCGGGTCCGGCACGGGCACGTCGCCGACATTGGGCTCGATGGTGCAGAACGGATAGTTGGCGGCTTGCGCCGCGGCGCTCTCCGTCAGGGCGTTGAACAGGGTGGACTTGCCGACATTCGGCAGGCCAACGATGCCGCATTTGAATCCCATGCTTGTTTCCGTTCCTTATGAGTTGAGCCAGCGGCGGAGCTTGGCGGCCAGTGCGCCGCCCTCTGCCGGCTTCTCTGCGGTCTTTGTGGCAGCCTCTTTCGGTGACGCAGGCTTCTTGGCCTTTGGCGATGCTTTGGGCGCTTTCTCCTCCGCCTCGCCGCCGCCGAGCGTGCGGTGGGCGATCTGGGACTGGAATTTGTCGGCTTCCCCGTCGGCGAGATAGGGCGCGGCATCGGCGATCGCCGCGAGCAGGGGCTCCAGCCAGTCGGCGTCGGCTTTGGAAAAATCGTGCATCACGTAACCGACGACCCGATCGCGATTGCCAGGGTGACCGATGCCGATGCGCACGCGCGTATAGTCGTTGCCGAGATGAGCGGTGAGCGACTTCAGCCCGTTATGGCCGGCGACGCCGCCGCCGTCTTTCACCCTGAGCTTGCCGGGCGCCAGGTCGAGTTCGTCATGGAGTACGGTCACGTCGCTCTCATCGAGCTTGTAGAAGCGGGCCGCTTCGCCCGCGGCACGGCCTGAATCGTTCATATAGGTCTGCGGTTTCAGCAGCAGTACCTGCTCGCGCCCCAGCCGGCCTTCGGCAACGAAGCCGGAGAAGCGCTTGCGCCAAGGGGAAAAGCCATGGGCGGCGGCAATGGCATCGACCGCCATGAAGCCGACATTGTGACGGTTGAACGCGTATTCCGCCCCCGGATTGCCGAGGCCGACAAAGAGCTTCATCGCGTCATTCCGATCGGGAGCCTAAGAAGCGAGGGGCCGCTAACTCCAGAAGAAGAAGTCAGATTACTTCTTCTTCTCCTCTTTGGGCTTCTCCTTGTCTGCGCCAGCACCCTCGGCCTTTGCCGTGGGCTTGGCCGCGGCGCCCTCGGCGGCTTCCGCACCTTCGGCTTCAGATTCGTCGGCGGCCTGCTCAGCCGTACGGCCGACAATGGTGGCGATGGTGAAGTCGCGGTCGGTAATGGCGGGCGTTACGCCTTCGGGCATTTTGATCGACGAGATATGGATGCTGTCGCCGATCTCGAGGCCCTTCAGGTCGACCTCGAACGCATTTGGGATTTTGTCGGCCGGGCAGCGCACGGGAATATCGTGGCGAACCACGTTGAGCACGCCGCCGCGCTTCAGGCCGGGCGAGATCAGCTCGTTGAGGAAATGCACCGGCACGTCCACGCTCACCAGCGCACCCTTGCCAAGGCGCATGAAATCCACATGGATCGGGAAGTCGCGCACGGGATCGAGCTGGACATCGCGCGGGATCACGCGGGTCTTGGTGCCGTCCAGGTCGAGCATGAATACGGTGCTCTGGAAATGGCCGGTCTGGATCTGCTTCGAAATCGCCTTGGATTCGAGTGCGATGCTCTGGGGCTCTTCCTCGGCGCCATAGATGATACCGGGCACGCGCCCGTCACGGCGAACCTGGCGCGCGCCTCCCTTGCCGGTGCTCTGCCTGGCCCATGCCTTGAGTTCGATGGCCTCGGCCATGTTAACCTCCAACGTCTGAAATAATGAGGGGGCCGGAAACCGGCCCCGCTAGGTCGGGCGCGGCGCTTCAAAGCCCGCCGCGACACAATTCGAGTGGCTTATAGCCTAAAGGCTGGCGAAAAGACAATTGCCTATGGTCCCTTAGGTTGCGGCGTTATTGCTCGCCCGCGACCTGTTCCGGGGTCAGGCCGGGGGAGCCTCGGCCGGCCTTTTCCGCCTCTTTGACCAGCTGCATGACCCGGCGATTGAGGGGGGCCGGGACCCCGTACTTCTCGGCCAGCCGGACGATTTCCCCCTGAATATAGTCAATTTCGGTCGGCCTTTGGGCCCGCAAATCCTCCCACATGGAGGAGCGGGCGTTGCTGTCCATGGCCATCATGCCCCGGGCAGCCAACCTGAATAGGCCATCGGGCAGTCGCAGCCCCAAGGCGATCAACGGCGGCGGAAGGCCCTCGATCGGGGCCGGGCTGTGGCCGGCGGCCCGCAAGACGGCGAGGCCTTCACGTATTTGTAGCGAGATGAGCAGGCGCCAGCGCCGGTCACGCAGCTGCTCGAGCAGCGGCAGATCCGATAGGGCATTGAGGGCGTTGTTGAGATTGACCAGGAGCTTGCCCCACAGCGCCGCTTCAATATCGGCATGCTCGGCGACGGGCAGGCCTGGAACGTCGAGCAGCTCACGCAAGCCTGCCACGCCGCTCTCTATCTGTATTGTGCCGCTGGTGGCCCGATGAACGTGTGGCGCGTTCCCGTCTGTCCGGCGCTGCACCACATTGTAGGGCACCATGGCATCGACGACCCTGTTATCGGGGCCGAGCCCTCGGCGGAGAATATCGGCATTCTCGACGCCGTTTTGCAGGCTCACCACAATCGTGCCTTTCGGCGCATGCTGGGCGATCGACTGCGCCATCGCGGCGGTGTCGTGGGACTTGACGGTGACGAGCACGATGTTGGCGGATCGGAACGCCGTTGCAGTGTCCGGTGTGAGCCGGAGAGCGTCCGGCGGCAGGGTTTCGTCGCGGCCGTCGAGATCCGACGTTCGCAAGCCGTATTGCGCGATCGTCGCGGCGAGCGGTTCGCGCAGCAACAGCGTGACACTGCGGCCGGCTGCGGCAAGACGCGCGCCGACATGGCTGCCGACGCTACCGGCTCCGGCAATCACGATGGCAGCGTTGGAGCCTGGGGGTTCGGAGTCCGATGTCATGGAAGCGACTTAATCATGATGCGGGCTTAATTGCCCGACAGGGTTGGTTTTGGCCGCGTCGAAGGCGATAGTAACGGCTTCGGTGAGGGGTGCGTCAAATTCAGTCGTTTCGTGGATTTGTCCACCGCGCCAGTACGGGGTAAGAGCGCGGGCATGAACGAACGCTTCAACAGTCAACTTGCCGAAACCACGGCCGAGCCCGTTGTTCCAATCGGCACGCCGGACTTGCGCGGCGGCGCCATGGTCAAGCCGCCGGCCATGGCGATGCATCCCGGCCATCTCAGAGCGGCGGCAAAGCGGCGGCTGCCGAGCGCAATCTTCGACTTTCTGGAAGGCGGCTCCAACGACGAAGTGACGCTCAAGCGCAACCGCGCCGATTTCGAGGCGCTGCGGCTGAACCAGCGCGTCTTCGATCACGTAGCGGCGCGCAATTTGCGTACGGTCCTGTTCGGTCAGCGCGCGGCGATCCCGGTGGCCTTGGCTCCGATCGGCATGGGCGGCGTCTTCCATCCGCGCGCGGAAACTCATGCCGCGCGGGCCGCGGCCGCGTTTGGCGTGCCCTACTGTCTCAGCACATTGTCGAGTTGCTCGATAGAAGAGGTCGCGGCGGAAGTCGGCGTGCCGTTTCTCTTCCAGCTCTATCTGTTCAAGGATCGCGCAATCAATGCGGCCCTTTTGCAGAGGGCCGAGCAAGCGCATTGCCCGGCCCTCGTGCTCAATGTCGACACGGCCGTGCAAGGCCGGCGCAACCGCGACCTCGATAATGGCGTAACCATTCCGCTCAGGCTGCGGCCGCAGCATATCGCCCGCATCCTGCAAAAGCCGCGCTGGCTGATCAACTGGTTACTCAAAAAGCCGACGCTGGGGAATCTGGCGCCCTACTCGCCGGACGGTTCGGATCTCGCGACGGTATCGGCTTGGGCGGAGCCGCGCTTCAAGGGTGCGGTGAGTGCCGCCGATCTTGAATGGGTGCGGCACGCGTGGCCGCGCAAGCTCGTGGTCAAAGGCATTCTCGACCCCGAGGATGCGAAGCTGGCCGCCAAGCTCGGCGCCGACGCCATTATTGTCTCCAATCACGGCGGACGGCAGCTCGACGGGGCTAGCAGTGCGGTGAGTATGCTGCCCGCTATCCGCGATGCGGTTGGCGACGATGTCGAGCTGATCGTCGACAGCGGCGTGCGGTCGGGCTTCGACGTGCTGAAGGCGCTTGGCCTCGGCGCTCACGGTTGTCTGATCGGCCGCGCATTCGTCTATGGACTCGCGGCGGGTGGACAGAGGGGCGTCGCCGCCGCGCTGTCGCTGATCGCGCAAGAGCTCGACGAGGCGATGACGCTGACGGGAACCGCCGACGTCAACGCCCTGCCGAATGGTCTCGTGCTTCGCTGAACTTCAAGTCCGCCAGGGGTGTTCCGGCAGCTCGCTCACGCCCATGACCTTGACGCCTGCCGCGGCCACGGCGTGATCGTTTTCGACCGAACTGCCGCTGACACCGATGGCACCGACGAGCACGCCGTCCTCATCGACGATGGGGAGGCCGCCGGGAAAGGTAATCAGCCCGTCATTGGAATGCTCTATGCCGTAAAGCGGTTTGCCAGGCTGCGACAGTCCGCCGAGGTCGCCGGTCGCCATGCCGAAGAAGCAGGCGGTCCGCGCTTTCTTGATGGCGATGTCGATGGAGCCGACCCAAGCGTCGTCCATGCGCATGAAGGCCTTGAGGTTGGCGCCGGAGTCGACCACGGCGATGCACATCTGGGTCTTCAGCTCGACCGCCTTCTTACGCGCGGCTTCGATGGCTTTCTCGGCATTCTCTAGATTGACGTGCATGGGGGGTCTCCTCGTTAGGGGCACTATGAGCGCGTCATAGCCGGAATTCGGGGAATAAGGTGTTAAACGCGTCAGTCGCGAATTGGTGGCGATTAACATAAAAAACAAGAGCGGGCGGTCCTTGAGCGAGGTCATAGGCGGACCGGTAGGCTGACTTAGGGTCGGCGCCCGGCCTACTTGCGGTGAAAGGGTGAATGGCGGACGACAACCAGCAGACAATGCGCTCCAGTCTCGCAGTGGCGGCGACGCCAGGCCGCGTGCGGGCTATGCTTGCGGTGGTGCTGATCGCGATTTTCGTGCTTTTCCAGCTCAAGCCCGGGGGGATGCCGGAGCCTGCGGACCCGCTGGCGTTGCAAAACGACGGGCGCCTCCATGTGTTCGTTCACCCGGACTGTCCGCATTGTCACGAGGCGCTGCGGTTCTTACGGGCGACGCCGGAAATCCACGCTGAACTTCATGACTTTGCGCAGCCGGCGAACGAGCATCTGTTTCGCATGGTCGCCGATCAGTTGGGCATTCCCGAGAGCGCGTTGGGGGTGCCGCTCTTCGTCTTTGGGGATCGCCACATCGTCGGCTTCGATACGCCGGCGACGACGGGTGCGGCGCTGCGCGCGCTTGTCGGCGGCGGCACGGATGCCGTGTCGGATGAGCCGCCGCGCATCGACCTGCCGCTCTTCGGCGAGATCGACCCCGCGCATTATTCCTTGCTGGCGCTGACGGCGGTGATGGGGCTCGCCGACGGGTTCAACCCTTGCGCCATGTGGGTCCTGATCTACCTGATCTCGCTCATCGCCGGGCTCAAGGATCGCTCCAAGATTTGGTGGCTGGTCGGCACCTTCGTGGTCACATCCGGTATCCTGTATTTTCTGCTGATGACGGCATGGCTTAACATGTTTTTGGTGGTGGGTTATGTGCGTCCGTTGACGCAACTTGTCGCCTTGGCAGCCATCGGTTTCGGCATCAGCCATCTCTACGAGGTCGTGTGGACGCGCGGCGCGGTCGAATGCGAGGTCGGGGACGTCGCGCTGCGCCAGCGTACCATGGCCCGCATCCGCGAGGTGGTGGCGGCGCCGGTCGGTCTTGCCAGCCTCGTTCTCGTGACGGGGCTCGCGTTCGCGGTCAACGCCGTCGAGTTCATCTGTTCGGCGACGTTGCCTGCCATCTATACGCACGTGCTGGCGCTGAGCGATCTCTCGGCGGCGGGCTACTACGTCTATATCGTGCTCTATGTAATCTTCTTCATGCTCGACGATTTGATCATCTTCGGCCTGGCGGCATTTGCCGTCCAGAAGATCATCAATACGCGATACGCCATGATGAGCCGGCTTGCGGGCGGCGTCGTGTTGATCGGCTTGGGCGTGTGGATGTTGGCGCAGTGAGGGCGGCTAGTAGAACAGGCTCGATACCGATTTCTCTTCCGCGGTGCGGGCGATGGCTTCGCCGAGCAGCGGGGCGATGGGCAGCACCCGGATATTGTGCGCCTTGACCACGGAGTCGCTCGGCTGGATCGAGTCGGTGATGACGAGCTCTTTCAGCCGCGAGGCCATGATGCGCGCGACCGCGCCGCCTGACAGCACGCCGTGGGTGATGTAGCCGGTGACGACATTGGCGCCTTGCTCGAGCAGGGCCTCCGCCGCGTTCACCAGCGTGCCGCCAGAGTCGATGATGTCGTCGACGAGAATGCAGGTATGTCCGGCGACGTCGCCGATGACGTTCATCACCTCAGACTCGCCCGGGCGCTCGCGCCGCTTGTCGACAATGGCGAGCGGCGCGTCGATGCGCTTGGCGAGGCCCCGCGCGCGGACCACACCGCCGACGTCGGGTGAGACCACCATGAGATTGTCGTTGGGGAAGACTTTGCGGATGTCCTCGACCATCACCGGCGCGGCAAACAGATTGTCCGTCGGTATGTCGAAGAAGCCCTGGATCTGACCGGCGTGCAGATCGAGGGTAAGCACGCGGTCGGCGCCGGCGCGGACGATCATGTTGGCGACGAGCTTGGCCGAGATCGGCGTGCGCGGACCGGGTTTCCGGTCCTGGCGGGCATAACCGAAATAGGGAACGACTGCGGTGATGCGACGCGCCGAGGCCCGCTTCAGGGCGTCGACCAGGATCAGCAGCTCCATCAAATGGTCGTTGGCAGGCGCCGAGGTCGACTGAAGGATGAACACGTCCTCGCCGCGGACGTTCTCCTGCACTTCGACGAAAATTTCCATATCCGCGAAACGGCGGACGATGCAGCGCGCCAAGGGAACGTTGAGATAAGCGGTGATCGCCTCGGCGAGAGGGCGGTTGCTGTTGCCTGCAACCAATTTCATTGCGACCGCTCCTCGAGCATGTCAGTCCCCGCCGGGCGGGCTGCTCGGCGCCGCGCCACGGCGGCTTTTAGCAAGTGCGTGGCACTGCTGTAAACTCGCCAAGCGCATCTTGTGGATGAGGTCAGCTCGATTTGGGCAGAAGTTTAATGATGCCGTCGGCCGCGGCGCCGGCCGCGGCGTCGGCAATGGCGCCCCAGGGACCGTTCAGAGAGCCTTTGGGAATGGTGTTTTGTTGCGACACCGTGCCCAGCCGCTTGCCGCTGGGATCGAGCACCTGCCAATCGATGCGGATGGATTCCTTGCCGCCGCTGGCGCTGCTCAGCTTTACGATGCCTTTGACCGTATAGACGTTGGTCGAGGTCCCGTTGGCCAGCTTGATGCCGTCCTTATAGAGCCGCTTTTTCAGCGCCGTCGTCAGGGATCTGCGGCCGTCGCCCGGGGCGCCGATCACCGGGGCGACGAGCACGCCGGAGGGCTTCGGCGCGGCAGCAGCGGGGCGCGGGGCGGCGGTCGATGCGGTGGCGACGCCCGCGGTGGCGCCCGGAGCCGCGGCCACAGGGGTGGAGGCCCGGCCGCCCGGTAGGTTGGCCGCGAGCTTGGACGCGGTCTCGCCCGCGATGCTACGGATGACCGTGGCGTCGACCCCGCTCCAAGGGTCGCCGCGCGAACCCTTGGATACCGTTTGCTCGCCGGAAACCCTGGTCACGCGGACGCCCTTGGCGTCGTTCACGTCCCAGATATAGGAGATCTTTACGCCACGGCGCTCCGGCGAAGCCAGGAGGTAGCCGCGCATCGTGTAGTTGCCGCCGCTCGTGCCGGGGTTGAGCGTCAGGTTGCGTTCGCTACCGGCGACCACTAGCGCCTTGGTCAGTTCGCCGGTGACATTCTCCGGCGCGCCGATAATGGGGGCGATCGAGACCTTCGGCGAGCCGCCAAAGATGCCGGACGCGCCGCTCAGGAGGCCGCCCATACTCGAGCCGCTACCGCCGCCGCAACCGGCGAGGCAGACAGCCGCGAATGCGGCAAGCGCGATCCCAGCAATACGCCAAAAATGGCCGCGTATCTGTCGTGAGTCCGCGTCCAACAAAATACTCCCTCTGTTGGCCGCACAGCTCCGCTCGCGAAAAAATTCTTCGCGACGGGACTCCCAACCCTCTACCTAACAATAGCTTACCTGCCCGGCCCTGCTTGCGTCCAGTTCTAGCGTTGCCGCTTGGCAGGGCGTATGCAAGTCATAGTGAATGCAGATCAGGTAAGCAGGATGGCGGAAATTTGGCGGCCGTAATCGTCCTCTCCGTGGTGCTGTGAGCGCCGATAACTGAACAGCCGCGTCTCGTCATAATAAGTGCAGAAGCCGAGATCGACGATTTCGCCGACACCGGCCCGGGCCAGACGTTCCGCCACATAGCCCGGGAGGTCGAAATGGGGCTCGCCGGAGCCCTCGTCGGTGATGAAGAAGGGGGCACTGTCGGCATCCTCGGCCATAAAGCTGTCCTGGTAGTCCTGCCCGACCTCGTAGGCACCTTGTGAGATGGCCGGCCCGACGACGGCGGAAATGCGCTCTGGCT
>Ga0307380_10004609_pt1 | contig 18524 bp, 51 predicted proteins | sample UN3MG_FD_202239 | JGI IMG/M metagenome (GOLD analysis project Ga0307380, IMG submission 202239) | Soil microbial communities from Risofladan, Vaasa, Finland - UN-3 | ecosystem: Environmental > Terrestrial > Soil > Coastal area > Acid sulfate soil | place: Finland: Risofladan, Vaasa | collected...
TCAATAAATTCTGGCTTGTAATAAAGATTACCTTCAGGGTCAATACCCGCTGTACCAACCCCCCCAGGCCCACCATCAGGATGCTCTTGAAACTTCAAACTGAGAGCAAGATACCCAAACAATGGATAAAATAGCCAAAGCTGATACCTTGCTTCGCTAATCTTTTCAGCAATAATTTTGCTGCTCATTTGTTCTTCCTTTACTTATTAAATAAGTTGCTCGGCAGCCCCATGACCCTCGCTAACCGAATCATTGAATCCTTCTAAACATAAATAAGGATTCCCCGCAATCATTATATTTCTCTAGAACTGAGCATCAACCTTAGCATCCCATCGTGATACCAGCGCATCGAAAGCAGGATTATCAAAGCACTGAATCCTGTATTCTTCTACCATTCTTGTGCCACATACAAGATTCACAATAGCTTGCGTCAACATAATTGAAAATTCTTCGTGAAGTCGGTTAGCATAAAGCACTACCGGATGCCAATGTTCATGATTCTCCGGTTGATTAAACCAATACTCAAGATTAGTTACAGTTGCAAACAACCTATCTACTTCATTAATCCCAGGCACCTCACACCCTTCAGGATCTTTCAAAATGTCCTTAATAGAAACAATATGAAATTCTTTCTTAATCTGAGTTAGAAAGTCAATAGCTACCGTCCCAATACATGCCTGAGTAATTACATATTCGTGATCGTTGAATTTTAGTTCAACCTCACTCCCTCTAACTTGTTCCTCTCGTAGTCCTGCATTTTCAAGGGCCTCCAATGACTTACTCAACATTTCCCACGTTCGGGGAGTAGCCCAAGCATGTGTTTCTGTTGAGTTTTTCGCATCTTCAAAGGTTGAGATACGACCGCTGTTCCTCCGAATAAAGTAAGTAATATGAGGATGAATACCGTTGACCGTCGCCCATTCAAGCCACCCTTCCGCATTCTGTTTCACATAAAAATGTACAAACCGATTACAAAGAGCTTTAGGCATATCCACAACAGCACTCATATCATCAACACCATTACCGGCAGCAATAATACGAACATTAGCGCGGAGTTTTAGTTCCCCAAGATACCCTTCATCAATCAACTTATAAAGGGCGGCTTGAGTCTGTTCGGGGGCAGTAACAATATCATCAAAGAACAAAACCATCGGACCTTGAAATTCCTCAGGAACATTAGGATCATTACTCGCCATCCAGGCCCACCAAGGAATAAGATACTTAGCATACTTATTTTCAAAATTAGTGGGGATTCCTTGAATATCAGTGGGTTCTGATTGTCCAGCTAGTACGTTAACTACAACAGTTTTACGAGGATTTTTCCGTTCTTTTTCGTCTTCTTCCATAAAGTTTTCAAACGTGTGTTGAATACTTTTTGTTTTACCAATTCCAGGGACGCCCCAAAGCATAGGACGAATACCCACCGGAAGTAGCTTAATGATTTCCATTGCTTGTGCAACGGTTACAGATACTCTATTTTCAACATCACTCATCTTACATTATCTCCTTAAATACTATTCAATTTAAAAGCAAATGCCAGTGCTTCAGCTTTCTTCTTAGCTACAGTTCCATTAACAGACATACGACTTTCAATACGAGCACTCAACTCATCTCGACCATTGGTTTTACGGATGTTAGTATAATGATCGTTATACTGACACACCGCAAAGTAGGCCCCCAACAGTGTATTCTTAACACTAGGAAGCTGAAGTGATTTTTCCGTCCGTCGAATATCTTTAATTTTGTCTCTTACATTTTCTGCTCGTGTTGCTTTTTCCTTTCCATCGGGATAAAGAAGTTTCAAATAAGTATTTTCAATGTGATCTGTAAGGGCCGTCGTCGCTAGTTTATCAAAAGAATCTCTAAACTCATCAAAATATTGTCGAATCTTACCAATAGTCTTCGTCGCCTGAGTAATATGAAAGTTAACGTGCTTCGAATGTTTAAATTTCATTACTGAAATACCCGGCACCAGCAGTACCGTATTGTTCAGCAGTCGCAACGGGGCTGGGATAAGACTCAAAGAACTCTTCCCATTATGGGCGGTACTTACATAAAAGTAACACTCAACCCTATCGCCTGGAGTAATTTCAATAAATTCTGCCGTCTTCATTACAAGAAAAGCACGGGCACCTCCATGAGTTACTCCACCATGAATATAGTTTGCTTCACCCTCATCAACCAAATGCTGAGTAAATGCAAGAACATCTTTAAACTGTGCCACACCATAGTTAATTCCCGTTGTTCCCAAATAAGAACCATTAGCATCTCGATTAGAAATGCTAACCATCTCAGGGTTTACTCTTAGCTTAGCAAAAAGCTCTTGATATTCATGTACAGTAGTAAAATTTTCGGCACCCATCATTCCGTTATCATCTTCGAACCAAAACTGAGGACGTTTAACAGCAGTAAAATCAAAGCCTGCTTTAATTGCGACCTCATTAATATCTGTAATTCCCTCAAGGTTGGTTAGTTTACTAAAAATATGGCCGGTAGACCCAACCAATCTAGTGGGGCTGGCCGGACGATTTACTGCTTGACTGATAAGATTACTTAGTGAAGCTTTCATTATATTCTCTTTTATACTCTGTAAGATAAGTCTTTAATAAAAACTGTTGTCTTTTCCTCATCCCCACCATAAACTACAACAGAAACATATTGAATAGTAGAACCTGCGGGGTCAGAAACAACTTCAACAATTTGTCCGTTTTTAATATTAGGATTGGCTGTAACCATATTAATAGGATAATAATTAAAAATCTTTCCAATTAATGATCCCTTAATCTTTTTAATACGGGGTCGCAGCAGAGGACTGAATTTCATAATTTAAAATACCAAGTAAATAGGGTGCTCCCCGAATAGCGTGGCCGCCAAAACATCGGGGAGCACCCTTACCCTTTTATGGGTTACTTAACCTCAAAGGGGGTACCAATGAGGCCAGCCGCCGGACCAATCCATGCGGGCTTACGCTCGGAACCAACAGTCATACGGAAAGTAAAACCACGGCTCTTGAGAAGTTCAAGAACAGTCTTCTCCGGCTTCGCAGAAAAATAGATCAGAACACCCGGCTCCGTATTATACGATGCCGTAGCTCCCGACTCCTGGGGGGTATTAGACTTAGAGGCTTCCAACTGAGCGGCCTGTGCATCAATGATAGCCTGCATCTCCTCTACCGTATGAGCCTTGGGGTCCAGATTCGCCTTAACAGAAACCTTTGCAGTAGCCATAACAATAATCTCCAACTATTTTTTGGGTTGCTTTTATTTATTAAATAAAAGACTTTTAAAATGCTCGAACCGCTCTGGTCGCGAGCAACGGAAGTCTAGCACACTCCACGGCGCCGTCAAGTCGCCCTGTATTTACTTTGTCTTGATACTTGTCTTGATACTTGTCTTGATACTTGTCTTGATACTTGTCTTGATTATTTACCCCCATAATATTTTCTCATAGCAAAGCCAGGCTTGTGTGTCGATCCTCGGTGCATAATTTCATTAAGCTCGGCAAGAGAATGAATTTCCTTAGCCTTTTCTTGTTTCCTTTTAGCAGCAGTATATCTCCCTGAGGTTTTCTTATCTGTAAACGCATTAAAGGAGATTGGAGAAATAGGATTGTTAGCCTCTGTAGATTTTTTTACATATCTTTTATACATATTATGATAATCAGGGGGAAACACTACTTCAAACTGCGGTTTAATATCAACCATATATCTCCTTTAAATGTTGCGATAATACTTAAGTGACTGATAGTAGAAACATTGAAGAAAATTATAGGGTGCTGCATCCAACCATTCCTGCCCTCCCATAAGATATAGCCAAATTAATCTCCCCGATCTACCATTACCGTCTGTAAATGGGTGTAGATCCTCATACAAACAATGTATATCATAAGCCAGAACAAAGTTACATACCTTACAGTCTTGATCGTTAATATCTTCAGGGTGTCTCCTATTATTAATCCGAGAAAGAATTTCATTTAACTTTATTGCAATTTCAGGGCCACCCGAAGGGGGATAATGACCCCCCCCATATACATCAAGACCATGTACTGCCCTGATTACAGCCATCTTACCGTGGGATATTGTCGTTACATTTACAAAATTGGCAACATCACTAATTGTAATTTTATCTAGTGCAAGAAAATCTCTAGCAGTATCTTCCTCTTTGTGTGTAACGAGAGTATACCCTTCAATAGAGTTTGATTCACGTAGAAATTCCCATAGGGTTGTCATTGTATTCCAATCGCCTTATAAATAGTATCTTTAAATGACCAGAAAATCAAAAACATAGGAACATCGTGGATAATAAAATGAATTCCAAAAATTACCGCCCCATATTTAATGAAGCTTTGCAGCTTAGCCATTGAGGGCTCTCCTATCAATCTCATCCATTTTCTCATGGAGGATTGTTCGAGAAATATCCATTGCTTCTTCGCGAGTATCAAATCCTTCCGCAGAAATAAGAGACTCATCTCTAAAGGGATGAGTAATTTTTGCATACCATAGATTATCTTTCTGAAGCTTTGCTTCATAAATATAACACTTACTTCGCTTCGCCGGAGCTTTTCTCATTATTTATATCTCCCTATATCTGAAATACATTGCCACCTATCTACTAGTTTATCAAAAGGCTTATCGAATGCCATATCCTCTTTAAAAATTTCATCTTTATGTGCCTCAGTTATTTTCCGCTCAGGTCCAGTCAAAAGTCTACAAAGAGCCTTCGTCATGTACAAAGATAAAATATTAGGCAGCCGATCCGCATAAATACACCCCGCGTTAAACCTCTCTACTACTTCTCCACTATATATAATAAGTGCTGTATATGAAATTATCATAGTATGGAATTCCGCAGCCTCAATATCGGTAGTAATTTTAGGAATTTCACATTCATATGGATTTTCATAAATAGTTTTTGCTTCAATCATCTATACTCCATTTTGTAAATATATGTTGGATTAAATAGCAACCCTTTCCATTTAATTTTCAACGAACTAATCTTATATTCTTGATTCCCCAAAGAAAAAAGAGGTTGAGAATCTGAAATTACATAACCTTTGCCTTTAGTCCAATCAGTACGCATCCTTTTATATCTTTGTATTCCTTGGCGCCATCAATTTCCCGTCCATCCTCGTCTATTATTTAATTTCCTGAAGGTTCTTAATGAAAGATTCCAATATCCCTACTACATCATCCCCCAACATAATTCTATCTGTAAAAGTACGTGTTAGTGCATCAACCTTCCTATTAAGTTCAGGGTTTAGCGTCTCCAAATATCGGCCATAAAAAATGTCACCGGATTGTCTAATAACTACAGGAAAGAAGTTAGAGGTATAAAACCCCAAACGATTATTATACTTGGCCTTAAATTTATTCTTCAATTTTTCAATACGTTGATTGATCTCAGCAACTTCTTTTTCAAAGGGTACGTCCAACTTTTGGCGGGCTTCATTAAGAAGTTGACATTTTTTATCATTAACCAATTCATTAATTCGATCAATAATATACTTACGCTGTGTCTGATTCATCTCATCCTCGTGTTGTTAAATGGTGGGCCTCCAGGGATTCGAACCCTGAACCTGTTGATTAAAAGTCAATTGCTCTACCGTTGAGCTAAAGGCCCATTAAAATATAAATCACATCTTTTTTAGTAGCCCAAGCCCAACGATAGGTACTCTTAGGGCCTACAATTCTATAGCCCCACTCCCATTCACCCTTAGGTAAGACTTTAGACTTACGAATCTCGTATTGTTTACCTTTGTGCTCGTAATACACTAATTTTATTGCTCAACCTGAGCCTGAATCTGATCTCGCATACCCTCGCAAGCATACCCAGCAAACTCATAAGGGATCTGCTGATCGGGATTATCTGTATTCCAAGCTCGAATCCATCTTAGCAATTCTTGTTTAACACTCATTTTTTCTTTCCTTTCAATAATAAAGTTTTTCTTACTTGTTCTTAATCCTTCACCGTCACAATTGGGAGCATAGACGGCGGAAGATCCAATCCCGAAATGATGGCGAATCTCGTAGTGTATGGGTCGCCATGCGTTGATACCATTCGACCACGAACACATATTGACGCGAACATACTCGCACCCGTCCATCACGATCAAGTCGTATATCGACCCAATCGTCTCGTAGGAGTAGATGGGCACCGACTCCATTACTGACTCGGGAGTCCGGCGGAAATTGTAATGGCCCTGATAGAATCGCGATTCTGATAGTTTCATCATATTACCTCTGCAATTCTTGTTTACTTTGCTTCTTCATTCTCTTCCAGCGTTTCTTTATTACTAATAATCTTTTCCCATCCATCAGGAAAATTAATATTAGGAGAGGCCCCTTTAAATAAAGGAGCAATCTCTTCATCAGTATAGCCAGCCAACCCACACCCAATACGAGTCATATTAAATATCAGCCAGGGTCGCTCCTCGGCATATTTTATAAACTCATCAACGTAGTCAGCAATCTTATCTAAAGATAGTACATTTAACCCCTCATCCTTAGTGGGGATAGCATAACTCATACCTTGTATGCCAACACCTTGCCCATAAACAGCATTATAACTATTACGTGCAACAAGAGCGGCACCTTTACCGTGCCGTCCAGCTAGATTAGACCCAAATACAAAGATTTCTGCTTTCATAGCCAGCCCGCTCCACATACTTCACAGGGGGGCAGACCCACCATATCAGTACACCTACATCGGGACTCAATATAGATACCTCGATGCCCCTTGCGTAAGCTAAAGATAATAATCTTATGATTAAACCACTTAAACCATGTCATGTTTTTCTTCCTTCTCCGGCTCCCTGGAGTCTAGCACACTCCACGGCCCCGTCAAGCCGACTGTCAAGATAAATTCTTGTATAGATCATACACACCATCATAGCCAAGCCTGTATACAAGAAATTTAGACCAGCCTCAGGATTAGGATAAATATAATTCCCCCAATATAAATGGGCTATCCCCAATGAATATAAAATAAAAGCAATAAGTAAATCAATCATTGATTATCCTCAAAGATTTCCGTACCATCAGGGTAAATAAAGTGTGCAGGCTTATGTATACGTCGTGCGTATCTTACCGTAGACCAAGTACCCGATCGCAGACGTTCAGGACCATCAGGAATAACAAGAAGTATATCACATTCATCAACGATCTTTCTATTTCTATCTAGATAGGGCAAGGGCTCCCTTGTTTCATCTCCCTTACAATAAGCCCTAAGGGCATTAATATTAGGAGGATGTACCACAATCCTCATACTCTCACTAACCGCTAGATGATGTACTTGCATATCAGCACCAACACAATCACCATGATGTACCTCTGCCCCTTCATCTCGTTCACTAAGAAACTTAGCTATTAGTGAGAGTTGCTCATTAGTTGTACCATCTCGGCTACCTGTAATACCAATCTTCATTATTTTACTTCTCATCTACAAGGGAGTATACAAAATAAGGCATCATCCCTATACCAGTTAGAAACTTAGGCAGCCGTTCAGGATTAGGTTCATTACTGTCTGAATGGATAATCCCAAGCACACACATCTTAGCGCAACCAAAGGTTACTTCATCCCATATTCTAATATGCTTAGCTTCATTTCGTGTCATCATATTATTATTCCTTATCCAAGTTATCAAGTCGTTCCAATATACTTTTCAATTGATAAGCTGAACTAGCATATGTAGTTCCCATATCATAAAGTTTCAGATATTCTTTTTTAAGTGACTTAACTTTCTTTGAATATCTGGGAGTTATAAAAGGGTTTAGATCAATTAGATTGATAATATTGTCGTGTTTATCCTCAAAATTATGAATAAGTTTCAAAATCGTAGTCCGAACTTCATTATCTGACAACATATTTACTCCGAGTACCTAATCAGGTTTCCAAACTCGTCGTACAATTCATAATAAGGACGACAAGTTGTCGGGCTATAAGGCTTAGTGCAATGTAGTGTATCGTAATAAACTATCATGTCTCCTTCTTCAAGCTCAAAACTCTCCGGCTCTCCCAAATCATATTGAATTTCAGGAGTTTTAATAGTAGTACATCCAAGAATAATCCAAGTGAAGCCAAGAGTAAATGCTATAAAAATAAACACACGCCAAAGAATTTCAAGATACTTTTCACTTCCATAGTTCTTCATACAATAACTCCTGCAAGCACCATATAGGTAAGATGGTGTGCAAATTGATCCAATCCAATCGCGTCGAAATAGTTTTGACTATAAATTTTAAGGTGTGCGCTCTCATGTGGTGGTTTATTTATAAGTTTGGCCCACCCAGCTTTTGCAGTCGTGTGCGCTTTAATATAGTCAATATGATAGTGCAGAAAGCCATCTAGAATAGGAATACAGAGCATCCCTAGTGACGTAATATTGGCTCCTGCAATATCAAACAAACAAAGTACCAACCATGTACCATATGAGTGAATCATAGCATGAAAAACACCTCCCATATGTCCGTACTCACCTTTATGTGCATAAAGATAAGTAACCCTCTGAAGCGGAAAGTCACACACATAGTGCTTCACCAGTAGAGCACACAGTATTTCAAACATCATATCTCCTTACTCCGCAGCGCCATCAGCGCGCTAAGGAACCATTTTCATCAATTCAATAATCAATAGCCCAGCAGATTCTAGCCTCGAATCTTTTTGATTCTTCAACGTCAGCAAAATTGCGTCTATCTTACCTGCGTTCCACTTATCTTTCCCTGCATTTTCATTAAGCTTTCTAACAATTCGCCGATAATATAAATCTATTCTCATTTTTATATCCTTTTTTAAATAAACATATCTCCCCTAAAACAAAGATAAATACCCTCTCCCTTCCAAATTCCCCACAACCATGTTGCTTTTAAGATAATAAAACTTTTATTATCTAATTGGGAGGGAGAGGGTAAAACAAATCCCCCCGTCCTATTCAACTCGGTCCAGAAGTTAAATAAATAATAGGAACATCCTATTATTTTAGACGGGGGGATTTATTTTAAATATTATCTAGTGTTGTTTTTGCCTGCGTATCGTTCGGGTACTTCTTCATGTGTCGAATAAGTTTACGCTTCTTATTCTTTTCTCGGGTACCATTAGTCCTATAACGCTTGCACTTATCCTTACTCGAAACCTTCTTACCCATTGATTATCCCTTTAATATCTTAGTTTTTTCTTCATTATCTCATTAGCTGCGGCCATCTCATCCATTTTCTCTTTTTGTTCCAGTAGTGCATCTCTATGTTGAATGATGGGGTTAACCCAATTAAATATCTTCTCAACTTGAGATTCGTGAGCCTTACAATCTTTCCTATTACATAGGAATTCTCTAATTTGAGTCTTATCCAATGTAAATTACCCCCATAATTCCATAGGCAATAAGAAAAATGATTCCTCCTACAATAAGATTAGCAATTATATCTTCAATCATTTTTTCTTACCATTTTTTCAATTTCCTCATTCAACTTATCCAACAACTCGGGTTCCTTGTACCCACAATCATAACAGGTATTACGGAAGACATCTTTACTTTTACATTCCGGGCATTCAGTCATTTAAATATGCCTCCCTTCGTTAAGGACTTCTTCCAACAAGATCTCCATAACTTTAGACCCGCGTTCTTCAAATAGTGTGGACTCTTCTATCTCATCTAGCCCTATATCAAGCAATCCTTCTTTAGTCAATTCACTTAGAAATTGATCGGGGTCTTTCTTAAATCTTATTTCAGACACAAATCTACCATTATCCGTTAGGACAATCAACCTCATTGGAATCCTCCAAACGCTTAGCTTCTTTACAATGACCATGACCAGCAGCAATAAGCTTCTTTAGCTGGGCAACATCATTGCGCTTGGCACGTTCTTCCTGTCGCTCCAATGCTCTTTCCTGCCGTCCCTCACGAGTCTCACGAAAGTTCTTTCGACTAGGCATTATATTTTCCTCATTTTAGAAATAAATTCTAATTTAGCACCACAAAATAAACAACTAAATCCGTGTCTTCCTATAGCAATAGCATATTGGGGAGTTCTCCTGCCTCCTATTTTTACACAATTATAATGTATAATTTTCATACAAGTCCCAAAATTACACTCATCGGCACGTCACCTACCATATCTTCGGGCACACAATCAGCATGAACCGCTTTATTCTTAGTTTTCTTATACTCCCTATCTTTCAAATAATAATTACCTCGCTGCTTACGCTTCTCAGTAATTTTAATAATCCGCATGTTTCGCCACGTCATATCTTTATGGCATATAGAACAATACATCTTTTAGGGCACCTCTCGGCTCTCTACCGAGCCTAGCACGAGTCCGCAACGCCGTCAAGTCCTGTCTATCCTTTACTAATGTAGTACATAGTTCAATGATTCTATGTCATAGATATCTACACCTTCCGGGCGTAAAGATAGCATAGCATCGGCTAGTGCATTACGCCATACCATAAGGTGTTCAATATGTACCTCAATCTCATCAGTAGTAATTTCTGATGGGTCATGAATAAAATCAATAAAATCCATGAGCATACATATCTTAAGACCATATAAATCTGTCTGCTTAAAGAACCATTCAAACATTTAACTTATACCTCAATTCTTGAAGCGATTTCTCTCAAAAATCGTGCTGCTTCACTGGGTTTTTCAATCATTGTACAATAAAACAACTTAGGCTCACCACTATTTAGTACATCTTCACGATTCCAAAACTTTGTTCCAAGAAGTTTTAGAGCAACATCACTCATCTCATATTTAGTAACGGTATGTCCAAATAGAGCAACGGTATGTCCTGCTACACAAGCAGATGTTCCACAATAAGTTCCCGGTGTTTCCATTAGATGGGAGAATGATTCATCTCCTTTAATCCAATCTCCCATATAGAAAGTAAGGGGATCAATCTTATACTCCAAATAATCAGCCAACTCAAGCACCCTAGCCCGTGCTTCAAAGGCATTTTTCGGATCACTACCACGATTTGTAAGAATCATTATCGCATCAACCTCTTCTGACAAGGGGGACATACAGTGAGGATCTTATCAGGACTATTTTGAGCCTTAAATCCTCTACCATTCTGTTCCCAGGTTACATTATCACAACAAGTACATACTTCAATAGTCGGGGGGTAACTAAGACTAGAATTTGTATCCAACATTATTCTGAACTATCCGTTCTCTTTGTGCTTTCCCTCCAACACCCAGGGACGTGTTGGTCATATCCTTCCCCCGTACATTCCAGATTTCTCCATGAGAAATCATAAAGTAGTGCTCCGTTTGCAACAGCAGGGGGACAAATAGTAACCGCTACCATTTGTCCATGTATCATTTTCATTACTTTAGTCGTTCTTTCATCATCATTCATGGTATTTGCTATTCCTCATCGCCGTCAGGCAATTCACACGCATTATAGATACACTTACACATTTGATACCGCTTATTATTGGGCTCATTATCTACCCACTCCCAGCCATTAGCCCCACCTTGAATACAAATCTCCCCACAGATTTCGGGGCCTTCATATAGCTGACGGTTAGTCATCTCCTGTTCATATTGAATTTGCTCAAGCTCAACTGCATTAACACCACCAGCCATAATGGTTTGCACAAGGATAACTATGAGAGCCCCAACCACTACACCAGTCCAGAAATTATCAGATGATTTCATTACTTCTTCTCCTCATCAGACAAACGGTTAATAATAAAATCCCATGCGTCGTTATCCTCGTTATCTCCTTGCTTGTGAATAACCGTACTCACTAGACGTACAGCATCCTCAATATCCATCACATTCTTCGGAAGCGCAGGAAGATATGAAGACGGAACATCATAACAATCACCCGGCTCATTACATATTTCACAATGTCCATATGATCTCGGCGATGCCTTCACCCAATTATTTTTCTTTTGACAGGCTTCACAATAAAACATTATTTCTTCTCCTTAAAGTACATCAACATTACACTCAATTCATTATGCAATCTGTTAATATCCCCCCTAGTCCAATCATTAGGAAACTCAATCCTACTAAGGTCAGCGAGGAAGGATTCAACGATACCATTCCCAGGATTAGGCTTAAATACCTCCTGATCCTGCGCGAAATCACAATCAAACTCATCCAAGTCAGGCAGGGCAGATTCAACTTGTTCATTAGTTAGCGGCTTATCCAACACCTCATTAAGCATATCAAGAAGTATATTACTCATTTCTCCACCTCACCAAACGCCGACTCATATACCGGCGTGGTCGTTTGGGTTTCACGAAACATTCGCCATTTCATATTCTCATTTGAGATACAAGCACGGCAAAGAATACCAAATTGTACTTCTTTGGGTTGATTAACCCCACAGATAGTACAAACAATAGGCGCCCCGTTCTCATCACATAGTGTAATCTCTAGCATATCAGCTCCCTTAACGCTGCTTTTCCAGCGTAGCACGAATCCTCAGCGCCGTCAAGTCCTTCTCATCAAGCCTAAGACCATATAAATATGGCCTTAGGGTAAGATGGGATTACTTCTTGCGTGCCTTCTTGGCAAAGGTAGCCTTGGCATGAATAGCACACAAATCAATAAACGGATTGTAATTCATCTCTATCTCCTTATCTAGTGCCCAAATACTCCCGACTTGAGAGCATCTTCAGCACACCCATTACACATATCTACAGCGGGGTGATTCACCATATCCAAACGAGTCAAAGTATAGTGCGCTTCCTTTGAACAATCATTGGACACACCATGATTTTCCTTATTACCACATCCAGGGTCACAACATTCACACGTCGCCATTATGTACTCCAGCAATACCTTAGTTAAAGAAAGCGAATCCCATCCACACAATAGTGATAAAGCACACCACTATCAGCATAAACCTCTCCCTATAGCGCCTAGAACCCAGCGCCGTCAAGTCCTATAGCGTGCTACTTGCACATATAAAGGACATAGCTCTCGCTAAACCACCAATGCACATTAGTAGTCACACATAGCAGCGATTAGATCCTCAATCAACTGAGCTGCACCCCTGCTATATACTCGGCCCGGCTCACCACTCTCCAATGCCAACAGGATAGCTACAACCTGCTCCCTGCAATAGCCATTATCACCATTGCAACCCAGCATCACATTAACCTTATCAATTGCCTTCTGCATTAACATTCTCCATTTCGCGCTCGCTGCATTCATGGTGCATCCAAGCGGTATGAGTTCCATCCTCATCAACCCACTCTATTTCAAATGAATTCCAAGGACTTGCAAACTTTAAACAATAAACACAGTCCATTATTTCCTCATTAGATAACCACGCTATAATCAGCGCGATTATACAATGAGAAAAGCCCCCCAGGTATTACCCTGAGGGGCTCCTCATTGGCCTCTAAGCCTAGACGCTCACGTAGTCCAGCGTGGCGCCCGTCTCGGCCCATCGTCGGCACAGTTCGATGAAGGTATCCCGGCTCAGATACCGCTGACCCTTATGGCCTGCGTTGGCACCATTGTACCCTCCACCGAAGATCCGACTGGGCGCCCATCCATATCGACGGATGCCAGCCTTCTGTGCAAGCTCCTGGATGAGCTTATCCAGCGCCTCTACCGGCGCGCTGGACTCCCCATTGGCGTCCACGGTCAAAAAATTGACCGTCGGCCCCCGAGGATTGTCATTGACGAAGATCTCGCCATCGCCGTCCAGTTCGGGCATGATGTCCACCCCGAGCCTTTCCTTCTTCTCCCGAACCGCCCTAATGGACGGCGCCGGTACCAGCGGTGCAACCTTGGGAAGCGAAACCACCGTGGCCTTGCTCACATGGGGCACCGATGCCACCTTGGGGACCACCGGAGTGGCCTGCGTCGCCAGTTGTTCGCGAAGCAAATCTTTGATCTGCTCCTTGAAAAACGGGCTCAGCACCTCGAACATCTCCTTCCCGTAGGTGGGGTCACCAGCGATGTGGCGAGCAACAGTTTCCGGGAGGGCCTTACGAGTTCCCTTTGACATTACGTGTCTCCTTGCACAACCCCTTAGGGAGTGCTGTATTGAACGTATCGAGAACGTCTGTTTGACGCATCTCGCCGCTCGAATTCAAGCCTAGCACGTTTCGAGAGCTTGTCAAGTCGCCTTTGAAATCAGGCAGTTACGGCGCGAGTTGCGTATCCACCTGCCAGGGTGGCTAAGGCCACAGCCCCGGCAGCAGGCAAGAGATATACATATATATAGAGCAAATGATGTAAGTCATTGATTTTAAAGGGTTTTTTAGCCCCATAGAAGGAGTTATCTACGGATAAACCGTAAATACGCAACTGTTGGGGCTAAATACCCGTAATCATTGAGGAAAGGGGGGCGTGAAATAAGGGGGGGTGTACCTTCTTTGCCTCTCCCTGTGACTAAATATATCCGGGTGTATGATTTGTTTAGTGGTTTATGACTAATTAACATATCTCTACCTTGATCTTCTCTATATAGGGCCATTTCTTATCTAAATCTCTTAGCAGATATTTCATATGTTTAATATCTATATTAGAATATTTAAACGTATCATCTTTAATTTCAGCTTTAAGGCTTCTTATATATTTATTTCTGTATTCTTTATTTAATTGAATATTATCTAAGGATCTGATATACTTTAATAAATCTTTATTTGTTTTAATCATCTTGTTTTCCTTTTAATTTACACATAAAGTGTAATTTCTCTAATTCTCTAGGGGTAAAACAGGAACAAGGTTTCCCGTGTTGCCAATCTAAAAAGAATCTCTTATTTGTTTTAACACATCTAACCCATCTTCCACGGGGACTAATTAGGTGTCCTTTAAACATAAATCTACTAACTATAGTCCATCGGCGTTCTATACTGTTCATGTGATTAGTTTGTTACAAAAAATCATTTTTTTTGTAATTTCTTCGACATCATTCAAGGAGTGGTGTTTACAAACCCCCCTATAATGACGAAGGTGATGATTGTCTCGATGGGAGGTGAAGGATAGAGCTACGTGACACAAATTACAATTTATACCTATATCACCTGATTCATACCTTAAAATAAGCACATTGTTTATTTCAAAAATTCTTTGTATTATCATAGTTAGTTTCTTTCGCGTATTAACTTACTACAGAAGATTGCCTTTTTTACATAGTATTCTATTTTCTCCATGATGTGATGTTCGCAAGGATTATAGTAATATGTTACCCCTAAGGTTGAATAGGCTAAAGAACATTTACATATATTACAGTCTAAAAATGCAGCATCGGCCCCGTCGTAGCGGTGGAATCCAATATTAATATCTTTATATGTTATTATTCTTTTGTGCCTAATCATTGTTTAGTTTAGTACAGAAAATTCCCATACGGAGGTATTTCTGTATTGTTTCCGGGGGGTTATGCTCGCAAGGGCCGAAAATTGTCGCTCTGGTAGAGTCAGGAAAGTTACCATAAGCCAGAACAAAGTTACATACCTTACAGTCTATAGATACCATGAATTTCTTCCACATGGTGATCCTGATATTATTAATCTCAATTACTTTTTTCGTGTCTATGTAATCTCTATTATCAATTAAAATATCGAAGTATTTTCTAGATATCATACTACTGCCCACAACTTCCCCATTGTTATCAGGCGCTTAGCCTCCGCAGGGTCTACATGTTCACAACATTCCAATTTCGGTACAAACCCTAGACCTTTAGGATAAATCCGCCGTTTCCCACAGTCGAGATGTATACAACATATCTCTATATAGGAACCATTCGTATATAATGCACATGTTTTAAATTCTGTTGTTTTAATCATTATTTAACTTTATAAGAAATACTAATTTGTTTATTTCTTTTAAATTAACATGTTCACAATTAGGCCCTAATATCCGGGGCTTGCTATAGATACACTCTAAGCGGCTAACTCCAGGGCTGCACTGGTGACAGTCTAAGTAAATATACTCTTTGTTGGATTCGGCCCTTATTGTGTAATTCTTAAATTTTAAAAATTTCATCCTTCCATCCCCAGTGAGCATCCAATTTTTTTGGCTAACTTGGGAATATTCCGTCATATCATTTATTGCCGCAGTGATTTTTTCTTCTATTGTCAATTTCTTACCCAATCTAATTGTTAAAGATCTTTATAATCAATGATTATAGCTTACATCGTACTTTCTAGCTTGGTAACGAAGTTAAGAATCTTACGAACCCCAAGGGGAATGGGTTGTTTGCAATAATTACATTGTTGGATCATGCGCGTAATGTCTAACCCTTTCTCCCAGATTAGGGCTGGGCCTCCTTTACAGGGGTCGTGGGTAAGAATAAAGCACACTTCATCAGGATTAATTTGCCTCTTGACTCCGGACCAGTCTTTGGCTAATTTAATCTTTGTATCCATCATATCTTTTCAATCTTTATCATTGTTATAAGCTTCTGAGGAACTTTTTCTTCGCATTCTTTACATACACCACTCTGACAAAAATAAGCCACTTTATCATTTTCGTGGATATGAAAGAACATATGAAAATGATTACTTATCAAGACTTCCCAGTTTTCTGATAACTTAATAATTCTATCTATATTACTCATTGATTTTTTCTTTCTTTAAACATATAATTACATAAGGGAACAAGGAGAATTCCAAGACTATGCATAATAAATCTATTTCAGTCTCTACCTTCATAGGGCCGCAAGCCTTGTAAGACCGGATTTCTATACCCCCTTGACACAGTAAACGATCCGGTGTATCCTTAGCGATAGCCGGATTTTTTGTTTTTGGAGCCCCCTGCTCCGGAAGTCGCGTTCGCGGGCACTCGCCTCCCGACGGGTGAAGTAGCTAGGAAGTCTAGCCGCGACTCACCCGCGAGTCAAGGGCTCGCCGAGGAGTACGATTTGAGGTACATTCGATTTTCCGCAGTTCTAGTCCTCTTCTTGAATTTGTCTTGTGTATCTGCAAAGATCTATGACGTTCATGGAAGAGTAATCAAGTCTTGCTGGACTTGGGGTCAAGCAAGCTGTTCTATGGTCTGCCAGCCAATTCATATAAAAGATGCTGAAGGTAAGACTGTTCTTTATTACACGAATAATAACTGTATGGTCGCCATTTCGGGGGGGTTGTCGGACAACGGCGCCGATGCTATAATCGACCCGATCTTAGGAATGCCTGCTGCAATAGTTAAAGCATTAATCCCAGGGAGTTAATATGGATGATTTTGATTGGGTTTTAGAGGGTCTTAAAAAGAAAGTCCCAGATTCACTAGCAAAAAGAATGGTAGAACTTTTAAAAAACATGTTAATAGAAGTAGATCTTGACTCTAAAGATTATCAAAATACTTTAAAAGAAATATGTAATGAACAAAATGCTGATTTTGATACAGAGTTAAGAAAAGCTAAAGATATGAAAGCAAGCATGAAGAAGAATTTTCACTAATGAAAACCGTATATATTAGATTATGAAAGAATCGTTAAAGAAATATCATAGAGAATACCTTAAAAAAAGATACGACTCTAGAATTGAAAAAGTTAAAAATACTTTAGGAAATATAGGGCTGCGAAACGAGGAGTTGGCCGGATTTCATAAGTCTGAGCAAGAGGATTCGATTTCCTCCGTAGCCACCAAATAATGCAAGGTTCGAACTTTAATAATCACCCGCGTTGGCATTTAGAGCAAATAAAAAGAAAAGATAAAATGTGGGCAATCTGGTGTAATCGCTGTGACATGTATTTTAGAAAAACTAAGTCTTGTTCCCACGGCAAGATCCCTGAGATTCTAACAAGGAAAAGAGACTTTCTTAATAAGATGATGAAGATGCAGAGAGAATTATGAAATCAGATGTACCTCTAAAAGCAATACTAAGATCAGGAGCGGGTGCCCATAAGACTAAGCGAGAATTGACTGAAGAAGAAGCTATCGAAGAACAATTAAGCACCGATAGGGAAACGGTTAACCCATCGCCCCGCAAAAGCGAAGATTGAGGGTTCGAATCCCTCTCGGTGCTCCATAGGAGTATAAGATAACGGTAGTCGGCTGGCCTCCAAAACCATGCAGCGTGGGTTCGAATCCTACTACTCTTGCCATTTAAATAAAGGAGAATAAACTACGTGGACTTTTACGACTACCGGTCCTACTCAGCAAGAATTTGATGATCTTAAAAAGGAAGTTTTAGAAATGAAAGAGCTTCTTAAAAAAGCAAAGATCTACGACGAAGAAAACGGGGAACCGGATTGTGAAGTGGAAGAGAAATTTGACTTAATCCGAAAAATTGCTAAACTAGTGGACGTAGACCTAGAAGACGTTTTAAAAACTTAATTTAATGGACCTCTAGCTCAATAGCGTAGAGCATTTGACTTTTAATCAACAGGTTCAGGGTTCGAGTCCCTGGGGGTCCACCAAATACTATGACAGCACAACACTTCGCTGAATTATTCATATGTAAATTAATAGATCATATAACCGAAGAAGCAGGGGATTTACAGTATATAGATATCTATGCTTGGGAATCTAGAGTAGAAAAAAGACTAGACGAAATAGCGGACTTTATTTGGGAGAAGTTTAAAGAAGATGAATAAAGAATATTCCTCCGTAGCTTAAC
>Ga0307380_10004611_pt1 | contig 18522 bp, 16 predicted proteins | sample UN3MG_FD_202239 | JGI IMG/M metagenome (GOLD analysis project Ga0307380, IMG submission 202239) | Soil microbial communities from Risofladan, Vaasa, Finland - UN-3 | ecosystem: Environmental > Terrestrial > Soil > Coastal area > Acid sulfate soil | place: Finland: Risofladan, Vaasa | collected...
CTCGCCCCTCACACCGACACCAATATAGACCCTGGAAACATCCGTAAGGTCTACGCCGGCTTCGTTGAAGTCCTCAAGGTCAATATTCCACTGCTGCCATTCTTCGTTCAGTGAAGCGTTGGGGTCGTCGTAAGCCGCAACGCCGACATTTGCACTGCTGTCTTCCAACGCGACATACACAGGCTGGGCCGAATTTGTCTCAAGACCTCGGAAGTAAACCATCAATGCTCGTCCCTTTACACCGCCGCCGATCGTCCAGTCCGTGCCGCCTGCAAGGTCCGACGCCGATGCCATGGTCTCGGAATATTTTCTCTTGTCACCGGATTCCGCATCATTGTAGTAGTTAAGTCTCATCGACTTGCCCGCGAAATTCGGGTCCGTGCTCACGTAGACTGTAGCTCTTGTGTCGAAGTCAGGGTAGGAATACCAGTCAAGCCAAATTTCCTCGATAGGGTAGCTGTCGTCGTAATCGTCAAATTCCTCAACGACTATATGGTCGGCTGTCCTGAAACTCCAAACACCCCCCGGCCACGGAAAGCCGCCGCTGTTTACCTCGTCGACACGCCAGTAATAAGTAGTGTCAAAATCAAGCGCCGCCGGTGTATAACTGTTTGGCCCTACATTGACTTTAACTGTTAAGCTCCGGTCGTTTACATCCTCAAAATCACTGCTCAAATACACATCGTGACTTACCGCGTAGAGACCCGGGGTCCAGCTAAGTGCCGTAGCCGGCGAGACGTCCGTCGCATCCTTACCCGGACTCGGACCGCTCGCTTTCGCCAGGTCTGCCACCCGGAAACCCCACACCTGCCCTTTCACCAGGCCCGGGTTTTCATCGATTCGCCAGTAGCGATAATCGAACGGTTCAAGGTCCTCCGGTACAGAGTAGTTAACGTCCGCAAGTGGTTGATTGCCGCGGTATAAAGCAGGTCCTGAAGAAGTTGTCGCACTATCAACCTCGGCAAAACTCGTCCCGAAGTATACATCGTGTGATATTGCCCCGTCGCCCGCCGACCAGCTAAGGAACGGCCTGGTAAGACTCGCGGCCGGCCCTCGTACGCTCTGCGCATCGTCTGCCGGGCTCGGGTTCCATGCCTGAGCCAGCTCCGTCGGGGTCGCCGCCGCAAGCGTTGTCTTGCCCTCGTTCGAAACGTCATAATCGATAACCAACGCCGCTCGCTTGCCGACTTGGGCGGGCCAGTTCACATCTGTAATTATCTCACCGTGGTTGGCATCGTATGATGTTATCAAAAACACATTCCCGTACTCGCCAACGTTCTCATAGTCCTCATAGTAGATTATCTTGTCTTTTTCATCCTGCTCCAGTATCAGCTCACCTTCCGTGATATCGATTATTCCTGTGTTCCCACCGTAAATATCCTCGGTCATGCGTATATAACGGGCGTTGATAGTACCGCCGTGCAGGTTTATATACCCTGTACCGCCCCACCAGCTCGTCGGACAATAAATACCCTGGACAATATTAATCGTACCTCCGGTCATATCCAGAGTGCCCGTGCCTCCCCACGCGCCCACCTCCACATGACCGCCGACATTTACCGTCCCTCCGCTCATTGTCATCGTGCCGCTGGCGCCGCCCTCATCCCAGGGGGCCGTTCCTACACTAAGTCTGCCCGGCGCCCACTGACCGTTAAACATGCCTCCCCACCACACAACCTCGTAGCCTTCCCACGTCTGAGGTGTTCCTATCGTAAGTGTACCGCCTGTCATAGTCAGATAGTGGTGGAAGTTCGGGTCCCAGTGATTCGCGTCCAGGTCAGGCATGCTTCCATCACCGTCCCAGTAAGGGTCAAAGTTGGCACCGCCTCCGCAAAGAACATAGTTCGGCTCCGCAACAACTGTCTCATCAATCGTCGGGTCAGTCATCACGTAACCATCCAGTATCATATTACGAAGCTCGACAGGATAAATCATATGCGCCTCGCCCTTTCCAACGTAGGCGGAAATGTTTACGTCCGGGACCATATTCGGGTGTATCTTCACGTGAACATAAACCTCGTTTGTCGTGTCCCAGCAGTAATCCACCGTCCACCAGTTGTTCGGCTCGTCCCACAGATGGTTAGCAGGCTCCAAATCGCTCCACCAGGATATGCGCTCCTGCACCTCCAGAACTCCCAACGCCTCGCCGACAAAGGCGAGCAACAAAACAAAACAAATTAAAAGAAATAATTTCTTACACATGATACTCCTCCTTCCAAAATTAAAATCTTAAAATCGCCCTTCGGCCCTATGCAGGGACCTTATCATCAAAATCCGGATAAAACATGTACATCAATCCGCAGAAAAAACACACCTTGACTACTCACGGAACTTCCTCTCGTAAAATTCCATTTTCTATCCACCCTAAGTCCTCTCTCTGGCGATAATTCTAAGTTTACCACCTCCCTATCCCCCATGTCAATCCTATTTCGCGCAAAAATCTTACCATTTCGCGCAAAACCGCCACATAAACCCAATAACGCCGGATTAAAATCGCCCCGAAAAACCAAGGTTGGGCAGTCACGCCGCAGGCGGATTGTTATCGAGGGCACCCCTTAAGGCATCGCAGACAATCGCAACCTCATCTTCCTTTAGATTGTTGTAAAAAGGCAAAGCAATCGTCCGCTCGGAAACCGATTCCGTGATGGGAAAATCGCCTTCACTACAGCCGAACCGCTCGGCGATAAAAGGCTGTAAGTGTACCGGCGAAAAGTAGTTACTGACCTGGATTCCCGCCTCCCGCATTGTCTGCAGGATATTGTCACGCCGCTGACGCGAGTACTTTTCCGCCAGCCGAACAACAAAAACAAACCAACTCACATCACACCCCTCAGCTTCTGAAGGCACTATTAACCTCTCATCGCCCGCAAGTATCTGCTGATAGTACTGAGCCACCTGCCGACGTTTGGCCTTGATTTCCTCTATCCTCGAAAGCTGTACAATACCCAGAGCACAGTTTATATCGCTCAGCCGGTAGTTATAACCGAGCCGTTCGTGGCTAAGCCATGCGCCGCCCTTGCCCCTTCCCTGATTACGAAGCGAAGTACAGATATCCGCAAGGTTTTCATCGTTCGTGAGAATCATTCCGCCTTCACCGGTTGTGATTTGCTTATTTGGGTAGAACGCAAAAGTGCTCATGGCTCCGAAGGTCCCGACTTTTTTACCGTTCAGGGCCGAACCCAAAGCCTCACAGCTGTCTTCGATTACAGGCAAATTATGCTTTCGTGCAACCTGGCAGATTTTGTCGAAACCCGCGGGGTTGCCGAAAATCTCAACAGGCAGAATAGCTTTCGTTTTTTCGGTAATAGCAGCTTCGATTCCGGCTGGGTCAATGTTCAGAGTTTCAGGGTCGATGTCGACGAACACGGGTTTTGCGCCGGCCATCATTATAGAGGTCGCGGTTGCAACAAAAGTAAAGGGCGTCGTGATGACCTCGTCACCGGCACCGATTCCCATTGCGAGCATGCATAAAAAAAGTGCGCTCGTACCGCTATTCACTGCTACAGCGTAGTTTGCGCCAATATATTCAGCAAAGGCGGCTTCAAATTCCGGCAGTTTAGGACCGAGAGAGAGGTTGGGTGAGCGGAGGACGTCGGTGACAGCCTGTATCTCGGCGTCGGTGATGTCCGGGCGGGAAAGATATATCCGCATAAATCACTCCTTAAGAGAAAATGCTAAATCAAATACAGGTAAGGGATTATACGCGCTCGAAAGGAAAAATCCAAGATAAATTTATCCACGCAACGGTTCGAGCCTGCAAGGCAAATCAAAAATACATACTGCATAGCAAAAATCAAAAACTACCGTGTAAAATTATTTTCCCTCCGATAAAAACTCACCTTTTCAGGCAAAGGGAAATGTTCCCATTTCATATATAAAAACAAGGATAAAACCTTGAGATTGAGGCATTTACAATTTGGTTTTGGCGGGTTTATATCCTAAAATTTTAGTAGAAGTTAACACTAACGGCCTTGGCTCAAGTTAAAGGCCTATTAGAAACTTCTTTACGGGGGAATACATACACATGGGGAGTTGGAGAAGCAAACTTATTTTTATTCTGATAATTTTCTTCGCAGGCTTTGCCGCGGGGATTTACTGCCTTGCACCTGTGCCGGAAGCACGGGCTGCCGACGCCGAGGAAGAAGGCTTTGTGTATTCGGCCTTTAAATCAGACGAATTCGCCCAGTCGTTTAACGTAAAGATGCACAGGTGTCTCGATTATACCAAGGACACTACCTGCAGGGCAGGCAGCTACATAAAACAAAAGTGGAATGAAAGGGACCGGGCAAACGACTAAACCTGAACAAGATTGCTGACCATACTTAAGTGTTAACCTATATTTTGCGGCCGTGGGTTCTCGTAACTCACGGCTGCTCTTTTAGAAACTCACTTCAATCGTTTGCTCACTATTGCATGGTACTGATTGCACGTCTTTGAAGATTTTCATTTGTCCGGTGTCCGGCTCGCCGACCTTAATCGTATATGTTCCTTCTTTGAATACTTTCGGGCTGAAAGAATTACCTTTTATGCGCAGGGTATAAACAATTTCGTTATCGCCCTGGTCTATCACCTGCACGACAGGGTCGGTCATTCCGCTTACATTGATTGTCGGCAGGAATGCTATGGCTTTGCGGTCATAATTGTCGGCCTGGCTTATTGTGATGGGCCAGCCCTCATATTGGCCACCCGTACTCGGGTCGGCCGGGTCTGCAAAGCGAGGCCAGCACTGGATTGTAATTGTCCTTTTGTCTTTATTGAATTTGACTATGCCGTAGCCCGGCATATTATCGTGAAGTCCGGCAGGTTCTTTGCCCATCGATTTGCCCGGGTTTGTAGCGGCATAGACGGTGACATGATTGCCAAGCCCGTCGAGAAACTCACCTGTGTATTTGGGCATGCCTTGTCGGTGGCTTTTGCCCGGCTGCTTCGGCCACCAGGCACGAGGATAAAAATTGGCAACCGAAGGGACGCAGAACGAGAAGCCTGCATCACCCCAGTCGTCAATGCCGTGATGCACCACGGTGGATAAATGCTGGTCACCGCCGACCATAAGCGCAAAGCACCGCCGCAGTTCATGCAGCGCCTTATTGCGTCCGGACTGGGGCCAGCCATTGGTGTCAAAGTCGGCCCTTAGATAATCGAGTTTGTGGCCGTGATGGGTCGCCATACCTGTAAAAATCGTCTGCGACAAAGCCGCCTTCATATCCGTTGAGCGCCAATCGGCCGCCCATTCTTTTAAGAATTTGAGCTGCCTGTCACCTAACAGTTTCGCGCCCGGCACATCTGCGTTGCGGATATCATAATCAGGGTCGATAACGTGGTCATCCCTGCCGCTTTTTGTTTTTGGCACAATCCCCGCCGGGCCCGATTTGAATTTGCGGTCCTCGAGTATGGCAAAATCGATTCGGCCGTAGTTCATTGCACAATAATAAACACCAATGCCCTGCTCTATCGGCGTCGGGTCATACGGGTCGGGCAAATGGCTGGTCTGTGTCCGCTCGACCATCTTTACAAACTCAGCCGGCATTACATAGCCGCCCTTATCATCTTTGTTGGTCCTGCGTCCACCGGCACCCCACAGATTACCCTGATAAACATCGTGGTCGTCCGGGATGCAGACAGATGGAATGTCTTTGGTCATGTCACGATATGCCCAGCACCAGAGGTACCATTTATAAAGATAATCGAGCATGGCCTCATCCAGAGGTTTTCGAACGGCTCCGGTGGGACTTGCGCCTTCATACACCTGGTCACCGCTGAAGAACAATACGTCCGGCTTGTGCTTCAATACATTCGCGACGACATCGTTATGCGGAAACCAGAGTCCTTCGCCTGTCCATGGAAATGCGCCGGAATCTTTCTTGTCACCGAATACCCACGAAAAAGAACCTCGGTCCAGACCCGGATGGGCCACGTTGTGATTGCCCGTAAAGCCGGCCAAGACTATTATCTCCTTGTTCACGGGGTCACGCCGTATCGTGCCGGAGAAGTAATAAGGTTTTGTCGAGCCATCGGCCTGCACTAGGTCGTATACGACACGATAGGGAGTATCCTTTGTAGAATCCCAGTTTTCTATGCGGAACGGCGAGGTAAAGCCGGGTGCAATAATTTTAGTTTCTTCGACCGTCTGCCATTTTCCTTTCTGCTCGATCTGTAATGTCACTGTCTGCGTGTCGTCCTGTCCGACGGGCATCATCTGAGTTGTCATTTTGAGTATGTTTCGGCTGAGTGTATACTGCGTGCAAATTATCGGCCCGCATAGATGGTCTTTGTTAACTTCGAACTTATCGCCGCTGACCTTGAAGTTGTCAAACCAGAACCTTGCCGTATTTTCCCCTGTCCCTGGATGAGAAACCAGCGCAACATTACCCACCAACCGGGCAGGTGCGACATTCTCAAGTGTCACCTCACCTAAAACCTCTTTAGTTTTTGCGCTACTGACCTTCAGGTTTAATTTATAAGTTTCACCGGCTTGTTTTGCCTCAAGGCTAAGTTCAGCTTCCTCCGGCAATGGTTGCGATAACGTATCTGAAGCAGCAAGGACTTTAAAACGGTCGGTCATGTCACGAAATACCAGTTTGCCTCCGGACTCCATCGCAACAATGATTCCTCCATCGGGTCCGAAACTGTGATGCACAAGGGCAGCAGCTCGATAGTCCACATTTGGCGCTGCACCAATAAGAAAACCCGCTGCTGAATCCGATGATACTTTATCTGCGCCGTCGAGAGCACCTGTCCGAACACTTATTGCAAACTCGCCCGGCCTTTCGGCCAAACGATGGGTCAGCAAGTGAACAGTGCGGAGAGGTTTTGCGGCTCTTGCTTGAACACATTCAAGCCGCCCCTGTGAAATCCGCCAGTCCTGCAGCCGGTTTGCCCAATACTCGGGGCCGACCCATACCCGCTCAATATCTTCGGGCCAAGAGCTGCGAAACTGCCCGGCTGTAACCGCTGAAGAAAAACATAAAATATACAACGTGATTAAAACCAGAATCTTAAATCGCATATAAATCTCCTTTGACAGGTTTTCCGTCCTGAAGGTCAGGACAAATCGACCAGCCATGTATTCGGGACTTCCTGTTCGATGATGGCTCCTGCCAGGTTCACCCATTTTTTGCAGCCGTCCAGGACAACACTGTCACTGCTGGCGATGATATTGTCTGTCTTTATCAATTCAGCATCCGGGCTGGGTAAAAGTTCGACGTCCAATTTCCACCCCTTCTTTTGGGTGAGTTCGCCGATTAACTTTTTCAACCTGCCGCTGTTCGAGACAGGGCTGTCCAGCAGCCACAGACTCTGGCTTACAGATTTGTCTTTTAGAAACTCGCCGATAAGCTCGATGGCCGGTATCGTTTCGGTGACCTTGCGGTACGTTCCGTGTATGCCTGCCAGGTCGCGACAGCAGCCGTCACGTCCCTTGAAAACAACCGCGCCGCTCATTGCAGCTTCTACGGTTATCAACACGTTGTAGCCGTCAATGACAAGAGGTTTATCCGCAAGGTCGGCAACTTTGACCTGCCGCTGTTTACGCAAATCCAACTGCTGGTCCGAACAGGCGCTTCGCATTATCGCAAGTCTCTGTCTTTGTGTAAGAGAGAATTTGTCACCAACCAGCTTAAGGGTACTTTTATCGGCGTAGCCTTTTGTCAGGAGCATCGAGAAATCAGCAAGTGCGGTTCGCAAATCTTCGACAGCAGCGGTGGCGAACAGCCTGGCGTCCTGGGGATGTGGGCCGCGATGACTTCGCTTGTCGGGCATATTGTATTTATCCTCAATTGAACAGCCTATTATGATAATTCATAATTGCTATACCTGCAAGGCCGACCAAAAACAGATTGACATAATCGGCCACTGGGCCTACTATTAAGCGTTTGCAGCACTGGCAGTTCAGGATAAATAAATGCCGAGCCATAACTTAGCACAAATTAAGATTGATGATTTGGAGATAATCGGTTATTCGATCGCCGGCGAAGAAACCGTCGTGGCGATGCCGCAGCTTGACGTCTGTTTCGACATCGGCAAAGCCCCGAACCAGATTGTCCCCATCAATCACATTCTGCTTACCCACGGGCACATGGACCATGCGGCGGGCATAGCGTATTATCTGTCGCACCGCAATTTCTGCGGACAGTCCCCCGGCACGATATTAGCGCCGGAAAATCTGCTGGGGCCGATGAGGCAAGTTATTGAGGCCTGGGGCAAACTGGACGGCAATAAAATCCCCGCCAATCTGGTCGGCGTAAAGCCGGGTGACGAATACCAGATAAAACCGAATCTTTTTACAAGGGTCTTCCCGACAAAACACAGCAAAAATTCGGTCGGCTATACCGTCATTGAAAAACGAAAGAAAATCAAGCCCGAATATGCCAAGCTCACCGGCCCGCAAATCGTCGAACTAAAAAAGCAAGGCGTCCAAATCGATAATCCGCTTGAGATTCCAATTGTCAGCTACCTCGGCGATACGGATTATGTTGATTTTTCGCAGTTGGAGTACATCGTCCGGAGTAAGATTTTAATCGCCGAGTGCACGTTCTATACGCCGGAGCAGACCGAAAGGGCCAAGGCCGGCAAGCACATGCACGTCGACGAATTTGCCGCCCTTATAGAAAATATGCAAAATGAATGCATCGTAATCACCCACACCACCCAGCGGATTTCTCTGGGGGAAATACGCAGGATTTTGAAAAAAACCCTCCCGGCGGAGAAATATAAAAAGATTGTCCTGCTTATGGCCAACAGGAAAAGATAAAAGCACTTCTTACATCGGCGGTCTGGAATCTTTCAGACAAAGTTCGACAAGCTCGCCAGTCACCGCGGTACCGGCGCACATTACCTTGTCGGCGCCGCCCCAATAGAGTTTCAAGGTGCCGTCTTCTTCCGGCACAGCACCGCAGGTAAAGACCACATTGTGAACATAGCCGACGATTTCCCAATCGTCCTCGGGCTGCAATATCCAGCGGTCGCCGACACCTAATATTTTCGCAGGGTCATTGAGGTCATGCAGAGCGACACCGAGGCGGTACACCGAGCCGTCCATCGTCGGAAAAACACCGTGATAGATATTGAGCCAGCCTTTATCGGTTCGAATCGGCGGGGCGCCCGGTCCTATTTTCATCTCGTCCCAGTGATACTTGACGGGCTTCATAACTACCTTCGAATCACCCCAGAATTTAAGGTCCGGCGAGTAGCTAATCCAGATTGACCACGGGCTGATATCAGAATGCGGCCGGTCGAGCTTTACATATCGGCCGCCTATTTTCTCCGGGAAAATGACGGTATTGCGGTAATCGGCCTGGCTTATAAAGGCAACTCTTTCGACCGATTTGAAATCTTCTGTCTTGGCAAGTCCGATTCGAACACCGTGTCTCGAATATGCGCTGTATGTTATGTAATACGTTCCTTCAAGATTTGTGATTCTCGGGTCCTCTACACCATACTCCTCGTATTCGAAAAATGCCGGCTTCCTTGCCGGGACCATAAACGGCTCTGGAGCAGCTTTGAATTTAAAGCCGTCATCACTCTCGGCCAGTCCTATTATCGACCGCCCGGTGGCCAGATGCGAGCGAAAAAGCATAATGTACCGGCCGTCAAATTTCGTAACGCCGGCGTTGTGCACCGTTTCCACGGAATAGGGGATATCGTTCTTTGTCAGGATTGGATTGCCTTGATATCGCGTGACCAATTTCTTTTTCATTTATCAGCCTCTGTTATTGTTTATTTGTTCTTTTCAGTTTCTCTGCGAAAAATTTCTTCATAAACTTTTTCGTATCCTTGAACCATACGGTCGATTACGAAGTTATCTTCGACACGCCGGCGACATTTTCTTCGGTCGATATTTTCGATTTTGCCGACGGCTTCAACAGCCTCATCGACGCTGTTAACTAAAAAACCCGTTTGCCCGTCGGCGATAACTTCGCGACACGAGCCCAAATCCATCGCGATTAGCGGCACGCCCGCGGCCATTGACTCGGCCATCACCAGGCCGAATCTTTCGGGTATGGTATTTAAATGAATCACCGCATAAGCCTGCTCGAAAAGAGCGTCACGCTGTACCGGATTAACCGGCCCGATATACTGAATTGAAGTATGGTTTAAATGCGGCCTCAAAAATTCATCAAAATAATCCTGGTCCTGAACAATCCCTGCTATTATCAAATCCATCCCGCACTTTTTAGCCACATCAATAGCCAGGTGTGTTCCCTTGTCCATATGTATGCGTCCCAGAAAGACAAGCTTTTTCCCGGGCTTTGGCCTGAAGGTAATGTTTGAAATGTCAATGCCGTTATAAACAGTCGCGACATAAGGCAAATCCTTGTCCCTGTCCGAATCGCTTATGGAAACATAGTAAGTATCTTTGTGTTCGTGATAAACTCTCAGAATATCAGGCGAGCTAAAACCGTGGATGGTTGTGAGCATTGGTGTTTTGATAAACGGAAGGTAAGTCAGCGGCAGATAATCAAAATTGTTATGAATCAGGTCGAATTCATCCGCACGCTCCATGACTTTTGAAATGTGCAGGCAGATGGAGACCGGCGGTATTTGCGTTTTATCTTCTTCATAACCCCTTTCAATAAAACCTACAAGTTTGGCCCTTGTTACGGATTCTTTAGTGGCAAAAAGTGTAACGTTTTTCCAGCCCCTTGCCACAAGCCCCTCTGTGATATTGCTTGCGACCGTTTCCCATGCGCCGTAAGCGTATGGAGGCGTGCGCCAGGCCACCGGCGACAAGACGGCTATTCGTTTTTCTTTAATGTCCATCCCACCTGACTTTAAAAGTGTTTTAATTTATCTTGCCGCTTTTCGTACTTCTTCCTTTATACGCTGAATGTGTCCCCTGCCCAGGGCTTTTACTTCACAGCCCAACTCGAAGTATCTGCGGATTTTCTCGTCATCAAGTATTCCGAAGCAGTCAATTACCGCCAGCGGTGCACCGGCCCACTTTACTATTTCCTCCGGGTCAAGATTTAAATAAGGCTGGTGCGGCACCGCCAGTATCATTGCCCTGGCGCCTTTTATCGCCTTGGCAAGGTCGTGCTGAACGCTGATTTTAGCCAGGCCGTTTTGGTTGCGGAAGAACCTCGACCACGAATGACCCGGCGAGGGATAGACATCCTGCTTTTCAAGTTCGAACCAGTGCTCCAGATACGGGTCGTGCACTTTCATATCGGCCCCCATCTCTGTCAGCTTGCGGAGGATTATTTCCGAACCGCTGTATCGCGTGTCCCCTACATCCTGCCGATAGCTTGCCCCGCACAGAAGAATTTTCGCGCCCGCAACCTGCCAGCCCATATTCCGCAGAGCGTCTCTGGTCAGTGTCGCGGCACGAAGGCCCCGCGTGTCATTGATGTCGATTGCCGTTGTAGTGATTTTGAAGATATCGTCCTCAAAACCGAGGATATGCTTGTACGCCCACTGGCCGAGCCCTCCGTCCTTGGGTAGGCAATACCCGCCGATGCCTGGGCCGGGAAATATCATATTACTGTGTGTCGGCCGGACCTTGATTGCCTTTATCACCTTGATAAGGTCCACACCGTTGCGCTCGGCAAAGACGCTCCATTCGTCAAGGTACGCGAGTATCGTGGCCCGGTACGAGTTCTCGACGATTTTCGTAGTCTCCGATTCAATCGGCCTGTCCATAACAGTAAGAGGATATTCTTCCGTGTTCAAAACCTCCCTTAAGAATTTTTCTACTCGCTCTTTCGCCTGCGTGTTGCAGCCCGAGCAGACACGCCAGAAATCTCGTATCGATGAAACATATTCCTTGCCCGGCATCACTCGTTCGAAACTGTGCGCAAGCAAGGGCTCAGAATCGATACCCCGCTCTGCGAAGGCTTTTTTCATAACCGGCCAGGCGACGAACTCCGTCGTGCCCGGCGCTACCGTCGTTTCAATCAGCGTTAAACATTCGGCCGGCACCTTCTCGCCGATGGTTTTTATTGTCGCTTCCAGCGCACCCATCTCGGCCCTGCCCGTTCGCATGTTTCCAAACTCGGTCTTGGTATAATCGCACTGCACGTCCACGACAACACAATCGGCCAGCTTAAGACAGTCACTGTTATAAGTGGCAACAAGGGTCTTCTTCTCCAGCACGCAGCGCTCTATCATCGGGGCGACTTGGGGGTCTTCAGCCTTGACCGGTGATTTGCCCTGATTAAGCAGCGGAATTTTCCAGTAGCTTCGAACGCTCGGACGCTGACAGCCGATAACAAACTTGCCTGGTTTACCGCTCTGTTTGTCGACGGTATCGGCAATTATAGCGGCCATCACCGCGCCGACAAACCCAACCCCCATCACTACTACTATCTCTTTGCCCTGTCCTCTTGCTGCTTTGACCAGTGACTCTATGCGCTCAAACTCCCCGGCATAGTCACCTTCCTGCGGTATTGGGAATTTATGGCCGTCGGGGCTTACTGAATACTCACCCATATTAAGACTCCTTAGATAACTACTGTGTTTGTCCTTTTCTGCCGCTTGATTTCAAAGGCCGTTCGAAAATCGCCTTTTAGCAGCCACAAGTTTATCAGCAGGGCCGCGTATATCAAGGCTTTTGTTTGGAATGGTTATAATATGCCCCCCGCCCCATTCGCTAAGTATCGACCACGTGAAAACGTATGAAACTGTAGAGAACAAATCCCAGCGACACCACAAAGACCGCGAAACTTTGCCACTGGCTAATGACAAACACTATTGTATCGTTGGCTTTGTTAATAGAAGTCCTCATTAATTCTGTGAAATCCACCACAGCATTCGCAGAAGTCACCCACACGATAAGCATAATGACCCCCAGCACAATACAGCCGGCCAACGCAAGTCTTTCCTGCAGAACCACCCTCGCCAGAACCTTCTGCTCATGTTCCCTTCTGATTTGTTCTAATACCCGCTCGGTAAAATTATACGGAACAGACCCACCATGACTTTTCAGTGCCTTACCCAGAGCTTTATCAAAATTGTTGTCCATTCTATTTGCCATCATCGATATAATCTCCCAGAGCCGGGCCAATAAGCTCTTTTAACCTTTCTCGGCCTCTGAACAAATACGTCTTAACCGTATTTTTACGTTTTTTCATTATTTTTGCAATCTCTGAAACACTTTTTTCTTCCCGGTAAAAAAGAACGACCGCGACGGCCCAGAGTCGCGGCAGTTGCTCAACCGCCCGCCAGACAAATTCCGCCTGTTCCTTATTTTCAAGTCCCGCTGAAATTTGTCCGGCCCTGTCATCTGCAAGTTGTTCATCCGGCTCGATTAGAAGTTGATGCTTCCTTTGATTTTTCCGAAGATAATTTACCGCCTGACAATATGCAATCCTCCACAGCCACGTGCCTAACTCAGCCTGACCCCTGTACCCTCTTATCCCCTTATAAGCGGCTAAAAATGTTTCACTCGCCACGTCTTCGACCTCATCATCTTTTAGACCCAACGTCCGGCTGCATAAAAATACCTGCTCTTTGTATTCCTCGACAAACTCAGCAAAAGCCTCATGGTCACCCGACAACAGGTTTCTCAGCCAAACGCTTTTATGTCTCTTTGCTGTTTTTTGCGCCAAGAAACACTCCTTTTTTTGTTAGTCGCTTCCCACTGGCTGAAAGTTTCACATTTTTTCAAAATCTCATTATTCAGACAAAACCAGTTGAATCTCGAAGAGCCTGGGCCAGAATTTCCCGGTCACAAAAAGCCTGTCATTCTCGGCATCATAGGCGATGCCATTGAGGACTCCAATACCCAGCGGATCATCTTCAGGCTTTAGAAGTCCTGTCAAATCCACCCAGCCCACCACTTTTCCCGTTTGCGGGTCAACCCTGACAATATGGTTAGTCTCCCAGACATTGGCGTAAACTTGTCCCTGGATATATTCCAGCTCATTTAGTTTTTCTATAGCTCCTTTACCGCCCCTAACTTTAATCCGCTTTACTATCTCAAACGTGTGGGGATTTAGAAAATACAGCATTGCCGTACCGTCGCTCATAATCAAATTCTCACCGTCACAGGTGACGCCCCATCCCTGTGTCGGATAGCTGAATTCGGCCAGCAATTTAAAGCTTTCCTTATCGTAAACAAAACCCTTACCCGCTTTCCAGGTCAGCTGGATGATTTTGTCCTGGTATATCGTTATACCCTCGCCGAAATATTCAAGCCCCAGTTTACTGAACTGCAAAACCTGCCCCGTTTCCAGCTCCACTTGCCTAAGCTCCGAGCGGCCCAGGTGGCCCGTACCTTCATATAAAACTCCTCCTTCAAAAACCAGACCCTGCGTAAACGCGTTTCGGTCATGGGGATACGTATTGATGATTTTGTATCCGTAAACCGGCGCCTTGTCTGCGTTTCGGGCCCGTAAATCCAGAAAAAACGCCAGTAAGACCGCTCCAGCAGCCACAATCAGCACCGGAAGCCATATTTTTATAACACGCTTCATAAAAATAGCCCAAACTCACTCAAAGAAAAGGACACAACCACCGCATTTTAGCCTTAAACCGCTTTTATGCAAGCATCACAACTTTTTTGAAACCTCCCACACAGAACCTGCGACAAACTCATAAAAGGCAATAATAATACAAAAAAAGCAAAAGAGGTGGAAAAATGAAAAACTATTTCTTTCTAAGACCAAAAACAATAATACCCTTTTGGACCTGTTATCTTGTGCTGATGATTGTATTTCTGTGCGGCTCCTGCCTCCAGATGGGTGGCTGTATCCCGCTGGTAGAGCATAAAAAGGTGGTTCATCTCTCAGCCTCCATGTCACAGGGCGGCTCTTTTGTGACACAGACACACAACGGCTCTATCACGATTGCTGGCGCTGACGTCACTGACTGCAACCTCATAGCTACGATAACCGCCAGGGCTGACAACGAAGAAAAGGCAAAAAAGCTCGCCGAAGAAGTCAAAATAAAACTCGAACCATCCGGCAACAAACTAATCGCCAAAATTGAAAAACCCGCGCCGGTCCCCCGTAAATACGTCAGCGTCGATTTCGTTATTACAGTCCCGGACAAAACCAGCCTGGACCTCACCACTCACAACGGGCAAATTGAGATAACTAATATCACAGGCCAGGTCAAAGGCACAACCCACAACGGAGAAGTGTCTGCCAAAAAGGTTTCAGGCGCCATCAACCTTCAAACGCATAACGGGAACGTTGATTGCCAAAACGTCACGGGTGATATGACTCTTGGAACATACAATGGCAACGTACTTTGCGCCGAGGTCTCAGGCAATATGCAGCTAAGAAGCCACAACGGCCAAATCAATGCTTCTTATTCCAAAACTGCTCCGCCTGTCTGTAATGTGTCAATAGTCACTCATAACGGCGACGTCAAACTTACAGCTCCGCCGAACTTCTCAGCCAAAGTCAATGCATCTACACACAACGGCTCAATAAATACTGGCCTGCCGATAACCCTAATAGGAAAAGTAAACAAAAAAGAACTCACAGGAACTATCGGTACAGGAGAAGGTAATCTTAATATCGAAACTCACAACGGCTCTATAAAAATAAAGTAATAACAAAATTGAAATCGTGTTTAAGTTAAGGAGAAAAGAAATGTTAGAACCAATTATAGGCGGGCTCACGGTATTGATTTTGTTTATCGGCTTCTCAACTCCCATAATAGTAATCGGTATATTGAAATCGTTTTTAAGTTAAGGAGAAAAGAAATGTTAGAACTTTTACACGGGCTCCAGGTATTAATTGTATTTGTCGGCCTCTCAACACCTATAATAATAGTCGGCATGGTGTACTACTACAAAAAGCGTCTCGAGCACAAACAGATTATGGCAGCCATCGAAAAAGGCATACCACTTTCTGAAATAATGCCCCCCAAGCCGCAGGCCAGAACATGGATTAATGATATCACCAAAGGTATAGCAATGCTCGTAATCGCAGCAGCTACAGCCATAATCTTTGGCGCCATGTTATTCTGTGGTCACAGGCCCATCTTTCCCTTTGGCGTATTGTTCATTGTACCCGCTGTCTTTCTTGGTAATGGTATTGCAGCGCTGGTTCGCGGCATACTCCAGCGAAAAGTCGAATTACAAAATAACTGCCTTGCCCCCAAAGATACGAGCTCAAATCAGGTTTAAAACTGCCTGATTAAACATACGGGCCGGCTCCTGGTGTTTACCTGTTTTTACGCCATTTGCCGGCCTTTTTTCATCTTCACACAAAAAAAATGTGGAACAGGAAGCCCTTCTTGCGCATACTATTAGTGGAAAAAGGCAGGACAAAAATATCATAATTTATTTTGTCGGTTATCATATTTCGCATTCGTTCCTTATTCATAACATTTCTGTCTTTTGCATTAAGTCTTTGTCGCTGCGTATCTTGCGCCTGAGATAGAATCCGTAAAAGAGAAAAAAATTACATAAAAACCGTATTTTTTGCAGGTTTACCTGAGCTTTTTGGCCTGCAAAAGGTGCGTTTTTCGGACAAATTCAGTGCTTTTTGGGAAAATTTAAAGCTTTTTTCAAAAAAAAGTGTAACAAATTAAAAGTTCGGTGCACTTATTAGATGGTTTTGCAAAGTGTATGACAACACAGAATACATCGATTTAGTCAGGCAGGCCCAGCTTGGCGACAGGGACAGTCTCGATAAATTGGCCCAGCTGGTGCGGGGGAGGCTGAGAACGTACGTCTACAGAATCCTGCTTCGAGACGATGTAACTGAGGATATTGTTCAGGAAAGCCTGTTGGAAATGTTTAAGGTATTAGGAAAACTCAAAAGAGCCGACCGATTCTGGCCATGGCTGCGGGCCATCGCCCTTAACAGGATACGCCACTACTATTCAATAAAAAGCCGCCAAAAAACAATACCAATGCCGTCAGAAGACTGGGATTCGCCGGAGGACCGGTCTGCTAAAAACGCCTCCGGACTTAACCGCCTCCTCGGCGAGGAACTAAGGCAGATAGTCCTAAACGCAATGAAGCAGTTGAAACCGAAATACCGCATCGTACTGACCATGCGATGCTATGAGGAAATGAAATACGCTGAAATCGCTGAACTAATGAAATGCAGTGAGCTGAACGCACGCGTGACCTTCAGACGGGCAAGACTATCATTGCTCAAGCAGCTCTCAAGAAACGGGCTGCGAAAAGAGTTCCTGCTCTCGGCTCTGATTTTGTTTGGTCAGATAACTGCTCCAAGTGAAGCTGCGGCGGCAGGCATATCAATAACCGCAGCGGCGGTGAGGACCGGTTTGACGGCAGGCCTGATTGTCGCTGCAAGCAGCAAACCTGCAATTATCGCCTTCAAGGCGGCTGCTGTTATGCTTACGGCAGGAGGGCTTTTTGTCGGCGGCACCATGCTGCCTACTATATGGGTGGACAAGACCGTGTCATGGTCAGACAGGAAAATAACCACTGTTCAGGAAAAATTTGAAAAAGCCCAGACTGCGCCATCCCAGGAAAACGAACAGACCGAAGAATACTGGTATTACTATCCCTCGAATTCCCAGGGCCCCGTTATGATGAGGATGGTCAGCCAGGATTTACAGACGGGTTATTCTTATTGTCAGTTCTTACAGGATGACCAGGGAAATTATCACTTCGATAAACAAACCAATACTATATACATCGAAAACCACCGCTCCTGGGCCAGCGACCTTACCGTCCGCCGATTGCCGACCGACAATGCTGATTTACAGAATTTCCTCTCGACGGTTGAAGACAAGGACAACCAGATGGAATATATCAGCAGCACGCAGAGTGGTTTGCTGGTGGTGGCAAAACACACCCTGCAAAATGTTTATTCTGAGGTCACACATCACCATAACTTATTGAACGAAGAGTATTTTCGATACGATTGGCCGACATGGGCCAGGGTCGTTGACAATCGCGACAAAATGCACAAACGCCGCTGGACATATTTCACGATTGAAGGAAAAATAAACAGGGAAAAAATAGCAGGCACCGGACGGATTCCCTTCGTGTATTCGGCATCTCAGAAGCACTATCCGTGGCTCATGTTAAAAACCGGCTCCGGAATAAGGATTCTCGACAGCCCGACAGTGGCGATAATCTCCCGTGCCGACGGTGAAACACTTGCAAGATATCAAGGCGGAGCCTTTTTCAAGGGCCTTCCAAGACCATGGATGGGACTGCATGCAATCGACACTATAAGACGCGACGCCGCCGAAAAAAAAATCCTCTTTGATACGGAATACTTTGCGGAAACCAACAAAGCCAATATCCTTCTTACCAGCGAAGAAAAACAGATCCTTTATACTATTGATATGGAAAAAGACCTTGTCGAAAGAATAGAATTTTCAGTATCTGACCCTCAGGGCCGGGACGCGAAGGGAGAATTTATATTTACCTATCTTGAAGATATCGATGATGTTGGACAGGATTTTGCCGAGCCGAGGACAAAAACCGCTAAGCCATCACAGCAAAACGGGATGGGAATAATGTGGCTTATCAAACTCGTAGCAGGAAATCTTGGAAAATAATTTACAGGGCCCGGCATTTCGGGCAAGAACTAAAATTAAAGTCGTATGAATACAACAGACCGTAAGTTTCTGTGTTTTTATCAC
>Ga0307380_10004614_pt1 | contig 18515 bp, 17 predicted proteins | sample UN3MG_FD_202239 | JGI IMG/M metagenome (GOLD analysis project Ga0307380, IMG submission 202239) | Soil microbial communities from Risofladan, Vaasa, Finland - UN-3 | ecosystem: Environmental > Terrestrial > Soil > Coastal area > Acid sulfate soil | place: Finland: Risofladan, Vaasa | collected...
CTACTACGGCGTCCCATTAAAGGGCAACAAACATGGCTTTGAAGTTTCTGAACTGCTCCCGGTATATTTGTTTGATGATATGGCTACGGACCTATCAAAGATCATCTGCAGATTCGACGGAGCAAATCTTTGGTATGATTCTTTGGATTTCTCCGGGGATCCTGCTAAAACCGATTATCTTATTGAATCCTTGAAGAAACTCCGGGATCCTAAATGGGTAAAGTACACCGGGCTAACATTAGAAGAAAAAATAGCTTATGCTATTAAACACACATATGAAAAAAAGATCTCTGAAGAATCGAAAAAAACAAAATTACAGCGGGATGTGGAATTTGCTGGGGGTAAATTCCTGGAAAGTAAGGAACGATCGGACCACATCTATGTCACTTATGAAGTAGATGGGGCTAAATTCAGTACTATTGTCTCTAAAGACCCCAATCACAGAGTTATAACTGCGGGAATCTGTTTAACAGATCATGACACTGGTCGGGCAGGAGATACCGACTATGATTTAAAAGCTCTTGTTTCTGTTATAAGAGAGGGGCAACGAACTAACCAGATACATAGGAATATTATATTATGATTGATGAAGAAATTGATTTCTGTGAGGAATCCTGGATTATATATGGATTACCCTTCAAAGATTCTCTATATGGTATAAGTATATGGGAATCTGAGGGGAGCCCAGGGAATGTAGATTTCAATTGGCAGAAGGTTTTTAAAGAACATAAAAAAATAATTGGATTCATACATACTCATCCAAGTGGCTTTTTTACACCTTCAGCCACTGATGATAATACCATGATCGGATGGGTTAAAGCCATGGGTAAACCTCTTCTCTGTGGTATAAAATCCGAAGGAATTTTGGTAATGTATCTTTATTGGAGAGAACAAAGTAACGTTATTTATCGAAAAATTGATTTTGAAGAGATTAATGACTTTTTAATCGTAGAGGTAAAATAATATGGATTTCACGACACATGAAGAAAAGTACAGATCGAAAGATCTGATAGAAGAAATAAAACGTAGGCATATAATAGTATGTGGCTGTGGCGCCATTGGATCGAACCTCGTTGACAATCTTATCCGTCAGGGATTTGGAAATATAACAGTCATCGATAATGATCGTATTGAAGATCACAACCGGGGAACTCAAATATGGAATTCCCAGGAAGTGGGATCTTTAAAAACTGATTGTATGATGAAAAGAGCTTTCATTACTACTAAAGCTCTTTTAAAATCTGTCCCAAAAAAGCTCACTAAGGACAACATTAAAAAATTCTTTTCAGTAGAAAACCCTAATCCTATAATCATAGATACTTTCGATAATTCAGAGAGCCGCGGTTTAATTTATGATTATTGTAAGAAGAATCGTGTCCTTTGTCTTCATGCCGGCCTATTCCAAGATTACGCTGAAATCATATGGAATGAGGCCTACAATGTTCCGAATAATCCAACAGGTCCGGATGTCTGTGAATATCCTCTGGCCAGGAACATTATTATCTTATGTGTGGCAGTTACTTCTGAGGTACTCATAAGATATATTGATATAGGAGTCATGGACAATTATATGATCACTCTAAAGGATCTGAGGATCTCTTTAAAAAGCATTTAATATGAATCATCATAGTGAATTTGATCTCTCTGAGGAGGAATGGGACTTAATTGAAAAAATCTTAGATAAGGGTCAGATATGGATAAGAAATAAAAAAAGAGGAATAAAAGAAGAGAACCATCTTAAGATAACTAATATGATCGCTGAAGTAACAGGTAGTCTCATGATAAAAGAATTAGTAAAAACGAGTAAATTTCTAAGTCGTATTCTCCGACATCAACCTCAGGAAATTGGATTAACTCTCGATAAAAATGGATGGGCTGATGTCAATGAATTAGTGGAAAAATCACAAATTGCTCTTGATACTATAGAGAAAGTAGTCACCACTAGTAACAAACAACGATTTACTTTCAATGATGACAAGACAAAAATACGTGCCAGCCAGGGGCATTCCATAAAAGTGGACCTAGAGCTGAAGCCTGTCGAGCCCCCGGAAACTTTATACCATGGCACCATTAAAGAGCGCTTAGATTCCATCGAAAAAGACGGGCTCATAAAAGGTAAGAGGCAGTATGTCCATTTATCTAAGGATCGGGAAACAGCATGTAAGGTTGGGAGGCGCCATAAAGGTGTGCTCCTCATATTAATAATAGATGCCAGAAAAATGCATGAAAACGGTTATGAATTTTTTCTATCAAAGAATGGTGTATGGTTGACTGATAAAGTTCCTACCGACTATTTAACAGAATCAAGAAAACTAAATAACGATTGGATGAAATAAATGTTTTGTCATCATTGTAATAGCCATTTATCAAAGTGTACCTGTGAGGATCTAGAAAAGCGATTGGATTCTGTAGTTAAAAAAGGACTTTTCGATTACAACAAATGTACAATATGTAAAAAACATTATGAAAGGTGTCAATGTAAAAAACCTCAGCTTATGCTAGCATCTTTACATCCACCCTTGAAAGAAACTGAAGATGAGAAAAGTATATAGTCTCCAGGATGACTGGGATACAGGTCGTCATAACAAAGGAGTAATCTATCCTACAGAAGTGAGTGGGACATTCTCAATCTCTTTCTTTATAGAGGGTGAAGAGAATGGTAAGACAAATGATGAGTATGAAATGAAAACAGCAATTTACAAAGGATTCGGTAAATATAAAGAAGAGAGACTCACATTAAAAAGAATAAAAGGTAAATTATATAAAATAGAATACAAAGAGCTCACCGTAATATTCAAAGCACGACGAAATAAATATACATATGAAAGGAAATGGTACGACACATCTTATACAGGGAGATTCAAAGGACCTAAGAGTCCTCTATGGATGTTATTTCCCATAGACAATACAGAAAAACTTTTATATAATAATTACTGTATGATTCTAGCAGGTCATATTGAACATGATGATTAATGCTGTCGATGGCATTAGCCGTGAACTGCCGTAATTTCGGGCTAGGTGTGGGCAGTCCCGATTGAGAGGAAACCCGAAATGTCAGTAAAAATCTGACTCGACAGCACTTTTAACATAGGAGGGAAATATGGCAGGATTTTTAGCTCTATTTATCATAGGCAGTTTCTGGTGGTATGTTATTTCAGCAGGTTTTTTTATATGGGCAATAGTACTAACAGAAAAAGAGTCCGTGAAATGGACATTGATCTCTTTAACCCTCTATCTCTGTTTCTTCTCATTCCTGGGAGGAATAAATGTCTTTAGCTTTTTACTCCTTCACCCAATAAAGGCTCTTCTATATGTCCTCGGTTATTTTCTTATCGGAGTTATTTGGTCATTTATTAAATGGTGGGTAAAGGTGAATAAGGCCACTCAAAAATATAAAAAGGAGTGGGATGATTTCATCAAAAATTATGAATCTAAAAAATCTTCAGTACCAAAAGAAAATATGAATCTAAAAAATCTTCAGTACCACCAGAATTATATAAAAAGACAAAAAGAGGAATGGGAATCAACCATAAGAAATCGAAGAGATACAAATAAGCCCTATGCCATCGAGTGTAAAGAAAAAATTAGTGTGTGGATCATATACTGGCCTTTTTCTCTCTTTTGGTCTTTCCTACATGATTTTGTTAAAGACATGGCAGAATTTTTTGTTTTAAAATTTCATCAATTCTATCAGAAAATATCTGACACAGCATATAAAAAGGTCGAAGTGAACTTTGTCAATCTAAAAGAAAACCCTAAATAATAAGTTGCTCTTTCGTAATAGGCACAAAATGCTAAATCAAGATAAAATCCAAGAGTTAATAGACAACATTCAGCCAGACACCGATCTGAATAAAAGCCGAAGATGGGTAAAACCTCTCGGACTTGATCAGTGGACAGACACCTCTTCCGAATGGCTCGGAAAAGAAGAGACACTCCCCTCCCTTGAAAACGAAGCCTTTGCATCTTACACCTTACAACAGGCTATTCTGGGTACAATAGGAAATTTCAATTTCTGGGAAGAAGAGGGTGTAATCAAATGGTCTGGTGTGGATTCTTCAGATTGGTTTAAAGTTGTTCGAATAGAAAAATCCATCTGGGATATGAATCTTCCTAAAATAAGAAAGATATTCTGGGACAGTGCTATTGAGAATATGCAGAAATTCCCGATCCATAAAATCTATGACGAGTCTTGGTGGAACAGACTCACAGAACTCTACGGCCACGACCCTCTTAAGAAACGAGAGACCTTATTATGGATAATATTAACTGATCTGGGTTTCCAGAATCTACCTATCCAGAATAAGGGGTGCATAGATTACAACATTATTCTCGCATTCAGATACCTGGGAATAGTTATAGGTTACAAAGGAAACATTTTCAATCTTAGAGAAGAAACTGAATTAAGGTTTGAATGTCTCCACGTTATAGAAAGTATTTTAAAAGCACGACCGGATCTTTCTATATCTGATCTCGATTCTCTCTTATACAGATTTGGTCGATATATACGATGTGTTGAACCCCCGGAACATTGGGACCAATTTTTCTGTTACCGCCATGGCTGCTACTTCTATTAAAAATAAAAGACCTAAGCCCCAGGCTTATTGTGGCAATACAGGCCATCCTATAACTGAGGATCATTTAAAATTGTGTATGTCGTGTAAACAGGGGCAACATCCTGTAAGAGATACCTTATATTTTATTATTTTTATAGCTACAATTTTTTGCTTAATTATATGGATATTCTAAAAGTAGAGAAACTGATGACTATTGATGATTACATCCCATTCATTGAGAAAAAGAATGCACCGGGTAAAAAATGTGAAATAGAAGGATTCACAATCGGTAGAGGGAAAAAGGTTTACTGGTATATTACACCGATGCCAAAAAGTGGCCGGTACCGGTGTCTCCCAATAGATAAAGACGGTAAACTAGGCTGGCCACGATTTGTGTCTCCAGGTCAGACAGTAAAAGTAGTAATGAAATGAATTCTATCCTCTTTGAGATCAAAAATAAGAAAGAGCCTGTAGAGATTACTTTCGAAGAAAAATGCGGGTTACTCCAACCCATCCTTAAAACTACCGAAAAAACCGATTCCATTCCTCTCCTTCTAGACTCTCACCAGGCTGAATCCACTTTAAAAAAGTTGCGGCACGTAAAGATCATCAAAGGCTCCTTAGGGAGTGTGGAGTTACTAAGAGACGTTGTTGCCGGAGCTGCATCAATGTCAATAAAAAAATTTTAACTTTATGTTTTTCCTATTTTCACGTATTATTATATATGAGCATATTAAATACATTAGATGATCTACAGAAGAGAGCAGTTTTAGCAAAGTCCCCTACCTTGATAAATGCTGCAGCTGGTTCAGGTAAGACCAGATGTCTAATTGCAAAAATAATCCACTTAACCGAACAGGGTGTTCCTCCTGGCCAGATATGTGCTATTACTTTCACCAACAAAGCAGCCAATGAGATGAAGGAGAGACTGAGGGGTAAAATCTCCTTAGAAGGCATGCAGGTGAGCACTATCCATAGTCTCTGTGTACGCATAATGAAAACTTTTATAAAGTACACACATCTCCGATTACCTTTCAGTATCTACGATGATAATGATCAGCTCTCCGTAATAAAAACTATCCTAAAGGCCAAAGACATTAATGAGGACCCCAAAGAAATCTTAATGGACATCAGCCGTGCTAAGACAGCATTAGCTACCGAGGAGTTAGAAGATGATCTTGAATTAGTCTATAAGAGATATCAGGAAATTCTCTTTAAGAATAATGCCTGTGATTTCGATGACCTTCTTATTAATGCTTACTATTGCCTGAGAAATAAGGACTGTTCCAATTATTATTCAGATTTATGGCCTCATATCTTAGTGGATGAATTTCAGGACACCTCAGTTATACAATACAATATAGTAGATTTGATGCATGACCGGGACAAAAGCCAAACATTGTTCGTGGTAGGTGATTATAACCAGTGTGTTACTGAGGATACTATAATATATGACACTCCTGTCAATCAACTAACAGATGGGGATGTAACTACAGTTGCCATAGGAAACAATAGAACAAGTAATCTTTTCATAGAGAATATCTACAAAAAGTACGTAGAGAATAAACCTGTTATAACTATTGTAACAGAATCAGGCAAGAGACTTACTACTACATATGAGCATACACATTTCGCAGGTTTTCATCCCGATTACCCTTCTGAAAAATATTTCACCTATTTAATGTATAAAGAGGAAATGGGTTATCGGATAGGCGTAACATCTATGACTCGAAGCATAGGGAACAAAGGTACTATGTTAGGCTTTAAAATGAGACTAGGCCAAGAAAGAGCTGATTATATGTGGTTACTTGGGTCTTATAATACAAAAGCAGAGGCAAAATATTACGAACAATATTATGCTATTGTATACGGCATCCCTCTATGGATTTTTTTCACAAAAGGCCGAGGAGTTAAATTAGACTATGATGATCATTACATTAAAAAATTATTCAAAGAAATAAACACCAAAAAAGCTGCAGAACATCTATTAAACGATTTAGGACTCTTTATCGAGAAGCCACACCACATTCCTAAATGTATGAATATAAAAAGAAGGAGAAACTTCTCCATCAGACTTTGTGGTCAGACTAACAGCCCTACAAGATTTTACCATAAATATGCTTTATCAGGATCTGACATTAATGACAAGGAACTTCTGATAGCACACGGTTTTAATGTAAGAAAAGCAAAAGACAGACGAGGTTACAGAATTGAAGGAGTCTCTACTGACTTATCTGAGATAAACGAGCTCTTTAATAAAATTAATAAAGTCCTGCCTTTAAACAGAATTGAATCTGCTAAATTCACAAACATATCTCTTCCAATGATACCAGCATCTCACATATTACCTGGAATGGTTTGTTTTGTAGAAAAAAATGGAAAAATAGAAAATGAAATTATAGTCTCTGCAGAAAAAAGCACACACACAGGTTATGTGCATGACTTAAACATAAACAAAGCCCACAATTATATAGCAAATGGTATTGTCACCCATAATTCAATCTATGGCTGGAGGGATGCAAATCCGGAGAATATTCAGAATTTCATAAAGAAATATAAACCCAGTGTCTGTTTCCTCCGATATAATTATCGGAGTTCTCAATTGATTATACAGCATGCGAATAATTGGGTACAATTTGGTAAGCCGATGATTGCGAAGCTTACCCATCCAGGAAGAGTTTCCTTCACAGAATTTTATGACCATGAAGAAGAGGCCACAAAAATAGCCATGGCCATCCAAAAAATAGGTGACTATGAAAACACTGCCGTAATAAGTCGAATAAATGCACGGTCATTAATTTTTGAGAGAGTGTTTAGTCAACACCGTATACCATACAAGGTACTTGGTGCTTTGCCTTATTACAAAAGAAAAGTATCGAAGGACCTTCTGTCATATTGCAAGGCCAGTCTTAACAGATCAGACCTGGAAAGTCTTATTCGGATTGTCAATGTTCCAAAGAGAGGCTTCGGTCCTAAAAAGAAAGAGCAGCTCTTATTAAGGGGTTGGCCTTACCTATTGGAGATGGCTCAGGAAATGAAACAGATAGATGTCCTTGTAACTTTGTTGGACAACATTAAAGATATGGAACCTTTAGATGCTATTGAAGAAATTTTAGCTTACACTGGTTATAGAGAGCAACTGAAAAAAGATAATGACCTGAACATGGTAAATTCCTTTCTCGATGTTACGGCCGGTTTTGACTCTTTAGATGAGCTTATTCTTGCCAGCACATTTCTGGAGGATGATTCAGGCCGTGGAGTGAAATTACTCACGGCACATTCCAGTAAAGGGTTGGAATTTGACAATGTGTTTGTCGTAGGAGTAGAAAACGGATTATGGCCTCATTCACGTTCAGAGGACATCAAGGAAGAAGCGAGGCTCTTCTATGTGGCATGCACCCGAGCAAAGAAGATTTTGAATGTAAGTTATTCTAGGACACGTTTACTCCGCGGTAGCAGAATAGACGTGAATCCTAGTGATTTATTTCTTGACAGTTACAAAAATTCTATGGCATAATAAAGGGGAGAAGTTTTACTCAAAACAGGAGATTCGTAAGGCTTTATTACAGTCTATGAAAGCTGTCTACAATAAACACCATTTAAAGGCTGGAAAAAAATGTATCTCTTTACACCATCAATAAAGGATATAGACATCATTAGAGATGTCCCTGTACGCATTATACCTGTTACTATTGTTATCATTATTCTGATTTTAGTTCTTAAACTTTTGTAAAAAAACCATCGCGTGGGTATATATACACAAACATCCGGCCAGTGAACGTAAAACTAGCATCATCATTGGTCACCTGAATATTAAGCCGATTTAGTGAGCCATTAGCAATCAAATTAACAGGCAAATTCCCACTACCTGCATCTATCATGGCAGTTGTCTTTGTTAGCACATTACTTTCGAGCCAAAAACCTTGGCATAATCTGTACTCCATCGGTCAAGTCGTACCACATGCAGTTTTACCACCTATAATCACATCTATGACTCCTCCATCAGAAGATGAATCACACTCAAAACTATAAGTAGCCACAGCCCCACCAGATGCTATGGAGAGAGCAACATCAAACATGTTTTCTTTGGTATCTTTAATTATACCCATTATTCCTCCATTATCAGTTTTTTACCTGACAATTCCTCAACAGTTCTCACTAATTCCATCATATTTATTTTTACTATTTTATTTGTTTTGATATTCTTACTAAAGAATTCCCAGTCACCTTCTCTATTATGAGGACTAAATTTGGTTTGGTTACCAGCACCATCTTGTACATAAGCTTCAGCAGTACCTCCATCATCCTGTGCCCATATAGCAATAGCATTTGATATTCCACTATTAGGTGCTGTTCCTTCATAAATGATCAGATTACTTTGACAGTCTGTGGCAAATACATTTGTACCTAAACAGACATTTGATCTTGAAGCATCCACATGGAAAGCATAAGCCTGATCTAATCCATCAACACTGAAATTATGATCAAGCCTATTTGGATTAAAAAGAACATCACCATTACTCGCATAACTACTAAAGTGCCTATAAACACCGCCCGTTGAATCCAATGATACTGTCTGAAGAGATTCCCACACTCTAAAGGCATAGATATCATTAGTAGACCTCTGTGCCAAAGCCAGATGCGGCCCAGGAGCACCAGAACCGTTTCCAGCTGTTCCTTGCCCCTCAATAATTACATAAGCCCTATCACCACTAGTCGTACCTGATTTAATATGAAGACCTTTTTCACCCGCAATACTCCATGTGCCGTTAATACTTTGAAAAGGTAAATTAGTGTTAATACCCACATGACCCGTAGTATCAAAAACAGCTCTCATGGTGTTCTGAGTGCTTATTGTTAAATCATAGGCATTATAGGTACCAATGGCAAGAGCATTGTCAGCATACATCACTTGATTATTGTTATTTAGCTGACCAAGAGTGGTCCCTCCTATAGCCGATCCATAACTATTCATGTTGATTGTGTAGCCATTATTATTTTGCATATAGACTGCGGCATACTGGGTGGACAGTGAACAGTAGTTCTTGATCCTTGATAATCCAGGAGTTATAATTTCAATCTTTTCAGAAGGATTAGGGTCTCCAATACCTATATTATCAAAAGAAACTATACTATCAGTCGTTGTAACAGGATATAAAACACCATTAGTAGCATCCCGCATCCAGTAGTCCATTGCTACACCAGTAGCTCCCTGATCACCTGTGGCACCGGAGGCTCCAGTTTCTCCTTGAATACCTTGAATACCTTGAATACCTTGGATTCCTTGAATACCTTGGATTCCTTGAATACCCGTATCACCTTGAATACCCTGAATACCTTGAATACCTTGAATACCTGTATCACCTTGATCACCTTGAATACCCGTATCACCTTGAATACCCTGAATACCGGTTTCTCCAGCCACTCCTGTATCACCCTGGACACCCTGAACACCTGTATCACCTTGGACACCCTGAATACCTGTTTCTCCAGCTACTCCTGTATCCCCTTGAATACCTGTATCACCCTGGATACCTTGAACACCTGTATCCCCTTGAACACCCTGGACACCCGTTTCTCCAGCTACTCCTGTATCCCCTTGAACACCTTGGACACCCGTTTCTCCAGCTACTCCGGTTTCTCCGGCTACCCCGGTTTCACCTTGAACACCTGTGTTTCCTTGTATGCCTTGAACACCCGTATCACCCTGGACACCCTGAACACCTGTTTCTCCAGCTACTCCAGTTTCACCCTGAACACCAGTCTGACCAAATAAACCCGTAAAGCCTCTAAGACCTGTTATACCCTGAAGCCCCGTTTCACCTTGAATGCCTGCTCCAGTATCACCCTGTATTCCGGTCTCTCCTTGGACACCGTCAACACCTGTTTCACCCTGAAGACCTGCTCCGGTTTCTCCTTGGACACCATCAACACCAGTCTCACCTGTAGGTCCTGTGGCTCCTGTAGAACCCACACCAGCTACTCCAGTTTCACCCTGAGCACCTGTAGGTCCTGTGGCTCCTGTAGAACCCCAACTCGGAATAGGAGGTGATGTGCCATCACTTATTCTCAAGAATCCTGATTCAATATATGCCTGACCTGGTATACCTGAATTAGATGAATCATAGTCTTCATAATCGACCCACAAGGAATCGGCTCGAATAAAATGAGTTGTATCAAAGACAAGTTTAGCTGAATAAACTGTCGAAGTGTTATCTGTTGTTATATCACCATGAGTAAAAAAATTTCCGGAATTATCAATGTACCAATTCCTCGAACTGGCATCCATTCCCATACTGGTGTTATCTATCCAAATAGCAATAGCTGAAGAATCAGTTCTGTCCTGACGAATATATAAGGAACTTCCATAACCCTGATTCCACACATCTATTACTTCACCTGTCTCATCATTTGATTTATTTATACGAAGCCCTGAGCCATTCTCCACACCTGCAATAAAAATGTCCAAAGCAGGGTGAGTAGAATCACCTACATGGGATATCAATTCACCTATACCGGTACCTGTATTATAGACTCCAAGACCCACACCATCGCCGCGATTATTTATCTCTAAAGCTCTACCCTGTCCTGTAGAATCCTTATTCAGAATCATGAGGGCTTCATTAGCTTCCTGAGTAATCTTTACAGCGTTCCCAGCATTATTAACTATCCGTAGGGCCTGTTCCATACTGGCGCTGGTAACATCAATGGCATTACCCATCGTTCCCTGATGATCAATATGGATATCATCCCCGGCGCCACCTGATGAAATATTAATACCGGTAGCATCATTGGGAGTAATCAGATCAATCATAGTACCATGGGTCTGATCAACTCTTATAGAAAAAGTATTACCTATTGATCTATTAAGTATATTAATTGTCGGATCATCACTATTTGTCCACAATCTTAAAACGGAACCTTTAGACCCTGGTGCCATTTTTGTGATATCAAAGGTGTTGTGACTTGCATCATCACGGGCTCTAAGAATACCACCTTCATAACCAGCATGCCATAAACAGAGATCATATCCGGTGCCGGCATTCGTAGAATCAATTAGACATCGACTTGAATCAGAATTTCTTTCAATATGAAAAATGGACCCGGTGCCATCAGAGACTATATTAAATACAGGATAATTTTCTGTCGTTGCAGCTACCTGCAGATTATAAGCAATATCAGGATAATTATGATTTTGAATGATTCGACCATTGATACCTACTGTATCATCATTAAGACTTGTTGAATCTCCTAATGTTGTCGATCCGAGAACAGTAAGATTATCCATAATAGTACTGGTCCGGATATCTTCAACTCTTATAGTACCTTCAACTACAAGGTCACCACCAATCGTAGTGTCACCCAGGACATGCAGAGACCCCATAGTAAAATCACCTGTAGAATCCAACTTATCAGGTGTTATGGCTCCGTCAACTATTGAAGATGTTCCTATACTACCATCTTTCAAAGCTGAATCAAGTTCTGATATTGTCCTGACAACATGTCTCAAATCTGTGATATTACTATTGTATATATTAGATACAGCAACTGTTCTTTCTATCTTAGCAAGAGGATAAGTATAATGCTGAACAGTACCATCAGCAGTTGTATAGTCGCTCGGTACTGGCCAGCCCTCAGACACTTTAATATCATCAACGACTCTCAAACGATTAGCATTCGGGAGTCCTACCAAAGAATCTGCTATACCGGTATCGATATATTCACTACCACTTGTTGTATCTCCGGAAGTCTCAGCAAGATGGAAATCTATATAAGCATAGTCAGTACGGTATTTTTCCCAGGTTGTACCATCAAGAGTACGAAGAACTAATCCACCATCTCCAACAACGAATCCCGTGGAGTCTTTAAAAGATACACCATTTAAATCTATTCCATCAGCGATTACAGTTGAATCCCAGGAAGTGCCCCCATTATCAGTAACGGTGATTACACCACCAGATCCTACAGCATATCCAAGAGATCTATTCAGGAAATGAAGATCATTAAGATTTTCTGTTGTATCAGAAGTCTGATTACTCCATAATAATCCACCATTAATTGTTTTTATTACAGTACCATCACTTCCTACTGCATAGATCACTGTTGAATCAACAGCATAAACGCCAAATAAATTCTGTGTCACTCCACTGGACTGATCTGCCCAGTTGAGACCATCGGGCGTATTTAAAACAGTGCCAACATTTCCTACAGCCCAAACATTTAAAGTGTCCGCAGCAGAAACACCATTTAAATTAAGGGTAGTCCCAGAACTTTGAGGTGACCAAGTTGCTCCATCAGTAGTCCTTTGAATCGTCCCATTCTCACCAACGATCCATCCAAGGTTCTGATTAACAAAAGAAACACCATAATAATGGGTATTATCTGTAGGACTCACATCTGCCCAGCTGTCACCTCCATTAATAGTTTTTACAACAGTACCATTATTACCTGCAGAATAACCTGTACTCGCATCACCAAAAGAAATTGCATTCAAATTGTAACTTGTAGCTGGATTACGATCAACCCAGTTAATACCATAATCGGCAGTGTTTATTATTGTAGTAGAAGAATCACCACAAGCAGCTATAGAAGGATCATAAATATCAATATCATTTAAATCATTTAATGTACCGGTCGGAGTCGTGAGAGCTGGTAGGGCTGTCTCTGTATACCCATCATCTGTTATACTACCAGTATTTGTCTGATCTTTATAGGTAATGTCATCTGTAAGAAAAAGACGATAGCCTTTTAGATAGAACTCTCCCGGATTCTCAAGAGTCCCATTTCCTCCAGTAATGAGAAAATTATTCGATCTATCAGCTACATTTACATTTTCAGCAATCAAAAAGCCATTATTGATTGCTGTATCACCTATCTGTGATTGAATAAATCGCCTATTTTGAGTATTAGAAATATTATGAAGATCCCTAAGCTCAGCATCTGTAAGATTAGCTTGTTGCTGAGCCTGAAGGGTATAATAACGCTTTCTCTCATTATACAAATTCGGAGCATAATTTCCCGTATAGGATTCCGACATTTTCTCTTACCTCCCAGACCTTCCACGTATAGGCGTACCAAGTCGTCCATAAGAACCAGCTGCCATATGCCTATCTCTAGACATTTCCATCTGAAGCCCCTGAGAAGGACGATTAGTGTAAACTGCAGATCTTTTGTTTTTCATGTAATATTTCTTATAACTATTCCCGGAGCCGGCTGTTGTATCAACAATTTTATTTGAAGAACCTCCCCCACCTGACAGGTATTCAGTCGCTAGAAAAACGGATCGTGCATAAGCGTCTGAGAGATCATCATGGGCATCTTTAATATCAGGAGCGGCTACAGAAATGATGTATTTTGAAAAAGAATGAGCTTTTAATTTCAGCATCTCTAAAATAAGGTCTATATCTTTTGTCTTTTTTCCATCTACCACACGCTCAGGACCTTCTGGTATTCTTAAAGAAGCATCAAGCATTTTTGCCATCAAATTCTGATACACTCTAGAATTAAAATCACGACTGCATTGACGAACATCAATTTGTTTATGGCCTTTCTTATGAAGGACAGGGAGCATAGCTAAGCCATAATATTGGTCCATCATACCTTTTACAATAAAAAACTTCTTCATAAAAGAAGCTATCCACTCTGCCATTTCATCAGGATTAAAAAATTCCTTTCCTTCATCCTTAGCATAACGGACTTCTATACAATCAAGTTCAATGACATTCTTCATTTCACCACCACGCTCTTCTTTAACTATATGCGTAATGGCTATAGCTGTTCCATCATTCTTTAATCCTACGTCAATACCAAGAAAGTGAGGAGTACGTTCATATGTCATCTCTTTGAATTTCATTCCAGGAATGATATTTATTCTCAGTATTTGTTCATTATCTATCCAGGCAGAGACTCTATCACTAAATTGGCCACCAAACTCACTGTTATAGGAAATAGCATTTTCAATGTATTTATTTCTTAGATATTTTGGTGATAAGGTATAGTCAACTTCCCAGGAAGGGGCATTAACCATTAACCAATCATTACAATCTTTCTCCATTGACCTTTGATAAATCTCATGGAATTTTCCTGTTCTATCAGCCGGAGAAGATATACAAATCACTTTACCATGAGGTTCTCCATCGTCTGCATTGAATTTAGCAACAGAAGGAGTAACAGATTCATAAACAGCTCTATCAGATTTATCAGAACCCTTCTCAGATTCAAAAAAATGAGCCATCTCATCCAATACTACTATAATGTTATTTTTACTACGAAGACCACGAGCACTACAAGGAGAAGCTACAACACGGAGGGATGGCCTTTGTCTAGACCCATAATGTTCAATATCCCTCTGTGTATCCAATCGCATATAATACTGTGTCGGTTTACTACGATATTTTTTAAAATACTCAGAACGCTCTATATGGCCACCAATCCTACGGAAAAGTTCTGATGCCTGTTCCTTATCAGTAGCAATACATGAAAATTGAATTTCATCATCAGGCATTATTCGATAAAATTCCTGGGGAGATGTATGTTTTAGTAATTTATAAATCTCAAAAGATATAAGAACAGCTATGGTACTTGTTTTAAGACCTCGGCGCCCTATAACTAAACAAAGATTTTGTCGAGTATCTGATACATCACCCGTAACTTCTGATATATTTATTCGGCCCTCATCCTGTAGGAAAATCAGATACTCTATCTCTGTGAATCGAAATCTATCTTTTTCATTAAATCGATCTCTGATAATGATATCTCTTTTTGTATTATCAAGTTCAATATTATAATAGCACTTAAAGATAAACTTCTGAACAGGAAAAAGCGGAGGAACACCAGGAACTGAACCAAGTCCCAGACCCCAATAGGCCTCAGCGAACTCAATTATATTCCGTTCAGCATCATCCTTAAGCTTTGTGCTAGTTATAAAATTAGTACAGAGATCTGATATACTCATTTTTACTTCACTTTAGGTGTCATAGCTTTAATTATTCTCTCAGCCCGTTCTTCCCATCCATCTAAATTCTTAGATAAAGCATGGAAAAACATCTCTTTATATTCGGGGGGAGCTTTTATTTCATCGAAAGTTTCCGAAACAATATTCAATAGCATCTTAAATATCTCCCGGAATTTTGGACCCCGTAAATCAATCTCTCCCACAGAGCCCATAAGAGCTTGACGCTGAAGTAATGTCTCCGACATATATTTAAGGAGAGTACCACGCTTCAAAGAAATAGAAGAAGTGTCCTTATCGTCCTTGTATCTCTTTTCACGTAATTTACGTAAAGAGAATTGCTCCTCAGCAAGACCCAAGAGGACAGCCTTCAACACAGTATCAGGAGTATCATCATCTCTTATGGCAACACAAACTTCATCATCATGAAGCTCTTCAGGAGGAGACACGCTTACTTCAACAAGAGTTGGAACAGTGTCATCTACTGAAGGTCGAATAACATTATCGAGATCCAGATTATCTGTACCTACTTGAGTATTCATTTTTATTCCTTACTCCCACATTGTCATTTTTTAAGTGGCGTTGTAGGGTTACAATATTTGATCTAAACCTATTGTGCTAGATAAGCCTCCTATTTCTATTGTACTCTCATTATCAATTAACGGATCAATATTAATTTCACCCATATCACAACCGGCAAAGAAATCTACATATTCTTTTGTATTAGCCTCAATGGTACTAGGATCCGGAAGAGTCTCTTTCTCAGGCAAATCAGCCACAACCTTTTTCTTTGGTGCCGGTTGAAAAGTATTAGCCTTTATACCCACCGGAGCAACATTATAGTCATTAACGGCACTTGCAAGAACCTGGTCAGCTTTATCACTGGCCAGTTCTTTCATAAGGGCACCCTTAACCTGCTCAAGAGTTTTACCTTTTCTCAATAATCCGAGAGCTGCTTCTCTGTGCTCACTCATACCTTCAACATTTTTCTCACCCGTCAAAACATGGAAATAACCTGGGGTACCCACGGCAGAGTTGGACACCCTTGTATCCTCAAACTTAGCTTCTCTTATAGGAAATTCCTTAAGAATCTTTTTCAGATCAAGGCCTATTTTCCTGGGGATCCTTTTTGCGGCAATCAGTTTATCAACTTCACCACTCATATCCTGACTGGGAAGAACAACAGCCAGATATTTCACAGCTTTCTTCAAATCACCAGAAGCATATTTCTTTTTAAGAACTTCTTTAAGATTATTCCCGGTTTTTCCTTTATAAAGTTGTTCTCGGGCGAAGACTATAATAGGGCGTACTTCACGAAAAAGCATTTCCTCATTAGCAAGTCTATCCTCAATCTCCTGCTCTTTAGCATTCTTAATAAGCTCCTCAGAAATTTTCTCTTCAGAAATTTCTTTTATTTTCTTGGCCATCACAGGTTGATCTGTAAGAGGTTCTGCAAGAAAGGCCTGGCGTAAAGCTTCTTTGGAATCAATGACATACTCATGATCGATACTTCCGAGATCCACAAGATGAGCCTTATATTTATTAAAAAGAGATTCATTATAATTAATATTAGCAACAACATTCTTATGAAATTTATTCGCCAAAAAAGCAACAACATCTGCACTCAAACAGCTTTCATTAACAATAATATCTCTGGCAAGACGGTTACGATGTTGAATCAGAAAGCGTTCTGCATCAGTAGCAGATGAAAAAGCAGAAGCATCAATATAAACATTCCCGAGAAGACCTTGTTCCTCAGAGATCTTCTGCAGCGCTTCTTTAGCAGTTTCAATTTGATCAGAGGCAAAACGAGCTCTAATATGGGCTGTTAAGGCTCTCCCTTTTAACCCCATCATCATAGCTTTTTTAGCCTCACGAACAACTTCGTTTCCATCAACTTCTTCTCCGGCATTTCTTTGTCCCAGAGATTGAACGGTCAGATTCGGCACCAAATTAATTCCAGTAGATTCATCCTGTCCCCATAATTCTGCCAACTTCGGCAAAATACGTACAGAGTTATTATCCGAAGGATAATTATCATAGGCTTCAGGCGTAAGCCAGCTATGATCAACTATTGGAAGATATTTAGGGTTAGTGCCAATAATGTCTTGGGAAAGGTCACCTAACATTTGTTATCTCCTTTTATTAACATGAAAGTAATTTACAAGATTTTCTGTAACAGCTTTCTTAAGCATCTTCTCAGCTTTCTCACTTATATATTCTTCAGCTGTTATTAATTCTTCTGGATTGATATCATTATCATCATCTTTTACACCAAAATCCTCTTCGGTTCCCATATCCTCTTGAACCTTTTCGACTTTTTCCTCGACTTCTTCTTTCTCTTTGATAAGCTCATCAACTTCCTTATCCTTGATATTCCATTTCGGATTCTCAAGCTCATCTGCAATACTATCCGCAACATTGCCCAGACTGTGGACAGTATTATAAATAGTCTCCTTCATCTCTTTTAGAGGCATGATAAAACCTCTTCCTCCTAAAAGACCATCAGGACTTACATCAGGACCTTTTACTTTAGACATTTCACTAAGACAGGAAGTAAGGGTGCCAAGAGCTACCGTTACATTATGAAGAATGTGCTTAAGATGTTTCAACTTCTTAGGGTTGTATTTGAAGTCCTCAGGAATTTCTCTCCGGACACCTCCACCACCACTTCCAGCTATCCTCATCATTTCTGGATTATCTGTAAGTCTTTTTCTCATAATATCCCCTTACACCTTAATAGGTTCTTTAGTCTCGGGATCAAAAAGGCGCTCAATAATTACTTCACCTTTTTTAGTCTCATTAATACGCCATAGGTCTCTTTTCGATTTATGAACCAGACTATCCTGAGATATTCTGAAAAAACTTGAAAGATCAGAAAGGGAAGCTACCTTCACCTTGTCTTCACTCAAAAAATTATCAAGACCTAGAGGATCCGCTTCTTCTGCATTTCTCAATGAAGCCCTATCTCTTAAAAGTGTCTCATAAATATCCATTTCCATTTCCAC
>Ga0307380_10004615_pt1 | contig 18514 bp, 14 predicted proteins | sample UN3MG_FD_202239 | JGI IMG/M metagenome (GOLD analysis project Ga0307380, IMG submission 202239) | Soil microbial communities from Risofladan, Vaasa, Finland - UN-3 | ecosystem: Environmental > Terrestrial > Soil > Coastal area > Acid sulfate soil | place: Finland: Risofladan, Vaasa | collected...
TGGAGAGAGGTCCGGCAATGGCCATCATAAACTCGACCTTGGGGCTCGGAGGTTCCTCATCCATTTCTGCGACACCGCCAAAGATAAAGAGGGTAATTCCCTTCATGGGTATGCCGTATTTCCTTGCCACCAGGGAGTGAGAGAACTCATGAGCGATAATGGAAAGAAAGAGCCCCAGTGCGCCGATAATCCCCATCCACCAGTATGTTTGGGTGGAAAGATTCTTGTAATAAGAAGGAAATAGCCCCTTTGAAAGAGACCAGGTGATAAGGAGAGCGATGATGATCCAGCTCCAATCGATTCGAACCTCAAAACCTAAAAGTTTAAATAATTTTATTCGTTTTCCGAACATCTTTTTCCTCCCAGTCTTTACTGTTTATTGAATAACACCTGTTCCCCCAAAGGTTTCCATCTCCCAGTTGTTGGGGAACCTGAAGGGAAGAACCGCGATACGAGTCTTCAAACACTTCCCGAACCTCAAGAAAAGGCCCTATTGGGGAAATCACTTTTGTCCAAAGGATATTGTGTCGATACCGTTAACCTCAACCCTGAGACGATACGAAACTACGTGCAGTATCAAGAAGCGAGAGAACGGGAAGAAGAATAAAAGTGCTTAATCGTCAACTCACCGTAATTATCCTAAAGGAGTCGGTACTACCAATCTTTTCCAGAGTTGTTCCCTCCGTCAATATGACCAGGTCACCCTTTTTTGCTACTCTAAAATCCTTTATGAATTTCATGATCACATCAAGCCAACTATCGACTTTATTCTGCATTACGCATGGAAATACCCCATAAGATAAGGTCAAAAAGTCTTGCGTTCTTTGATTTCCACTGAAGGACAGGATCCAACAATCAGGCTTAAATCGAGAGATACGACGAGGAGTGCTGCCAGTCTCTGTGGGCGTGACGATCAAGCGTACCTTCAGGGCACGCACAGCTTCAATTACGTTCATGGATATGACATCTTCAACGGTCAGGTTTTTGCTGCCAGGTCCACGCGCAAAGTGGTCCTCCATGTCAGATGAGAGCCTTATGGCCCGCCGTTGCCGTTCAATGGAGGTAGCAATTCTATTCATCATTTTTACCGTCTCCACGGGAAATTTCCCAATAGCCGTTTCCTCAGACAACATCACCGCATCGGTACCGTCTAAAATGGCGTTTGCCACATCCGCTACTTCCGCACGGGTTGGGCGAATGTTATCCGTCATGGATTCGAGCATTTGAGTGGCGGTAATTACAGGGCACCCCAAAAGGTTTGCCCTGCGGATGAGTTTTTTTTGAACGGCAGGCACCTCTTCTATGGGGGTCTGCACTCCAAGATCTCCACGGGCAATCATGATCGCATCTGCTACTTCCATTATTTCATCGATGTTTTTGGCCGCCTCTGCCCGTTCGATCTTTGCCACCACGTAGAGGGATTTACCCCTTTTTCTTGCGAATTCCTTGGCCTTCAGGATATCAGCTGCCTTTTCAACGAATGAGACGCTGAAGATATCAATCCCATGTTTCAGTCCAAAATCAATAAAGCCGAGATCTTTATCGGTCACCGCATCCACCGCTATCTTTGCCCTCGGGAGGTTGAGCCCTTTGTTCGATAGCAGCTGCCCACCGATAAGAACCTTACACCTCACCTCAGTTGCTGCTTTGTCCTGAACACGCAACTGCAGGAAACCGTCATTGAGATAGATGAGGCTCCCCTTGGACACGCTCTGCGGTAATCCCGGATAATTGACCGGTATACGTGTGGCTGTGCCGGGGATATCTTGCGTGGTGAGGGTCACCGTGTCACCTTTTTTCAGCACAAGCGGTTCGTTGTGCAAGGTGCCAATGCGGATTTTTGGTCCGGGGAGGTCAGCCAGGATGGTAACCAGACGGCCCACCTGTGCAGCAGCAGATCGTATACGTCGAATATTTTCCCCGTGATTGTCAAGGTCGGAATGGGAGAAATTGAGCCGGGCCACATTCATCCCACTCTTGATCATTTCTTTAAGAACCGCCTCTGACCGAGAGGCTGGCCCGATGGTGCACACTATTTTTGTTTTATGACTAGGTAGCTTCACCTTTGCGCTCCTTTTTACGAACTAGCACTCTGTGCCGCAAGGGCGTTGTGAAGTTCGTCGAGGTGATGGCGGCAGTGGCCTCTTTGAGGCCGAGGTGATTGTGCCAAAGGTAAAAGCCTGATCCTGATAATTCTATTATCTTCCAAGCAATCACCCACGCTGACCTTGCTTCTATGCCTTTTGCAGTGCGATGGCATAGTATTTCTCAACATATTCCTTGACCATCCGCCTGGCAGAGAACTTGGGCGCGTTGCTCTTTACGGATTCCTTCATGACCTTGACCCATTCGTGCGGTATGCCGTCATCGGAGACCTTGTAGTAAAGGGGAATGATCTCCTTTTCCAGGATCTGATAGATAGCTTCGGCGTCTTGCTTGTCCCGATCACTATCTGCTGCTCCCTCACCAAATGCCCAACCGTTTTTTCCGTTAAATCCCTCCACCCACCAGCCATCCATAATGCTAAGGTTCGGCACGCCGTTGAGCGCGGCCTTCATCCCGCTGGTTCCACTGGCCTCAAGCGGCGGCAGGGGATTGTTGAGCCAGACGTCTACTCCGTGAACCATGTACTGAGCCAACTGTTCTCCATAATCTTCTACAAAGGCGATACGTCCCCCCAGGTCAGGATCGAGGGCAGCATTAAATATCCCTTGGAGGATACGTTTCGCCGGGTCATCGGCCGGATGGGCCTTACCGGCAAAGATAATCTGTATGGGTCTCCAGCGATTGTTGAGGAGTTTTTTCACCCGTGCCAGATCATAGAAGATGAGGTCCGCCCTCTTGTAGGTAGCAAAGCGGCGGGCAAATCCGATGGTGAGTACGGAAGGATCGAGCAAGGTCCCTCCTGCGATGATCAATGAGGGACTGGCACGGTCTCTTGCCCAGCGCAGACGTGCGCGCTCCCGGATGGCGTCAATCAATTTTATCTTGAGCCAGTAGTGAGTCTTCCACAACTCCTCGTCTGGGATATCGTCGATGAGCTCCCAGGTAGTGGGATTATCATGGTCTGCCAACCAGCTGGGACCGAGATACCTGTTGAAGAGTAGTTCGATCTTCGGCTCGATCCATGTGGGCACGTGGACGCCGTTGGTTACAGTATCAATAGGGGCCTCCTCCTCGGTTACCTCCGGCCAGAGCATCTGCCACATGCGGCGGGCCACTTCCCCATGACGCTCGCTGACCCCATTGTGATATCCGGACATCCTGAGGGCAAAGGCGGTCATATTAAACCCAGCATGAGGTTCGTTCGGGTGGATCCCAAGCTGGAGAAAGGCATCGTGATCCAGTCCCAAGGTCGGCCAGTAGGAGCGAAAATATTTTTCCATCAATGAGAATGGAAAGACATCATGGCCAGCCGGAACCGGGGTGTGGGTGGTAAACACGGAGGTATTTTGTATATGACGAGCGGCTTCTGTGTAACTCATTCCTTCCTGTACCCATTCCCTGATCCGTTCCAGAAGAGCGAACGCAGGGTGTCCTTCATTCAGATGGAGCATGGAAGGTTTGACACCTAAGGCACTTAGCACCTGGTACCCGCCGATGCCAAGGACAATTTCCTGACGCAGCCTCTGCTCGATGTCCCCTGCATAGAGATGGGAAGATATTCCCCGGTTCCAGGGATCATTGATCTCGATATCCGTGTCCATCAGGTAAAGGGGTACACGACCGACCGCTATCTTCCATACTGCCACAAAGACCGCTGGTTCAATAAAGGGGACTTGGATCACCACCTGTTTCCCTTCCCCGTCAAGCACCCTTGAGATTGAAGCTGCATCGCGATCCAGTGTTTCATCCAAATTTTCCTGCCACCCATCCTCACGGATTTGCTGTCGGACATACCCCTCCGGATACATGAATCCCACTGCCACCAGGGGCACCCTCATACCGCTGCATTCCTTGATATGATCCCCGGCCAAAAACCCCAATCCGCCCGCATAAAAGGGCAGGGAATGGTGCAGGCCATACTCCGCGGAAAAGTAGGCGATGGTGCAGTGGTTGTGCTCGGTACGGGGTTTAGTCAGGCAAATTTCGTCGGCAGCCATATCTTCCTGAAAGTGCGCGAGCACTGCATCATATTGACGTAGATATTCAGGGTCACTTGCGGCTGATTCCAAAACTTCTCCGGGGAGTTCCTTAAGCATCTTATCCGGATTATGGCCGTTTTCCTTCCAGGCCTGCCGGTTTAGCATCTTGAAGAGCATCCGCGCTGCCGGATGCCAGCTCCACCAGAGGTTTTCGGCGAGCTCCGCGAGCCCGGATAACCGCTGCGGTAGGTTTGGGAATATAGTTTCTTCAACAATTTGCATATCGAGTGTTCCCTGGAAATAATGATTTTTGCTTTAGGCTTGCGGTATACACACCATCATGTCACAATTGGGTGAATTGTTGAATTTATATATACCAGGTTAGCCAAAAGGCATACGCCTTGTAAACACAGTTTAGTACTATTGATTAATAGATGCAACCCAGTTCTGTGAATTCTATTCGTTTCTCATGGCTCAGGTTGTCGAGAGGTAGCCTCATATGAAATTGTCGTTTCAATAAATCCGTGGTAAGGTGCAAGTTACGGACTTGGGGTCTGCAGTTTTTGCGCCCTATGGGCGCACATAAGGGATCGGATCATGAACGTATTACAGTGGGTCTTGCTCATCGTTATCATCTTGGTGGCGCTTGCCACCGCATGTCATGCGTTGCTCTATAAACGAGATCCGAGGGCAGCTCTGGGCTGGATAGCCGTCTGCTTGTTATATCCCTTGGTGGGCCTAATACTCTGCTTCCTGTTTGACTTCAAAGGTGAGAATGCCATACACCATCATGGCCTAGCTTTGTCCTCGCCCAAAAGCGTGAATCCCCTATAGTCCGAATCCGGAAAAGGGAGTTTCTATCACCCCCCTGAAGGTAGTAAAGATCCTTTGATCTCACCTTGGCGGGGAGATGATGCCTTGACGGCGGATTAGGGTCTATCCTCACCGCTTGATGCCTGCTAATGTCTCGCATCAGATTCGACCATGAGGTCGTGATCCCCATCTTGTCCGATCCTGCATGGAGATCCACTTGCACGCGCTGGTCAAGAAAGCCAGCTACAATGTGAGCAGTGAATCGCTTTTTTGCCTTAAGAACGCATAGGTATTTTTTCTCTTGACATTGTGACGACATATTCTATAATATGACATTTCATTCATAATATGACATAATGTTCATGGTTATTTGGTGAAAACCTTTATGACATGAGGCCAACCAATGGAAGACATGAAGATGCCAAGGCGCGAAAGAGAGAAATTAAGACAGCGCAAAGAGATGCTTGCGGCCGCGCTTGGGCTTTTTTCGCAGAAGGGATATCACAACGTCTCCATGCAGGAGATCGCCCAGAAGGCCGAATTTGCCATCGGAACCCTTTACAAGTTTTTCAAAAACAAGGAGGACCTTTACAAAGCCCTCATGCTGGAGCAGGCCAACAAATTTGATGACGAGCTCACGAAGGCCATTAAAGAGCCGGATGACGAGATTGAAAAACTGCGGAATTACGCGAGGGCCAAAGGCGAACTCTTTCGCGCCAATGTCGCCATGATCCGTCTCTATTTTGCAGAGACCCGAGGAGCGAGCTTCAACGTTATGGCCCTTGATTCTGAGATCCGTCAACAATACTACCGGTTCCTACAAACCCTCGCCTCTGTGTTTGAAAGGGGGATAAGAAGGAAGCGGTTTAAGAATATCGCAGACCCTTACTATTTGGCCATTGCCCTCGATAGCATCACCAATGCCTTCCTTTTTCTCTGGGTTGAAGCGCCTGAACGCCATCCCTATCCGGAAGACCCGGACACCATCTTGGCCATTCTCTTCAAAGGATTGGTAGAGCCATGAATCATCCCGGAGCCGTTGCTGAATCGGGCCGGTCACCAGCATTTTCAGTTGGAGGTTTTTCGATGCAAGTTGCTAACAAACTATCTGAACTGCAGATTAGGAGTCTGATCGTGGCGGGCGTACTCGTCGGCCTGTTTCTGAGCGGCTGCGACCGGCCGACACAATCCCAGCCACCTCCCACTGTCCCGGAAGTGGCCACGGTGACGGTATCGACGCAGTCCGTTGTGCTGACTACGGAATTGCCGGGCCGCACGTCATCCTACCTGGTCGCGGAAATCCGTCCCCAGATCAACGGTCTCATCCAGAAACGCCTGTTTAAGGAAGGTTCCGAGGTCAAAGCCGGGCAGGTGCTCTATCAGATCGACCCCGCTCCTTTTCAGGCGGCGCTCGACAATGCAGCGGCGAACCTCAACGCCATGAAGAAAACCGCCGACCGGGCGCGGGCGGCGCTGGGAGCGGGCATCGCCGGCGTTACCAGGCAGCGGGCCACCCTCGAACTCGCCCGGACAAACCGCGAGCGGTTCGAGGAGGCGTTCAAGGACAGGGCCGTCTCCGCCAGCCAGCGCGATCAGGCCGTAACCGAGGCCGAAGTGGCAGAGGCGACGCTACGGGCTGCTGAGGCACAGGTGGAAAGCGACCGGAAAGCGGTAGCCGTGACAGAAGCGGTCATCCAGCAGGCGGAAGCAGCGCTGGAGACGGCCCGTATCAATCTGGGATACTGTCGTGTCACCGCACCCGTCACCGGGCGTATAGGCAGATCCAACGTGACAGACGGCGCCATCGTGACGGCGTATCAGCCCATACCCCTGGCAACCATTCAACAGATAGACCCCATTTACGTAGATGTGCTCCAATCCACCACCGAACTGCTGCGCTTCAAACAGAGATCGGGAAAGGGCCGGTTCATAACCGGTGGGGAAGGCCAGGGAAAGGTCAAGCTGCTTCTCGAAGACGGAATACCGTATCCATCCGAAGGCACGCTGCAATTCCGTGACGTCACGGTGGACCCGACAACCGGGTCCGTCGTCCTGCGGATGGTATTCCCCAACCCGAAATATATCCTCCTTCCGGGCATGTTTGTTCGGGCCGTTGTGCAGGAAGGGATTGCTGAACAAGCCATTCTTGTCCTTCAGCAAGGGGTGACCCGCGATCCAAAGGGAAATCCCATCGCGTTGATCGTGGACGACGCCGGTAAGGTTCAGCAGCGGATGCTGACGCTCGACCGCGCCATCGGCGACAAATGGCTCGTCTCCTCAGGTCTTGCGCCCGGCGATCGTCTGATCGTCGAAGGCCTGCAAAAGGTGCGGCCCGGCGCTTCCGTGAATGAGGTCCCTTTTGATGCCGGTAGCGAAAAAAACAGCGGGGAACGCAGGAATGCGGCCCGGCCGGCTGAAAAATCGAACTGACGGAGGCGCATGATGTTATCAAGATTCTTTCTGGATCGTCCGGTTTTCGCCTGGGTCATCGCTATTATCATGATGGCGGCGGGCGGCCTGGCCATCTACAACCTGCCCGTATCCCAGTATCCCCCCATCGCGCCGCCGTCCATCGCCATCAGCGCCTTTTACCCGGGAGCTTCGGCGGAGACCGTTGAAAACAGTGTGACCCAGATCATCGAGCAGAAGATGACCGGCTTCGACAAGATGCTGTATATGTCCGCCACCAGCGATTCGGCGGGCGGTTCGCGTCTCGAGCTGACCTTTGCCCCGGGAACCGATCCGGATCTCGCCTGGTCTCAGGTGCAGAATAAACTCCAACTCGCCATGACGAGCCTGCCTGAGGTGATCAAAAGTCAGGGGGTCACGGTCAGCAAATCCACCCGGAACTACCTGATGATCGTGGGTCTGATCTCGGAAGACGGCAGTATGGACGGCGACGACTTGAGAGACTATGCTCAATCCAGCCTGGAGAAAATCCTGGCGCGGGTGCGGGGTGTGGGCGAGGTGCAAATATTCGGTTCCGGGTATGCCATGCGCATCTGGCTCAATCCCGACAAGCTGACGGATTACCACCTCACGGTGGAAGAGGTGATCGCAGCGCTTCGGGCCTACAATGTGGAGGTTTCCGCCGGGCAGTTCGGCGGGGCGCCTGCGGTGGCAGGCCAGCGTTTGAACGCCTCGATCGTCGTCCAGAATATGCTCAAGACCCCTGATGAGTTTGCCGCCATCCCCATTCGCATCAATCCGGACGGCTCAATCGTGCGGATCAGGGATGTGGGACGCACGGAACTGGGGACCGAGGTCTACGATATCCAGGTTTTTCACAACGGAAAACCTTCCGCCGGCCTGGCCATCCGGCAGGCCGCCGGCGCCAACGCCCTGGATACGGCCGATGCCGTCAAGGCGAAGCTGGCAGAGATGAGCCGGTACTTCCCCTCGGGGATGAAGGCCGTCTATCCCCATGACACCACCCCTTTTGTCAAGGTGGCGATCGAAGAAGTGGTGAAGACCCTCTTCGAGGCGATCCTGCTGGTCTTCTTGATCATGTGGCTTTTCATGGGGAACATCCGGGCCACCCTGATCCCGACCATCGCGGTGCCGGTGGTGCTCCTGGGGACCTTCGCGATGTTGGGCTTTCTCGGGTTTTCCATCAATATGCTGACCATGTTCGCCATGGTGCTAGCCATCGGCCTGCTGGTGGACGACGCCATCGTGGTGGTGGAGAACGTGGAGCGGATTATGCGCGAAGAAGGTCTTCCGCCCCGGCAAGCCACGGCCAAGTCCATGGAACAGATCACCAGCGCCCTGATCGGCATCGGCCTGGTGCTCTCGGCGGTGTTCGGCCCCATGGCGTTCTTTCCCGGCTCCACCGGCGTGATCTATCGCCAGTTTTCCGTGACCATCATCGTCTCCATGCTGCTGTCGGTTGTCGTGGCCCTGATCCTGACGCCGGTTCTCTGCGCATCGCTTCTCAAGCCGGTGGCAGCGGGGCATGAACCCGCGGAAAACGCGATTTTTTTCCTGCGCCCGGTTTTCAGGGGGTTTGATCGCATCTTTTTTCGAATCAGAGACCTGTATGTGCGGCTGGTCCGTCATTCTCTTTCCAGAAAACTACGCTACCTGATCATTTTCCTTCTGATTGCAGTGGCCATGGGGGTCTTGTTCCTTCGCATGCCCACCGCCTACCTTCCGGATGAAGACCAGGGAATGCTTCTCGCCCAGGTGATTATGCCCAAAGGCGCCACGCTGGAGCAGACCGGGAAGGTCACGGAGCAGATCCAGCGCTATTTCCAAGAGAACGAAAAAGAGGGGGTGGCATCTTGCATGACCATTTCCGGGATGAGCTTTTCCGGAAGGGGGCAGAACAACGGCATGGTGTTTGTCAAGCTGAAGGACTGGAATCTCCGCGACCGGGATGACCTGAAGGCCAAGGCCATTGCGGGAAGGGCCACGGTGGCCCTTTCCAATATCCGCAACGCCATGGTGTTTGCCTTCCCGCCGCCGGCCGTCACCGAACTGGGCGTTGCCAAGGGGTTCGACTTTCAGTTGCTGGACCGGGGCGGTATAGGACACGAGGCCCTGATGACGGCGCAAAACCAGCTCCTCGGGATCGCGGCCAAGGACCCGAGATTGACCGCTGTTCGGCCCAACAGCATGCAAGATGTGCCCGAATACCGTATCGACGTGGATTGGGAAAAGGCCGGCGCCCTGGGGGTTCCCATTGCCTCCATCCACAGGACGATCTCGGCGTCCTTCGGCAGCGCCTATGCCAACGACTTCATTCAGGGCGGCCGGATCAAGCGGGTGTACGTCCAGGCGGACGCCCCCTTTCGCATGCTGCCCAAGGACCTGGAAAAACTTTATGTCCGGAATACGGCGGGGAAGATGGTTCCATTTTCCTCTTTCGCCTCCGGCCGCTGGACGTCCGGGCCTCCCAGCCTGGCGCGCTTCAACGGATTTCCTTCCATAAACATCTGGGGAGAGCCGGCGCCGGGGAGGAGCTCGGGAGAGGCCATGCAGGCCATGGAAGAGGCGGTTGCAAAGTTGCCCAAAGGGATCGGTTTTGACTGGACCGGGCTTTCCTACCAGGAGCGGATGTCGAGTTCTCAGGCACCCCTGCTGTATGCATTTTCCATTTTCGTGATCTTCCTGTGCCTGGCGGCGCTCTACGAGAGTTGGCCCATTCCCATTTCGATTCTGCTGGTCCTCCCCCTTGGGGTTATCGGGGGCGTCATCGCCTCGAGCATGCGGGGGCTCGCCAATGACGTCTATTTCCAGATCGGTCTTTTGACCACCCTGGGTTTGACCACCAAGAACGCCATCCTGATCGTCCAGTTCGCCAAAGCCGGACTGGAAAGGGGGATGGGACTGATCGACGCCACTCTGGAGGGGGCGAAATTACGATTTCGTCCGATCCTCATGACCTCTTTGGCCTTCGGTTTTGGTGTCCTGCCCCTTGCCGTGACCACGGGCGCCGGGGCAGGGGCCCAAAACGCCATCGGCACCGGCGTGCTGGGAGGGATGGTGTCCGCCACTGTTCTGGTGGTTGTTTTTGCGCCCCTCTTCTATGTTTTGATCGAAAAGCTCTTTGGAAAACACGGGAAGCGTGAAGCAGCCAAGACAGAGGATGTAAATCCATCAGGGGATCAATGATATGAATAGGCACCTGTTTTTTCTACTGGTTGGAATCGCTCTGGTGCTAGGCGGCTGCACCCTGGCGCCCAAATACACAAGGCCGGAAGCCCCGATCTCTGCCGACTGGCCGACCGGTGCGGCATACAGAGAAACCAAAGCTATGCCCGGCACACCCACAGCAACGGAGCTACAATGGCGGGAGTTTTTTGCCGACGAGCGGCTTCAGCAGATTATCGATACGGCCCTGAAAAACAACCGCGATCTGCGGCTTGCCGCTTTGAATGTGCAAAGGGCGAGGGCATTGTACGGCATTCAACGGGCCGAGGTGTTCCCTTCGGTCAATGCGGTCGGCAGCGGGAGCAGACAGCGGGTGCCGGCCGATCTTTCGACCAGCGGGAACGCAATGACAACTGAACGATACGATGTCAATCTCGGCATCGGTTCCTGGGAAATTGACTTCTTCGGCCGCATCCGGAGCCTGAAAGACCGGGCCCTTGAAGAATACCTGGCCACGGAGCAGGCTCGCCGTAGTGCGCAGATCTTGTTGGTGTCTGCGGTTGCCAACTCCTATCTGGCCTTTGCCGCGGATCGGGAACACCTCAAACTGGCTGAGTCTACCCTTGAGACGCAGGAGACAGCCTACAATTTGATTCGACGGCGCTATGAAGTCGGACTCGCGTCCGAATTGGATCTCCGTCAAGCGCAAACGCAAGTGGATACTGGCCGTGGAGACATTGCCCGTTTCATGCAACTGGTGGCTCAAGATGAAAACGCCTTGAACCTTCTTGTTGGCTTCCCTTCCCCGATGCCGAACGAGATCTTGCCGGAGGACCTGGCCAGCGTTAAACCTCCCAAAGAGATCTCTCCGGGCATGCCTTCCGAAGTGCTCCTGCGCCGGCCGGATATTCTGGCGGGGGAACATCGCCTCAAGGCGGCCAATGCCAATATCCGTGCCGCCCGGGCCGCTTTTTTCCCTCGCATCGCCCTGACGACTGCGTTCGGAACGGCAAGCAGCGATTTATCCGGACTGTTCAAAGCCGGCTCAGGTACGTGGAGTTTTGCGCCGCAGATCGCCATGCCAATTTTTGATGCCCGGCTGTGGTCGGCCTATGACGCCACGAAAGTGGAAAAGGAGACCGCTTTGGCCCAATACGAGAAGGCGATTCAGACGGCCTTCAGGGAAGTGGCCGATGCCCTTGCCGTACGCGGCACGGTGGAATCGCAGATATCGGCGCAGCAATCCCTGGTAAATGCCGTTGCAGAAACCTACCGCCTCGCTAATGTCCGTTATACCACGGGAATTGACAGCTACCTGGGCGTCTTGGATGCGCAGCGCTCCCTCTATGCGGCGGAGCAGGGGCTTATCACCACCCGCCTGGCGAGGCTTGCCAATCAGGTGCAGCTTTATGCGGTATTGGGCGGAGGAGGTGAATGACCCTGGTTCTGTGTAAAAGCAGTTTTCTCGTGCCTGTTTCTGATCGTACCATACTCTTCTCTGTATGCTCGGGGGAAATGCCACAGTCGCTCGTAACCGATTCGCCGCCCTCCGCGGCGTGGGGGTAACCATTATTTTACCATCAAAGAATAACCTGCCCTTTGTTCACTGGGCCATGCGAAACATGCTCTGGGAACTGCTGGTCTGGGATATTCGAGTTTTTTACCAGCCGCCCCGTTCGTGCATACCAAGCTGTTCGTGGTAGATAACCACTATGCTCAGGTCGGTTCAGCCAATATCGATCCCAGAAGCCTGCGCCTCAACTTTGAGCTGGCAGTTGAGGTCTTTGACAGAGGATTTGTGGAAATCCTTACAGAGCATATTCAAAAGTGCAGGAAACAATCCACAGAGGTCTCGCTCAAAGATTGTGATAGCCGCCGGCTACCGGTAAAGATTCGTGACGCACTGGCATGGCTTTTTTCGCCGTACCTCTGAATCCGTGAAATATTAACGGAGTACAGTTCCTCGCCAAATCCCTGTAGCCGAGCATTCTGTAGTCCGTATCAAAATGAAATATCTCTCCTCTTCCGATTGTTCTCTATTTTTCCATTAATGCTACGCTTAATATTATCTCTGAGTTTCTTTGATTTTGAGTTAATAACCGTGTAACTATATTTAAAATTCTTTTCAACAATATCTGGATAATTCTTGAGATTGGCTTTGAGCTTGAAGCTGCTCGAGGTAACCTTTCTCAGTATATCGATTTCTTTGCCGATTACCTTATTTTGCTTATTCTTTACGGCATCAAGGAATGATTCACGATTATTCTCGCAGAACGCGTAACTCACCACTTTCCCTATATGGCGAAGCCTATGGCCATCGCTTCCCCCGGTAATGGATTTATTAAGATTAAAGCCTAACACAGCACATCGCAGGTTCCATTTGTTAAGGTTCTGTGAATTGATGACTTCAACACCATCAACCATATTAAATAATCGCCTTAACCGTTCTTTCGAGAAAAGAGTGTTACAGATGCCTGTATAGGCCACGCAGTAAGGGTGAGGGAAGATAATGATCGCCTTCAATGCTCGGCCTCGTTCGATAACCTCCTCCATCTTCAGCGATATTGAGCTCATGACACTGTTTCCCATATATGGTCTTACTTCATTTTCATAGAATCGCTCTAGGCTTTCAATATCATAGAAGTAGATAAGGAGATGGGCTCCTTCTTTTGACGTTATTTCAATACCTGGAATGCTAAGAATACCCGTATCTTTGTGAATCTCAACAGCCCCCCTGATATCATTATGATCTGTAATGGCAATGCCGACGCCTAGCTCGCGAACCCGATTAGCAATCTCTTCCACTGCACTGAACCCATCGGAATAATGTGTGTGGAAATGCATATCAACAACAGTATAGTGCTTTGTCAATTCCGGAAGATTCGGTTTCTCAAATCCAATTTTATTTGTGTTATTCATATCCTTTGGCTTTTTATCTTTTATTCAGGGCTCTTACCATTATTTTGGCAAAAAATAAGCCTTACGCTCCTTTGAAGCCTATTTGCTTTCTTCCCGGGCATTTTGTATGATGTAATATAGAACGCATCAATAACTGCCCAATTTGAGGAATAACAGAAATGCGATGTAATGGCAACCGATAGAATAGCAATGCTACAATTTAATAAGTCAAGGTTCAGATTCAATTCAAATAATCTCAATTGCAGTTCAGCGTGATGATCCGGAGGATCCCGCAGACGATATGACTGCACGGCATATTTATCCTAAAATAAGCGGTTCCAGATTCAGAGTTCAAGCCCGCCCTGGCGCGACACCTTTGAAACATATTAAAGGCCATGCCAGATTACTAAATGTGGGCCTCTATAACTGGGCAGTGCAAAATCAGGTCTGGGCCAGGGGTTCAAAGGTTATAATCTATTTATATTCTTGACTTTATTGATACCGTCTGAGGCGTGACTCATAGTAGCCTCTTTCACCCATTGGGTGAAAGTTAACGCGTGTACCTGTCAACATATCTTCTACTGGTTAACAGCCACTTAGGATATTTCAACCGGGAACCGTGAACGGTGAACCACTCAACCCAGGTATATTTAGATTCTGAGGCAATAGATACCGGGATCTCATAGGAGAGGGATTGAAAAGGTATCATTACTTGTTTCTAGGGGGAAAGTGTATTATAATTATTACTGCTTCGGTTGAGAGGATTGGTCCCTTGACATTTTTTTTGGCCTTGGGTCGACAATTGGAAACGAATTGAGAGTTTTGCATAACTCATATTTCCTTAAAGAGGATGGGCTTTTCTTCAGTTCCAAAGGCTCCCGGGCTGGTCTTTTCAGCAACTTATCTATGAGGGAGTTTTGCCCCCTCCGCATTGCCCCGACATGTCGGGGCCTGCGGTTTCCCCCACTGATAAGTTGCGAAAAGACAGTGCCCTTACACCAGTCACCTCAGAAAAGTCCACCCTCTTCATTGGGGTGACAAAAATTGTCAGGTTTTGCAAAGCTCTAGAATTATGCTTACCCTGAAGAGAATGTGGTGCTTGGCTGAAAGATAGCTGAGAACAAGGCTGCCCTGAGACGCGAGCATGGAAACGCCGGAGAAAAACCCGGAATTGGGACACCGCTGGGTGATGGACAATACGAATAAATCAACTAACGCCAATAGAGGCATAGTGATCTCGATTCGTGGAAGCGTAATTGACGCCCGGTTTGAGAGACGCCTTCCCTCGATTTATAATGTCCTTAGGGCAGGCGAAAGCGGGGGAAGCATTATCGAGGTCATCACCCATCTCAGCGCGAAAACCATACGAGGGATAGCACTGACATCCACACAGGGCTTGGCCCATGGCTCTGCCATAATCGATACAGGTCATCCCCTCAGGGTGCCTGTTGGAAAACGATTGCTCGGCAGGATTTTCAATGTCTTTGGAGAGACCATCGATAAGAAGGAAGCCGTGAGAGGAGGGGACTTTCGTGCCATTCACCAAGAGCCGATTCCGCTTGATAGACAGTCCACCACATCGGAGATTTTTACCACCGGCATAAAGGCCATCGACGTTCTTTCTCCCCTGGAGCGCGGTGGCAAGGCGGGGTTGTTCGGTGGTGCAGGTGTCGGGAAAACAGTGCTCATCATGGAGATGATCAGAAATATGGTCGGTCAGCATGAGGGCGTCAGCCTTTTTTGCGGCATTGGTGAAAGGAGCAGGGAGGGCGAAGAGCTTTACCGCGAAATGAAAGAGGCGGGTGTTCTGGAGAATACGATTATGGTCTTCGGTCAGATGAATGAACCCCCTGGTGCCAGATTCCGTGTAGGCCACGCAGCACTTACCATGGCCGAGTACTTTCGGGATGACGAGAGGCAAGACGTGCTGCTCCTGATTGACAATATTTTCCGGTTTATCCAGGCCGGTATGGAAGTCTCCGGGTTGATGGGTCAGCTTCCCTCGCGTCTGGGGTATCAACCCACCCTGAGCACGGAACTGGCCGAGCTCGAAGAGCGCATTTGTAATACCGCCACAGGCGCCATCACCTCTGTGCAGGCCGTTTACGTGCCGGCCGATGACTTTACTGACCCTGCGGCAGTGCATACATTCGGTCATCTATCAGCTTCTATAGTGCTTTCGCGAAAAAAGGCGAGCGAAGGGTTGTATCCCGCCATCGACTCCCTCAAATCGGGGTCCAGCATGTTGGTGCCCCCTGTCGTGGGCGAGCGTCACTATGTCATTGCACAAGGGATCCGTAAAACCCTCGCGAATTACGAAGAGCTTAAGGATATTATCGCCATGCTTGGTATGGAGGAGCTGTCCCAGGAGGATCGTCAGGTTGTTCGCCGGGCTCGAAGACTGGAGCGGTTCCTGACACAGCCCTTCTCCGTGACTGAGCAGTTCACGGGCAACAAAGGACGCGTAGTGGATCTGGGGGATGCCCTTGATGGCTGCGAGCGTATTTTAAATGATGAATTCTCCGACTATCCGGAGAAATCCCTTTATATGATCGGAAAAATCGACGAGGCCAAAAAGTGATGAAGCTGAAGGTTCTGCTTCCAGCAGAGGTGCTTTTAGAAGAAGATGTTACCAAGGTAATCGCCGAGGCACACAATGGTTTTTTTTGTCTCCTGCCAAGACATGTGGATTTTGTCGCGGCCCTTGTTCCTGGCATTCTGTCTTATGAAACCGGCAGTGGTCATGAGGTATTTTTCGCAGTGGACGAAGGGATTTTGATCAAGTGCAGTCAGGAAGTCTTGGTGTCCACGAGGAATGCGGTGCGAGGGCCTGATCTCGGACAATTGAAGCGCACCGTAGTGGAAAAATTCGAGGCCCTGGACGAGCGGGAGAAGTCCGCGCGCTCTGCAATGACCAGGATCGAGGCCGGTTTTGTCCGTCGCTTTCTGGAGATCCAAGGACATGGCTAAAGAGCCCTCCATCAAGGAAAGGGGTAGAGACCCGGCTCGATTGATCCAAAAAATCGGCATAAAAGAGGATCGTAAAATGAGGGCCCGGCGGGAAAAAGACCGCGGCGTCTGGTTCGGCTTGGGCATGTTCGGCCTTGTGGGGTGGTCGGTGGCCATCCCTACTGTGATCGGTATCGGCCTGGGGATTTGGATCGACACCAAATGGCCCAGTCCGTATTCCTGGACACTGATGTTACTCATTATCGGCGTCCTGGTGGGGTGCCTTAATGCCTGGTACTGGGTAAAGCGGGAGAGCAAAGAAGATTGAATGCACCGGCGTGCCCCGATAAATCGGGGCACCGACCGCCATGTTGTATAATAGTCAAATCCGCGTTGCGCGTGTGCCCCGATTTACGGGGCACGCTTAGGCCCCCTGTTAAAGGGCATGCAGCAAAAAAAGACATCCCCATGCTCAAATGAACGTTTCTTGTCTCAATAACCCTGAAGCGGAGCGCCGGTGTCAATTGTTCCTAAGAAACGAAATGCTTAGATTAAAGTTTCTTTTATATAACTCTTAAGTGTAGCATCCGAGCTAGAGATACTAACATGGAGGAAATAGTGTGACAGCGAATGTGCTTTACCTGGCGATGGCCTTTTTGGTGGGTATGGGAACCGGAATAGTATACTTTGGCGGGTTGTGGTGGACGGTCCGGCAGTTGCCGTTTGTCCGACAGCCCGCCCTGCTGACCATGGGGAGCTTTCTTGTACGCACCGGCATCAGCCTCACCGCCTTTTACCTGGCTTCGGAAGGACAATGGGAAAGGATCCTGATAAGCCTGCTTGGGTTCATAATCATACGGGGCTTTCTCGTGCGCCGTATACAGCACCCTTCAGCGCGTATTTCAGCGAATTAAGGGAATAATATATGGATATCAAGACTGTTAGTCCTGATCAGGTTGTTTTCTGGCAGTGGGGTCCGGTTTCTCTCAACGCAACCATAGTGTTTACCTGGGTTGTGATAGGGCTTCTGGTGCTTGTCTCCTGGCTGGCAACGCGGAGGCTCTCATCCGACGTGCAGTTTTCACGATGGCAGAACCTTCTGGAGATTCTGGTCAAGGGTATGCAGAATCAGATCAAGGACATCAGCCATCAAGAAACAGGAATTTACCTGCCCTTTGCAGGAACCCTGTTTTTATTCATTGCAGTATGTAACCTGCTGAGCATTGTGCCGGGTTATACGCCGCCCACCGCCTCTTTATCCACCACGGCAGCGCTGGCCATCTGTGTGTTTGTGGCGGTGCCTTTGTATGGTATCCTGAATCGTGGGTTCTTGGGTTATCTCAGGCAATATATCCGGCCTACGATGTTCATGCTGCCCTTTAATATCATGGGAGAACTTTCAAGAACACTGGCACTGGCGGTACGGCTCTTTGGAAACATGATGAGTGGGGCGAAAATCGGTGCAATCCTTCTTGCCATTGCCCCGCTTTTTTTCCCGATCATTATGGATGCCCTGGGATTGTTGACCGGACTGATACAGGCATACATCTTTGCCGTACTTGCCATGGTGTATATTGCCTCCGCAACACGTACCCATCAGGAAAGAGAGCAAAAACAGGAGAAAAAACAAGAAGAGAAAGGAGAGAAGTCACATGGATAGCATTAGTCTCATTGGCATGGCTTCCGTAGTAACCGCCGGCTTGACCGTTGCTATCGGATCCATTGGTCCCTCACTCGGCGAAGGACGATCCGTAGCACAGGCTTTGAGCTCCATTGCTCAACAGCCGGATGAAACCAACAACATCACTCGAACGTTATTTGTGGGGCTGGCTATGATCGAATCTACCGCAATTTACTGTTTTGTCGTCGCAATGATTCTGATATTCGCCAACCCCTTCTGGGATCATGTGATAGCAAAGTAGGAGGTCTACAGTGCTCATCAATTGGTTCACTGTAATAGCCCAAATCGCTAACTTTCTCATTCTCGTTGCGCTTCTCAAATACCTTCTCTACAATCGGATCATCAAGGCCATGGACGAACGAGAGAGGAAAATTCAGTTGCGCTTGAAGGAAGCTGAGGAAAAGGAGCAGGCCGCGGAGCGGGAGGCGCAATCCCTTCGCGAAAAAAACCGGGACTTTGATGAAAAGCGCGAAAACATGCTTGCGCAGGCAAA
>Ga0307380_10004616_pt1 | contig 18510 bp, 19 predicted proteins | sample UN3MG_FD_202239 | JGI IMG/M metagenome (GOLD analysis project Ga0307380, IMG submission 202239) | Soil microbial communities from Risofladan, Vaasa, Finland - UN-3 | ecosystem: Environmental > Terrestrial > Soil > Coastal area > Acid sulfate soil | place: Finland: Risofladan, Vaasa | collected...
ATGTTTCCCGACCGCGCCGAAGCGCTGCTTGAATCCCCAGCGTTCCTTCAATTCAGCGAAGGTGGCGCTCGTGAACACTGACTCCTGGTCGGTGATGATGTACTTGGGCGCGCCGTAGCGCGCAAAGGCCGATTCCAGGGCAGTCGTGACCCAACCCGCGTTCGGACCTTCCAGCGGGCAGGTGGTGGTCACCATGCGCGAGTAGTGATCTATCCCGACCAGGACCCACGTGGGCCAGACATGCCAGCGCCATACCCGCGTACGATCCACCGACCACACATGGTTGGGATAGCGGGCGACGATCTGGCGCGGCTTGGCGTGAGCGACCTTGACCGCTGCCGCCACCGGCCCTTTCGGGGGTGCCGGGCGCAGCAGCACGTTCCTGACCGTCGAGGCAGCCACGAAGATGCGCAGCGCCCATATCGTCATGGCGATGCGGTGGCGGCCGAAATGCGGGTTGGCTTCGAAGATGTCCCAGATCAGCCGGGCGATCTCCGCCGGGGTCTTGCTCGGGCTTCTTCGCCTGCTCTTGTTCTCGCCCATGTCGCCGCGCTCCGCAGCGTGCAGCCAGCGATAGAGAGTGGACGTGACGATCCCGAAATGCTCCTTCACCCGGCTTCTGGGGATGCGGCAATAGGTCATGTGCCACAGGATCTGCAGCCGCTGGATGGGCGTGTAGTGCGGCTTGCGGGCGTGCGCCTTGTCCGACCGTGAGCGCAGCAAGCGGTTCTCGAACTTCAGCCGGTGATTCTCGTCCCGCAGCGCCATCAGCTCGGCGCGCAGCTGCGCCAGTTCGCCGACCCCGGCGGCGGCCTGACGCAGGCACAGTCTCCGTCTGTGCCCCGCCCAGCGCGCACCCAGCATCATCGACTTCACCATCAGCGAGACGGCAGCCTCGAAGACCTCCATGCCCTGGCCCCCTCCACGAGAACGGAAGCGGCGCCCGCCGGCGCCGCAGAACTGCTGTCATATGATAGAATGCTTGCACATGACACGCAAGCCTCCAAGCGAGAATGCGTACCGATGTCAACCCAACCCATCGGCCTTTGCGGTATAATGAGCCGGGGAGGAATGGCGTGAAGCCGATACGGCTAACCGAGCATGCGCGATTGCAGTGCGCCGAACGCGGTGCCAACGAGCGGGAAGTGATTCAGGCGGTGCGCGAAGGCGTTCGCGAGCCGGCGAAGCTAGGGCGGCGGCTATGCCGGTTCAATTTCGCGTTCAGCCGTAGATGGCAGGACAACTGGTACGCGGTGAAACAGGTCGCACCGGTGATCAAGGAAGAGACCGAGGAAATAGTCGTGGTCACCGTCTACACCTTTTATTTCTGACACTGGAGAAGAACGATGAAGATCAGCTACGACCCAGAGGTTGATGCCGTATACATCCGCCTGGTGGAAGGTGACTGCCAATGCCGGACGCTGCGGCTGAATGAGGAGATTGCGCTGAACATCGGTCCCGGCGAGACGCTGGTGGGCATTGAGATTCTCGATGCGACCGAGGTATTAGGCAAAGGGCAGTTGCCCAAGGTGGTGCTAGAGAATCTCAGCTTGGCGACCCCAGCGTGAAGGCTCCGGCTTCATCGCCTGTTCTCGGCTACGACTCCAGGAGGGTGGGCCAAGAACAAGTTTGCGACGACTCATCGCGCGAGCGGTTCCATGGGGCACTACTTCGGTCAGCCGCCGGTTATCCTTGGGACCGGCTCTGCTTCCATCCCATAAGTCCTGTTATGGGAAGTTCACGCCAGCCTCGCCAGCGCGCAACGCCGCACCCTGTAGTTGTCAAGTCACAATGGGACAGGCGTGGAAGCGGTCTCTGCGACCGATTTCGGACGACTGCAAAGGGCGCGAGCAAGCTCTAACCGCGCGCAGACGATTGGGGATCGACGCAGCGACGCCGCGAATCGGGTGATGCTGCGGGCTGGCGGCTCAATCGCGGGTATCAAGGCGCGACAGGACCCCGCGGCGACGGCCGCGCTGAAGTCCGGTTTCCATCGCTGCCTTGTCTAAGGCTCAGCCCGGTACGCGGTGATCCGCACATCAGCGAAGACGCGCCGCGCGATGGCGACGGGTAGCGTCTTGGCTGAGTTCGGCGGCTTGCTCCATTCCTCGCCACGATAGATCAGCGCCGGCGGCGCCCCGCCCAGAGTGGTATGCCCTCGGTAGCGATTGTACCAGGTGCCAAAGTCATGGAGCAGCCCGCTCAAGTGATCGAAGCCCCGGATCATCGGCACACGATTGAGCCACTCATACTTCAGCGTCCGGATCACGCGTTCAGTGACGGCGATGGAGCCATGTTTTCCGACTGCGCCGAAGCGCTGCTTGAATCCCCAGCGTTCCTTCAATTCAGCGAATGCGCCACTTGTGAACACTGACTCCTGGTCGGTGATGATGTACTTGGGTGTGCCGTAGCGGGCAAACGCGGACTCGAGCGCGGTCGTTACCCAGCCGGCATTCGGCCCCTCCAGCGGGCAGGTCGTAGTCACCATCCGCGAGTAATGGTCGATTGCCAGCAGCACCCAGGTGGGCCACACATGCCAGCGCCATACCCGCTGTTCGATCCACTGACCAGACATGGTTGGGATAGCGAGCGACGATCTGCCGTGGCGTGGTGGTAGCGACCTTGACCGCCGCCGTCGCCGGCGCTTTCGGGGGCGCCGGGCGCAGCAGCACGTTCCGAACTGTCGAGGCAGCCACGAAGATGCGAAGCGCCCACATGGTCATGGCGATGCGGTGGCGGCCGAAATGCGGGTTGGCCTCGAAGATGTCCCAGATCAGCCGCGCGATCTCCGCCGGGGTCTTGCGGCAGCTTTCGCGCTTCCTCTGGCTGTCGCTCATGTCGCCGCGCTCCGCGGCGTGCAGCCAGCGATAGAGAGTGGATATGGATATGCCAAAATGCTCTTTCACGCGCTTACGCGGGATGCCGTAGTAGGCCAGATGCCAGAGAATCTGCAGGCGCTGGATGGGAGTGTAATGCGGCTTGCGGGCGTGCGCCTTGTCCAGGCGTGAGCGCAGCATGCTGTTCTCGAACTCCAGCCGGTGCTTCTCGTCCCGCAGTGCTGCCACCTCGGCGCTCAACTGCGCTACCTCCCCCACCCCGGCGGTGGCCTGGCGCAGGCACAGCGTCCGTCTCTGTCCCGCCCACTGCGCGCTCAACACCAGCGACTTCACGATCAGCGATGCCGCCGCCTCGAAGACCTCCATATCCGGCCCCCTCCCCGGGAAAGAAGGCGGCGCTATCCGGCGCCGCGAATGCTCCCCGTATGATAGAGTATCTGCGCTCGGTGCCTCCAAGCACGTGGCGGAGCCGGCAACCACCGCTCATCAGTCGAAGGAAGCCGCGGCGCACTAAGCGTCACGGTCTGCACGTCGTTCATAGAGCACGGGGTAGCGGTCCGGTTGCGCCACCTCCGCGGCGAGTGCGAAGCCCTCATGCTGCCGCAGGAATGGCGGTGTCCCGCAGCCCGCAACCAGGCACTCGCTCTTGCCCTTGGGGCATTCGTTGAAGTGACAGAGCGCCCCCAGGTGGCGATCGCTGCCGGGCTCCATGATGAACGCATCAACCTGATGATGCGCAATGCCGATGCCCTTCTCGGCCAAGAGATACCGCAGCGCGCGGCCGACCGCCTTGCGCAGGTCAGCGAGACACCCAAGGTCGCTCACCCATACCGCGAGGTCCACGTCCCGGCACTCGTGCCACAGGACAATGCGGGCGCGCTGATAGGCCCGAAAACGGGGTATCTCTCTCCACAACCGCGCGGCGGCCGCGCCGAAGAGGACGATTTTCTCCACCGCGGCGATTTCGCCCCACACCACCGCCACTCGCTCAGCCGCCGCGCGAAAATGCCGTTGACGGCGAAGCAGTATCTCGTCCTGGCGAGCAGCGTCCTCCTCGGTCGGCTCTTTCTCCCATTCAAGATCATCGTGAAAGTCGTCGTCTATGTCGTTCACTGCGCCACCGTCCCCTTACCCAATGCTCAGGCTTCCGGAATGCCCACATCCTCCAGCGCTGGCAGGACATCCTTGATCAGCAGTCTCTGCTTGTAGCGGATGACAGGGCCGCCGAACTCCTGGTTCGAACACCGCAGCGTCTTCGGGATCGCTACTATCATGTTGGGCAGATTGGCCGCCGCGAGCTTCTCCAGCTTCCGCGTCAGATACTCGGGCGTCCAGAACCCCACGATCTCAAGATGGGCGACTCGCCCGTCAACGTGCGTGAACTTGAAGTCTGGGATCATCACCGCGTCGCCCAAATCCACCACTTCCGCTTCCCGTTCAATCGTCCATTTGCTCTTCTTGTTGCGTGAGAACTTTCGGAAGAATGCCTCTTCGTAGGCCGAGTCGAAGCGCGGCTGATCGCGGTAGTGAGACGTCAACCCGGACGCCGGGCCGAGCCTGAATGTCCTCTCGCCTGCGCCGACGTTCACGGCCGCGCACAGGCGCCAGCGCCTGCACTTGAGTATCGCCGGCAGCACCCGCGCCATCGCCACTCCGTACCTCTCCACATTGCGAAACAGCGACAGCGGGCCGTCTACCACGATCCGGTACCCGGGACGGAGCGGCTCGATGGCATACATGAGCCGCGCCAGCTTGATGTGCGTGAACACCATGCGATAGCTGTCGAACACCTCCACCGTCATGCGCGTCGCCCGATAGAGCATCGCTTGCGCGAGGGCGGTATTGTAACGCTCTATCAACTCCCTCGCCCCCAGGTTGGGGTCCAAGCCGCGCACCACGCGGTTGTCCGGAAGGTCGCAATAGAGCATCGCGGGCAGCTCTTCACTCGGCACGCCCACTCGGGGAGCGATGTCGGCCAGCTTGTCCGAGGTCGTCTTGGCGTAGAGCAGGTCGGCCCGTCGTACCGGCGGACCCGCTTGTGCCGCGAAAGTGAAGACGGTGCGTCGTAGGGCCTCCGCGTCAATGGTCGAGGCGGGCTCGATCGCAGCATATTCGTGCAGCAGCTTGGCGAAACCGCGATATACCTTGTAATCCGGCAGGTGACCGAACAGCTCCTCGATCTCCCCAGACAGTTCGCCGACAGTCCTACCGATGTTGCGCCGAAAGGTCTCTATCATCTGCTCGGCTGCGCTGAGGTACTTGCGGCCGCCGGTGGCGGTGACGAAGACCGGTTTGACCTCATCGCCGCGGACACTGAATCGCAGCAGGTCAAGCGTCAGCATGGCCCTTGCGTCTCCTGGAGCTGATGCCGGTCTCGCTGGTGGCCGACGTTACGACCTCGTAAAGCAGCGCGGTCCGCCGCTCGCCCGACTTGCGAAGTATGCGGCCGAGGCGCTGGAGATACTCTCTCGGGCTGGCGCTCCCGCTCAGGATGATCGCAACCTTTGCCGACGGCACGTCTATTCCCTCGTTCAGCACCTTCGAGGTCACGATCGCGCTGAACATCCCCTCCCTGAATCCGTCCAGAATCCATTTCCTCTCTCTGGTCGCAGTTTGATGCGTGATGGCCGGTATAAGGAACTCCCGTGATATTCGGTACACCAACTCGTTGTGCTCCGTGAACACAATTACCTTGTCTCCGCAGTGCTGTTTGAGCAGTGCCTCTAATGCCTCCAGCTTCCGTTCCGAGCCGAAGACTATTCGCCTCATCTGCTGTCTCGCAATGAGAGCCGACCTCGCCTCTGGATTCCGTGCGCTGAGCCTGACGAACTCCTCCCAACCTTGCCCGTGCGGCTTGATCCCCGTCTTCCTGACAAAGGGGTAGTACACCGCTGCATGAGCCTCGTAGCGACGCGACTCATCCTCGGTCAACGTCGTCGCGATGCGCACGATCGCATAGTCCGCAAGGTATTCGCCCTTCAGATCGTGGACGCGCTTGCGATACACCACGGGGCCGATCAGATGCTCCAGGTCGCGGTGACTCGCGTCCTGGCGCTCGTAGGTTGCGGTGAGGCCGAGCCTCCACCACGCGGTTGACATCTCGGGAATCTGTCGAAACTTGGGGCTGGGCAGGTGGTGCACCTCGTCGAAGACGATCAGATCGAAGCGATTACCGTACTCGGCGGCGAGGATATACGCGCTCTCATAGGTGGAGACGGTGAGCTCCCTGATCTCTCGATATCCCCCACCGAGGAGGCCGACCTCGGTCGAGAAGGCATCACTCAGCACAGAGTACCACTGGCTCATCAGGTCAATGGTGGGAGCGACCACCAGCGTGCTGCGCTCGATCTCGGCTATGGCGCCTAACGCGACGAAGGTCTTGCCGGCTCCGGTGGGGAGAATCACGGTCCCGCACCCGCCGGCGCGCACCCATGATTCCAGGGCCTCCTCTTGATACGGCCGCGGCGCATAGGAGGTGCGGAGTCTGAGATCCAGAGAGTGCGCAGCCGATGTCCCATCTGCCACCGCGATGGCATCTCGCGATAGCGACTGCACCACTGCGCGTCTGACCATCGCCGGCGCGCGGAACTTCGCCACCCTCGCATCCCATTTGAACCGCCGAGGAATGGACTGCACGTCCAACCCCTCGACGGTAATCGTACCCGCATCGAATCTGAGCGCTGCTTCCATTATGTAGTTCACAAGCCAAACAAGCCACTGCCACGTGATGGGCGGTAGGGGGCGACGCCTCGCCCGTGACATCGAGACGAGAGTTCGTTCACACCAGGGGTTTCCCTGCTGCCCGCGAGGACCATCCGGAGCCTAACCCAGAAGCGACGGAGATGCTATCGGCGCTCGTGCACACGCGCCAGCCCGGCATCCTCCTGCTGACCGCGACTATACTTGTCAGCCGCCATGAAGCTGGCCGGGGGGCTGGCGTTGTATGTCCCGCCTTGCTCCTGGGTCATCTCCAGCCAGGGCGCGGTGCCCTTGCGCGCCGCGTTCGCGTCAAGGAACGGAACTGGCATGGACGCTTTGCCTGCCTCGGTGGTTCCCATCGTCCGCGCTCAAGTGATAAGCGCGCTGGGCGGGAAGCCTGCGCGGCCTCGCGGCATTATGGGCCGCCCCTGGCGTTGACAAGGTGGCTGTACATCCTCCCTGTCATGTTATGGGAAGTTCACGTCGGCCTCCCTAGCGCGCAACGCCACACCCACACTGAGCGCGGGAATCCGCGCCGCAAGTGACGAAATGCCGGCGAACCGCTCTCCTCGGAAGGAAGGCGGTCCGCCCGGGCCGGCTGCGGGCTCGAGTGGTCTGATTATCCCGCCTGCTCCTCGAACGCCTCAATCATCTGCACCAACAGTCTCGCCAGGCTAACCCCTCGCGTGGCGGCCAACGCGCGGAACCGAACGGCCTCCTCTCCCCGCAGCGCCACCGTCGCCATCGGCCCCACAGCGCGCCCCGTTTGCGCGACCTTGCGCTCAGGCCGCCCAGTTTGCTCATCGCCGGCCGGTGGCTGCTGCTTCTGCGCTGCGGCTGCCCGTGCGGCCGCGGGGGCTTGTTTGGCGGCCTCTGCCACCTGGCCCTTGGCTGTGGCCTCCTGGTTGCGCCGCCGCGTCTGCGCGCCGCGCTTGGCTGCCTCCTTACGAGCGGCCAGCCCCTCGGCTTCGCTCGGGACAGGCCGCTGCTGGGTGCGCTGCTCCACCGCCTGCTTCTTCGTCTGCTTTGCCATCCTCGTTTTCCTCCGCTGAGTCAGTGTGCCGGCGTCAACGCCCCCCTTCGCCAAAGCTATGGGGGACAAGCCGACCGACATCACCCCTCACTCGGACGCCGAGGAAAGTCAAGGCCGCTCGTGCGGCTTCCATGTGTCTGCGGCGATATGCTCTTGGCGCGTGCGGCAACCGGCGAGCATCCGACTGACCCCCCCTCGGACATCCCGGATGCGGGCGTCGGCTTGGAGATTCCGCCTGAAGGTGATATAGTAAGCACGCGACGGGACAAGCGTTAGTTCATTCACTGGACCGCCGGCCATCAGCGGGCGCTCATTGCCCGCGGTGGCCAACGTTTGTCCCGTCGCAGGGCTGGCGGTCTGGTTGCCGCGGGCTTCTTCTTCTGGCCCAGCCTCACCTGGATCGCCACGTCTGGCAACCTCGTTTGCGGGAGGGAAACGATGCAGAGCCTGGCGGACGTCTTTGGTGATCTGCGGGCCCGAGCCGCCAAGCTGCTCGCCAAGAGCGGCCAGATCCACGAGCAGGACACGAAGGCGGCGCTGATCACCCCGATGCTTCGCGCCCTGGGGTGGGATTGCGAGGACCCCGACGAAGTCCGGCGGGAGTACCGCTACAAGTCCCAGGACAACCCGGTGGACTACGCGCTCTTCGTCGCGGGCCGTCCCCGGCTTTTCGTTGAGGCGAAGTCCCTGGGAGTCGGCGTCGGCGATCACAGATGGCGGATGCAGGCCGTCAACTATGCCAACGCCGCGGGCGTCGAGTGGTGCGTGCTCACGGACGGCAACTTCTGGCAGATCTACAAGAGCAATGCCCCGGGCGACTTGGAGAGCAAGCTGTTCCTTTCGACCTGCCTGTACCCGCCGGACGGGGCTGCGCCGGCCTATGAGCCAACCTATGTGCTCTCGCTGCTTTCGCGAGAGAAGCTGCCGGAAGATGAGATCGAGACCCTCTGGACGCGCCTGAACGTAGATCGCCGAGGGACACAAGCATTGCAGGACTCGATCGGGGAGAAAGACGGAAGCCTGGTGCGACTGATCCAGAAGCGAAGCAACCTGACCAAGGGCGAAGTGCTTGGATTCCTTGACCGGGCTCGAGTGTCGGTCAGCACCTCTCTTGCGGACTCGTCGTCCCTTGTTGATCTGGAACCACCCGCTCGTCCGAAGCTGCCAACCCAGCGCGAACTCGAGCTGCCATTGCTGCGGGCGTTGCTGAAGCGGGGCGGTGAGGTCGAGAGGCGGAGTCAGGCCGCGCAGATCGACAAGGAGCTTGCCAACGAGTTCAAGCTCAACCAGCAGCAACGGACAGCCTGCCTGGCTAATCGCAAGGAGACGATCTGGAGCAACCGGATTCGCTGGACGCGAATGGCACTGCTGAAGAAAGGCGATCTCGACGGCAGCCGTCGCGGAATCTGGGCCCTGACAGAGCAGGGCCGCAAGCGGGCGGAGGGTTCATGACCAGGATGGGGCGGGACCACCAACGGTGTGATTGACTGGACATGTGCCTCGCGTCCGCTCTATTCGGTTGCGCATGCAATTGTGGCCCGTCGGGCGTCGGGCGTCAATGCGGGCGGGAGGTTGTGGTCGAGTCGGCATGAGGGCCGCCGCTCGAGCATGTCAGCCTTCGCTGGCATCCCATCCGTGAACGTCACCTCGACTGTCCCCCCACCTGTACCCCGTGCTGTCAAAAGACTCATCAGGCTAACGCAGACAGGTTGGCGGCTGGTTCGGTCACGAAAGTGGGGATAATGCTGAGGGATCTCGGGGGGTCGAAAGGGTGGCAAATTCGTTACCCGGCCTCTGTTGACCGCACGACACGCGCGCCGTCGCGCCAAGACACTGCGCACGCTATCGCTTATGAGCCAGCGCGCGGTCCGCGTCAGCTAAGCGGATCTGCAATAGTAGGAGTTGAGCAGACCTCCGAGGAACTGCTCGCAGGCGACGGCAAGGCGCTGCGCGGTCAGCGCAGCAGGAAGCGCGGGGAGGCTTCCCGGCGCCAAGCGCTCCGGTATCTGGTTGCCAATCCCCTGATGCGGCCGCTGCTGGTTGGAGAAGTCGCGATAGCAGGCAAGGGTTCTCCGCAGACTTCCCAGGCCGAACAGGATGAGCTGATCGAGACACTCTCCCGTCACGCTCCGCACCCAGCGTTCGGCATGGGCATTGGCGTCGGGGGCGCGAAACGGCGCTGTAACGGTCTCCAGGCCGGCTCAGTGCAACGTAACATCCAGATCGTGCACCAGCGACCGCTGGATGCCGAGCTTCAGCAGTTCCCCTCGGATGCGCCGTTAGCCCCAGGCGTTCTCCCGCGCCAGGCGGCAGACCACAGCCTCGATCTCTCCTGGCGTCTGCGGTCGCCCCGGCCGCGTGCGCCGCGCGCTATAGTCCCACTTCTGCCGCTCCAGGCGCCGTTGCCAGGCCCGAATCGTCTCGGGCTTGACGATGCTCACCACCTCCTGCATCAGGGAGCGTCCCAGCGCCAGCGCCGCCTCGGTCAACGACCGCCGTTCCTCATCCGTGAAGCGCAGGCGGCCCTTGGCCTGCGCTTTCTGCTTCAGAATCCGGTTCTCCAGGCGCAGGTACTCATTCTCCAGCGTCAGCTCCCGGCACAGCAGCCGCGCCACTACGGCAATCATCGGCAGTCCTATCGAGTCGATGCCGTTGCCTCTGTGACTCGCCATCCCGACGCCTCCTCAGATCGCGATCCCCGCAGAGGCATAGGATAGCACGATCACCGCTCCAGCACCACGAGCGGCACTGATGAGTTTCTGGACAGCACGCGCTCCAATCGCGGGGAGTTATACTGGCCGACCCTGGACAGCAGGTTCTCCGTGGGCACGGCGCTCAGCCTGGCCGTCGGTCGGGGCCAGACCATCAACAACTTGCTGTGCTCGGAGCTCGCCCATTGGCGCAAACCTGAGGAGGCGCTGACCTCGCTGCTGGCGGCGGTGCCTGCCGCGGGCTGCGTGGTGATCGAGAGCACGCCGTGTGGGATCGGCGGCCACTTTCATGACTTGTGGCTGCAGGCCAGTCGCCGCACCAACGACTTCAGTCCGCACTTTTACGTCTGGTTCGAGGACCCCACCTATCGCCTCCCGGGCCCGCCGCTGGGTGGCTTGAGCACCGAAGAAAGCGAGCTGCGCCAGGAGTATGGCCTAGATGACGACCAACTGCGGTGGCGGCGAGCCATGCAGCGGGAGTTCGGCACCAAGTTCGCGCAGGAGTTCCCTGAGAACGACCGCGACTGCTTCCTGGCATCGGGCACCTGCTGCTTCCCGACGGCGGTACTCGCGCGCATGCGCGAGGAGGCGCGTAAGGATCCCGGCCGGCTGCTCAGTCACCTGATCCTCAAGCGCTACTTCCAGTGCGAGACCAAAGAGCTGGGCCCTGTCGGCGTCCTGCCCGGGCGCCTGACCGTCTGGCGCGACCCCGAGCAAGGCAAGCACTACCGCATCGGCGCAGACGTGGCCGAAGGCCTGGAGACAGGCAACTTCTCGGCCGCCGTAGTGGTCGAGAAGGAGAGCGGACAGCAGGTGGCAGAGTTACATGGCCACTGGCCCCCGCACGTATTCGCCCGGCTGTTGGCCGCTTTGGGCGCCTGGTATAGATGGGCCAGACTCGCGGTCAAATCCAACGGTCATGGACATACCGCGCTGCACGTGCTGCGACACGAGCTGTACTATCCGCATCTGCACTACAGCATGGATACCGTGCACGGCGGCCGGGCCCATCTCGGCTGGGTTACCAACGCCCGCACCAAGCCGAAGATGATTGACGACTTGGTGGCGGCGGTAGCGGAGGGCAAGATCGGCATCCGGTCCGTAGCGCTGATCGAGGAATGCCTCACCTTCGTCTCCAAGGACGATGGAGTGCAGGAGGCGCAGGCGGGCAAGCATGACGACCTGGTGATCGCGGCGGCCATCGCCTGGCAGATGTATAAGCGCCCCATCAGTCGCATGATTACTGAGCGGCCCGCAGGATGGTAGGCATGTAGGAGATGGCAGAATGGTCTGGTCGGGATACGAGGCGCTGCCTCCCTATTTCGGCGGCAAGCGCCGATTGGTACCCCGGATCTTCAAGGAGATCTTGCGCATCCATCCGCCCGACAATTGCAGCTGGCTGAGCTTCGTCGACCCCTTCCTGAGCGGAGGCGCGCTCAGCCTCTACGCCAAGTCGCGAGGCTTCGGCGTCCTGTGCGGCGACCTCGCTGGAGAATGGCTTGACGCTGTGCACGGCGAACCAGAAGCACTACCGGCCGATTCATGACCTCGGCGTCAGCGCCTTTCGACCGTGAGGCGCCGCGGCACGCGGGTGAGCCTTGGCTCTCATCGCTCAAGTCCGCGCCGATCAGGGACGATAGACTTCGCGGCGATGACCGATGGCGAAGACGGTTACCAGGTGTGACTCATCGCTGATCGTGTATAGAACCCGATAGTCGCCAACACGCACCCGCCAGCCGGTTCCGTAGGCGAGCTTCCGGGCACCAGGTGGCCTGGGCTCCTCAGTCAGTCGTCGCAACGCGACCTCCACTCGCTTCTTGATGTCTGCCTGCAGGGCGGTCAACTCCCGCTCCGCGCTGCGCGCTAGGGCGACGCGGTAGCTCACCGCGGTCGCGCCGTCTTCTTGCGCTCCGCTTCAGCGAGCACATCCTGCAGCGGCCGGGTGGACTCGTCCTTGCGTTCCTCGATTAAGGCTGCGTCGAGCAGGTCCTCTCGCAACTGCGGATTACCGAGCAGGCGCTCGATGAATGCCCGCCTTTCACCTGTTTTCATGGCGAGGAACGCCGTCCAGAAGACTTCAGCGGTTGCTCGTGCTTGCGCCATTCGCGCTTGTCCTCTCACGGTGCCATTGGCACCCACGTTGTGAACTGATTATACACTACTTCGGGGTGATGGGGAGGTGGCGCTGCACCCAGTCCTGCCCCAGCCCCTTTCGGACGCGCCGTGGTGAATACGCGGGACTCCGTAGGTCACTGTGGCGCCGCTCGTCACGCGTCAGACCAGCCGTCTGTCTTCAGAAGAGCTGGCCCCGGGCACCCACGGCTACCGTCAAGACGGGCCGTGCGCATTCTACCATCTTCCTGGGAAAGCCAACCGGTCGGCGGCTGGGACCGGTCGGCGGCGCATGAAGGCGTCACGACGCGATGCGTCATCAGACATGAAATCGCGTCTCCATTGGCACAAATGTGACCGAATCTGGTTCAAGTCTGGCAGGACTTGAAGGCCTCACGGACAACAGATCAGCGAGTAGCAATCGGCGAGACGGTCGGACGGGCGGCTCGAGGGCACCTAAAGCTCTCGAAAACCTGCCATTCGACGCCATTCGACCTTCTACCGCCATCCTGACTCCGGCTTACAGGCCCGCTCCTCGCTTGTCCTTCCCGCCGCACAGCAGCCCCGGCCGTGAGCCGGTGGGACAGCCACCCCCGGCTGCCAACCGAATCATCATGTAGCGTAGCCGCCCCCGGCTGCGAATCCTGAGCCGCCTCACCTCCGCCCGAATCCGCCGGTCCGTTTGTCGCCATTGTGCACAATGCCCAACAGTTGCGGTATTACAGGCCCGCCCTTGGGCGCTATTTCCGGCCTTCTCCCGCCTTGAGATCCCTCCCAGAATCGCTGGACTTGTTCCCCGGCTCGAGTGACGAATGTCGTGCCAGAACGGCACGAATCGTCTCACACTGCAACTCCTGACTCCGCGATTCAGGGTAGGCCTGTCGCAACCTCCCAGGGGACGGCAACTGGCTCCTCGTGGTATCATGCGGCCTGCACTTGAGGGAGGCGGCCGTGCGCGCAGCTCTGATTGTGAACCGAGTCGTTGCCGACCTGGATGCGAACCTGGCGGAGATCCTGGATGCGGTCAATAGCGCAGCACGGGCTGGCGCCGAACTCGTCGTGCTACCGGAGGCCGCCACAACTGGACTGGCAATCAACGGCGATCCGTTGCACGATCTACCCCTTGGCCAGCCCATCCCCGGGCCGCTCACCGACGAATTGGCCGAGACCGCGCAACGGTTCCAGTTGCACCTCGCGGTCGGCATCCTTGAGCGAGCCGGTGACGCACTCTACGACTCGGCAGTTCTGCTGTGCCCCGGCGGAGATGTTGTGCTCCACTATCGGCGTATCCAGCCACAGTGGCATGCGTCTGGCGTTGACCCCGCGGTGTACCGGCAAGGAGACACGGTCCCTGCCGCCGATACTCCACTTGGGCGACTCTCGATAATTCTCTGTGGCGACCTCTTTGATGACGATGTCATTGGGCAAGTCCGTGAGATGCAACCTGACTGGCTGCTCTTCCCATTTGCTCGTTGCTTCGATGATGGGTCCTACGACCGCGCGAGATGGCAGGGGAGGGAACTGCCTCTCTACCTTGAGCGTATCCGGAAGGCGGGCTGCGGGACGCTGATGGTGAACTACCTTTCGGCAAAGGACGAAGATGGCTACTTCGGCGGGGCCGCGGTCGTATCAGCCCAGGGGGAGGTCATCGCCCATCTGCCCATAGGACACACTGGCACTTTGCTTGTGGACGTGGCCGAGCTGGCAACTCCGTCGCAGTGAACTCATTTCGGGCCGACCCCGCCGTCTGGACGTTCCATGCGTAGTTCGCGGTCCGCCGGGCAGGCGCATCCCCGTTTATGCCGTTTTTCCGCCACTCGAAAGTGGGGCTCTTATAGGCCCACTCCTCAGCGCCATTTCCGACCCCTCTAACCTTGAAGATTCCTCCCGAATCGGCTTGACTGGGGGCGCGGTTTGAGTGAGGAATGAAGCCACAGAATGTTGGTTGCAGGAGGGTCGGATGGCAGTCACTCGGACAACGGAAGAGCAAGCCTTGGGGGAGCCCACACAGCCGCAAACCGCGGTCGCCGACGGCGCAGCCTTCGACGCGGCGGTGGCGGAGTTTCTGTCGTACCTGCAAGGCTACCGCCAGTACTCGCCATGGACGGTCGGGGCGTACCGCATCGACCTGCGCGAGTTCCGGGAGTTCCTGGTGGGGCAGGAAGGGCATGTGCCTGCGCCTGCCGAGATCACCCGACCGCAAGTCGTCGCCTGGGGCTTGGCGCTGCGTGGCATGAAGCCGCTGACGATCCGCCGCAAGTACGGCTGCCTATCGTCGTTCTTCTCGTTCCTGCAGGACATGGGCCGTTGCCACGGCAATCCTGCCCGCCGACTGCCTCTGCCCAAGGTCTCCCGGAACCTGCCCACCGTGCTGTCCGCCGAGCAGGTGCAGCAACTGCTCGCGGCAGCGCAGACCCCTGACCGGAGGTTGTTAGTCCTGCTCCTGCTTTCAACTGGCTTGCGCCGCAGCGAAGCGGCGGCGATCACTCTGGATCAGGTTGACCTGGAACACCGCCAACTACGAGTACGCGGCAAGGGCAACAAGGAACGAGTGATGCCGCTGACTGCCGAGGTGGTGGAGGCGATCCAGGAATACCTGGCCTGGCGCGGCCCGACGCAGAGCGACCACCTCTTCATCAGCCAGATGTGGGGACAGCCAATCTCCGGCGCTCGCATCCATCGCATCGTGCGCGCGTTGCTGGAGCGGGCGGGCTTGGCCGGCCAGGGCATCACGGTGCATAAGTGGCTAAGTCGCGTAGCGACCGCCACGGCGGCCGTCAGGCCTAGCCGCTCCGCCACACTTTCGCCACCCATCTGGTCAGAAACGGCGTGGACGTCAAGACGGTACAGGAACTCCTGGGTCACTCCGATCTGGGCACCACCGCCAAGTATCTCCACTCAGACGGCCAAGCCAAGCAGGCGGCGGTGGCGAGGCTCAACGGCCTGGTCGGGACAGACAAGGAGGAGGCAGGGCATGAATGACCATCTTGTTGTAGGGCGCGGGTGCCTACCCGCGCCGGACGGCGGGCCTGGGCAGGCCCGCCCTACAGAATCGGCGCACGGCCTGGCGGCGAAGATCGAGCAGTTCCTGGATTACCAGCGCTCCTACCGGAGTCACTCGCCGCTGACCGTCTCCACCTATCGCTGCGACCTGAGCCAGTTCTGCCGCTGGCTCATCGGGCGCTTGGGCCACCTGCCCGAGCCGGCTGCCATCACCCGCGAGCTGGTGATGCAGTACGCCGTGACCCTGAGCGGTCGAGCGGCAGCCACCGTCTGTCGTAAAATCACCGTCCTGTCGGTATTCTTCGGCTTATTGATGGACCTGGGCGAACTGGACACCAACCCCGCGCGGCGGATTCCCCTGCCCAAGCCGGCCGGCCGCATCCCAAATGCGATCTCCGAGGAAGAGGCCCAGACGCTCATCGCAGCAGCCGAATCCCCGTTCGAGCGTGCCATGCTGCTCCTGATGCTGACCGCCGGCCTGCGCCGTTCCGAAGTAGGAGCTATTCGCCTCGAGGATGCGAACCTGGAAAACCAGGCGCTTCTGGTGCGGGGCAAGGGCGCCAAGCAGCGCATGGTGCCGCTCATGCCGCAGACCGCACAGGCGATCCGGGATTACGTTGCTGTCCGCCCGGTCGCGGACGGCCAGCCCTACCTCTTCCTCAGCCCCCAGGGCCAGCGGCTGGCCAACGACTTCCTCAACCGCACGCTACGGCGCATCCTTGCCCGAGCCGGCCTGGCCAAGCGCATCACCCCGCACATGCTGCGCCACACCTTCGCCACCCACCTCGTCCGCAACGGAGTGGACGTGCGCACCATCCAGGAGCTACTCGGCCACTCCGACCTCGAGACCACCGCCAACTACCTCCACTCCGACACCCGCGCCAAGGAATCCGCCGTCTCCCTCATCACCACCCTGACCGGCTCTGCGGCCACCTGAGTGCGCCAACCCCGTCTATCAACTCGCAGATCGTCGGCCCTACTACAAGGCGTGGGAGGTTCACCCGCCTCAGGTGAGGGACGCACTGCCAACGCGGAGTTGGCATGCGGCCAACATCCCGAGAGAACCGACCTCACAGGTCGGATGCGCCGCCGTCCAGGCCGCGGTCGCACTCCGGCGCTTGTCTCCTCGCACTAAGGTGTACACACACCAATGCGGCGGAAGGTGAAACCCTGAGACTGAGTGAATGTATCTTTGGTGCCTGTGACCTCCGCCGCCTTGGCCGACTTGGTTGCATCCAAAGGAGGGTAACCCGGCGTGATCGAAATTATTGATGCGCACGCAAGCTTCGTTTTCCCGGGAGAGCCGCTGCCCAACGATCAGTCATTATGGCCGACCTTCGAGTCTCGGCTCGAGGTGTTGCGGGAGGCCGGAATTAAGCAAGCGCTCGCGTCCCGATGGGAATGCAGTGACGCCCATACCTACGATGAGCTCGTGCGCCTGAACCGACGGGCCGTCGAGGTCTGCAAAGTCGCGGACGATGTGCTGATCCCTGCGGCCATCGTGGATGTAGCTCTCGGCGAGCGAGTCTGTGAGCTCCTGTCGTACTGCCGTCACGAGCTGAATATGCGATTTGTAGGCGAGACAGGCCGCACGAGCGCTGAGTGGGGAACTGCAGCGTTTTGGCAAATGCTGGACCATGCCGCAACCATTAAGATGATCCCAATCGTTCACTGTGCGGACAAGGCCTTGGCAGAGCTCGGCGACAGATGCACCTTGGGCAGAATTCTGATTGCCGAATTCGTGCGGAGGGAGGAGTATCAGGTCAACCGGCTCAACCCCTATCCGAATCTCTATCCGCTGTTCTCCGGGCATCGCCTCGTGCAAGCTGGGGCCGTCTTGTGTGAAGTTCGTGTCTTGGGCGCCGAGCGAGTGGTCTTCGGGAGCGGCCTCAGCGGGATGGACCCAGTGGTCGCAGTCGAATGCATCAGACGGTCCCATCTCAACGATGAGGACCAAGCACTGGTATTCGGCGGTAACTTCCGGGCGCTGTGGCAGTGGACCGAGGCGTGAGAAACTGAGCAGAGGTGGAGCGATGGAGATCATTGATGCCCAGGTGGGTCTTCGGTACCCCGGAGAACGCTTTCCCGACGACGAGAGACGGTTCGAGACAACATTTCAGAGCAAGCTAGATGTCTTGCGCGCGGCGGGAATCAGCCGTGCCGTTGCTGGTCGCAATGAATGGGTCGGGGGCATCAGCTGTGTCGAGTTGCTTTTTCGGAACAGGATGATTGCCGAAGCTTGCCAAGCATCTGAGGGCATGTTAATCCCATCCGCCAGCATTAATCCTTGTTTCGGCGAACTGGCCTGTGATTTGATGCGCCAGTGTCGTAAGGAACTGGGCATGCGGCTCGTCGGAGAGATGTTCGACACGTCGCTTGGATTCCAATGGGGCACGCCAGAATATTATCAAGTGCTGGCGTGCGCCGTCGAGCTCCGCATGATCCCTCTGATCCATTGTGAGAACGAAGTGATCGCTGAGCTCGGAGAGCGTTACCCAGAAGGGCAGTTCCTAGTCATGCATCTCTATAGCGGGAAGGTACGGGATCACCGGCCCCGGCTCGTAGCGCTCGCGCCGTATCCAAATCTGTCGCTGGTTATCTCAGGTACGCCCATTGGTATCGCTGGAGCGATTAGGGATGCGGTTCGCATGCTGGGTGCCGACAGAGTCGTGTTTGGCACGGACCACCCGTCAATCGATCCTGTGATTGCGGTCATGATGGTTCGCCGCTCCGGCATTAGTGAGGAAGACCAGGCGAAGGTCTTCGCCGGTAACTTCAACCGGCTGTGGGAATGGACCGATGTTTGAACGCTCACGCCGCCAAACAAATGGGGCGAAATATGTTCCCCGGCTTCTGCGGAGGGACAGTTCGGTTCCAGTCTCCGCGAAGCGGATCCGGCTCGAACGACTCCTGGATAGCTACCACCAAGGCTTGTCCGGCAAGTCGTCCTCCGGTGGCGGTCGGCCCCAGCCGGGACGCTGCTATCAATGCTAGTGTAGTGTCCCGATGATGGCTTTACAATGGGCGACCTTCTCCAAGATAGCATCGACCTTTTTCGTCCAGACGAACGGTTTGGGATTCTCGTTGTTGACCCGGATGAAATCTTCGATCGCCG
>Ga0307380_10004617_pt1 | contig 18508 bp, 17 predicted proteins | sample UN3MG_FD_202239 | JGI IMG/M metagenome (GOLD analysis project Ga0307380, IMG submission 202239) | Soil microbial communities from Risofladan, Vaasa, Finland - UN-3 | ecosystem: Environmental > Terrestrial > Soil > Coastal area > Acid sulfate soil | place: Finland: Risofladan, Vaasa | collected...
TCTCTGCTTCTACATCTTCTGGAAATTTATTAGTTAATAGTTCTCCACAATCTACTCCGCCAATTACAACTATCCTTCCTTTATATTTCTCCTGCACTTTAGCTATATCCATCCCTGCTGCTTGATCAAGAGGGTGGATTGCATCAATTCCAGTATCCACTATTATATCAAGAAGTATATCAATATTTCCACAGCAGTGCTTAATTACTAAACCTCCAGCTTTTTTTATTTCACTTACTACTGTTTTAAATCCAGGCAATAAAAGCTCCTCAAAACTTTTTTGGGAAAAAATTGAACTCTTAGTAGCACCATAATCATCGCCAAGCACAATAAAATCTACCCCCATCTTTATTGCATTTTTAGCTATAACAAGATTATGCTCTACTGACATATCTACTAATTTTTCTACCATATATTTGTCCGTAGCCATATCCATAAGAAAGTTTTCCATTCCCCTAAGATAAGACGGGTAACTAAATACGTCATGAAGATGCATACCTATAGCTTTTTTGCCTTTAAATCTTTCGAGTAAATAATTTAGCTCAATATATCTGTATTCATCATTGGGATTAGGTACTTTATAATTTTTAAGGTCTTCTATACTTTTTATAGGTCCTTCTAGCGGCATTGATACAGATTGGCCAGAATCCTGTCTTACAATATTCCATTCATTTGTAAATATTCCTTTAGACTTATCAATATATTTGCTCCTATAAAGAAGCGAAGGAGTATTTGTTAAAACCAAATCCAAAGTTTCTTCAGCTAAATCTGCGTAATCCCCATCAGGTTTTATTTTACTTATAACTCTCTTGTCTATAAGCAATTCAAATAAAGGTACTCTATCTGGTGTTTTGCCTTGAAGAACAGCCAGAGCTCTTTGCTTGCTATTCATAATACCTCCTTTTAGATTTTTACTTTTATTCCTTTGTTCCTTATTTCTTTAATAAAGGTTTTTATCTCAAACGGATTTATTTTAAAAAACAATTTGTTATTACTCAATATAATATCTTACTATACTAGCGCTTCTTGCCTGTTTAATAATATTTGAAACTTGAAATCTTGATAATCTTAGTTTTTCCCCTATTTGAGTATAGTTTAAATCTTTTTCATAGTGTAATTTACATATTTTAACTACTAAATCTATGTTTTTCATAATTTGTGTTATACTATTTTTTAAACTTCTGAGTTATCAGTAATAATTATAAAAATTTATTAATTTACTTAATCATAAATTGCTACTATGTTCTCAATTGGTGTATCTGGTGGAACCTCATGACTAGGACCTAGAATAACACCTCCCCTATTACCCCACAAATCTTTCATTTTTTTTACTTCTTCTTTAATATCTTTTAGGCTTTTATTTATTAATAAATCCTGAGCATCCATTCCACCATGTATACAAACATCTTTTCCATATAATTTATATATTTTTTCTAATTCCAATACCATTCCACCTGGTCTGATATTTTGCAAGTATATCTAAAAGAAATGCATTCTTATAAACACCATTATCATAAGTTGCTTGACCATACAGGTCAAAGATCTTTTTCTCAGGTTCTACTCCTGAAAGATAAAAAAGGTAATGTTTACCATTATGGAAAAATAACCAGTTATCCCACATACGACCAGTTTTTTTTGCTATATATAACATTTAGCTCTCCTTTAAATAGTTATTATAAGTCCTTTCAATAATACCCGTATTTATCACGTGCCTTTATCATAGCCCAGATATTATTAAAGGGTATTCCCTCATGAAGAGAGTGGTCGGAGCTGAATATAAACCCGCCTCCTACCTTGCCTATATCCAGTATCTTTTCAGCCTCCGTCTCCACTTCCTCAGGAGTGCAACTTGAAAGGGTGTAGCAACTTGGGTTAATTACCATAAAATGATCCTAGTCGCTCTGTTAAGAACACCGTCCATGGTCTTGGCTCTTTAATTAGAACTGGTTCGGCCTTGCAATACTCTATGTAACGCTTTGCAAAATATTGGGCATTCGACCAGGAAATATCAGGGGGAGCGCTGTGGTCGAGACGTGGGACGCATCTGCCTAATTGCCAGGCCACTGAAAAATACCGGGATAACTCAGTTTCAATAGCCTCTGGTCCATGGGTAAGAGCTTTTTTATCTATGCCTCCGTTTAGGATCAAAGCAGGAAAATCTAAGCGGAGGTGAGCGACATCCATCCCAGCGCTCACCTCCACCGGCACGATACCCGTAATTCCACATCTCAACATGTTTGGTATTAGCCGACGTATGTTTCCATCGCTGTCAATAAAAAAGTACTTCACGCCCATTTCAAGAAGACTGCTGATCATCTTCCTATAGCCTGGTACAAGAAAACGATCGAACATAGCCGGGCTGACCAGCAGTGATTGAGTTGAGGCTATGTCTTCAAAGAAGGTCACTTCGTCGAGCCGCACGTCTACCAGCATCTTATCAAAGACAGTCAGCCAAAAATCCGTTAAGTCATTGATCATTGTGTCAACCAGGTCTGGATCATCCCCTGCCATAGCGAAGAGAAGGCGTTCAAAACCCATCAGCTGTCGAAGTGGACCAAACAAGCCGAATAAAGGGAAACAAAAAAAGGATACCCAACGGGTCTCCGACTGCCGTTTAAATTCTACTTTGCATTCATCCCAGTTACCAGGTACGCGGCCCACCAGTCGGGGTTGAAATCGTTCTTCATATACTTTTTTCCAAGTAGCTAAATCCTTTACAGGATAGTCGAGCCACAACGACATGGAGCTACTAAGCCCAGCATTCACCATTTTCCCTTCGGTGAGCAAGAAATCCTCTCGGAAGATTTTTTTTGTCACACCAAACTCATCCACCAAGGTGATATAGCGATCGTCCTCCGCCACTACCTGGATCGGATACCTTGGGACCATGTTAAGATCGAGAGGGAGAGGCAATACATCATCGCCTACTAACCCAAGAGCTTCGTGAGCATCCCGTCCAGACTCAAGCCCTTCTGAATACCACCGCTCCAGAGTTTCACCCCAAGGCCATATACCTTGGATTGGGAAACGATCCGGCGTACCTCCCTCATAGATTGTCCGGTACACATCTCGCCTATTCATTATATACCACTCTCTTTCAGGTTTTTCGGTTTTCATACATAGCATTGGATATCCGAGAAGGTCGCTCCACCGTCCGTTACAAAGAGCCCCAATTTGCCAGTGCGATGGTCATAAATCCTATGAGTGAGCGCAACAGTCTGATTAAGGTAAGCGACGATAATTGTCCCATCGATGTGGATGTTTAGCTCGAGTGATGAATCGGTACCAGTCTTCACGAAGCGTTCAAGCATAAACGGTTCGTTTCCCGGTCTTGGCCAGCGATCAAACACGATCCGGTTTTTCCCCGGCTCCCAGCGCAATTGGTAACCACTATCCAATTCCGCATCTGCATAGATCAAAAGACCACACGCGCGGGTCAATTCCCCGAGGGAGATTTTCGCTGTCACTCGGCAACATTCAGGCAGATCACCAACGGTGCAAACGGCAGCTCCATTCTTGTTCCGGACTTCTATTGTCCTGCCATCCACCTTCCAGTTACCGAAGTGAGACTGGAAAGATAATGGCATCGTTTGGTGAAACAGCTGGTCAATCTCAGGCACGGAGCAAACTGCTAAGCTCCCTTTATTGAGCATAACAAGCTCGTGGATCACCATATTACCGCCAAATTCCCATAACCCTTTATCCGCTCTTCCATAATTGGTAGGGCTCCATCCAAATAAGAAACGCCGTTTCCCACCAGAGGCAGTCTTGGCAGCATAAAAGTGTGACCCATCAAGAGTATCCTCTTCATCTGGCAACCACGGGCCACGTAAAGAATCACTAACGCGGTAATGGGTTGACCAACAATCACTGAACTCCGAATAGATCAATACCCAACGATCTCCCCACCGGAAAATATCAGGGCACTCGTGTGCGTAGTGAAGATGAGGAGACCAGAACGGGGCACGGATTTCCCAATGTTTCAAGTCTGGTGAGACTGCTAAAGCCAGGCAGCCTCGCCGGTTTGACGGACCCTCTTTTACGCGCGCAGTTATGACCATCCAATATGTCTGCTCCTCTTCATTCCAGAACACGATCGGATCTCTCCAATCATTCGGCTCATACCAACGAGGATCGGCTTTAAATATCGGGTTTAAGGGATCCTTTCTCCATTCCAGAAGGTCTATGCTAGTAGCATGACAAATCGTTTGAGGTTTATCATCACCAACAAAACCAGCGTAGAATAGGTGAAAGACTCCATCGTGCTCAATAAAAGAGCCGGTACAACAGCCAATTGCATCTGGATCGCCGGTTTTGCCAGGCTGTACGGCTAAAGGCAACTCCTCCCAATGGATAAGATCATTGGATACTAAATGACCATATGGCGCTGCTACTGCCTCCCGGCCTGGGGCAAAGAACTCGAGCCAGAATTTTTCCCCTACTGAATGGATGCCAGGTGGTAGTGCAGCAACCTGCCTCTTCGCATGGAGAGGAGCTTTAATATAAAACGCGTGATATTTCCCTTTCCAATAAAAAGGGATAACATCACCTACATATCCATCTTTTGATTGATAGAAAATTGCCATTCTAAGCCTCCTTGTATTTATGTTTTTTGCAAGTTAAAATTCCTCACTTTTGCAAATATTTTTCCCCAGGCACCAGTGGGGAATTTTTTCGTTAATCACAACGAATCTGCCCGTCATTTTGTTCTATTCTGATTTTACATAATCACCTTCTGTTTCTATCTACTTTCTTCATTTTAATGTTGACTCTCTCATTCTGTTACTCGGTCCTGGAAATAGCAGCAAATGGCAATGATGAAACAACCTGTCAATCATTGCTCCTGTCATCTGCTCATCATAAAACACGTTAACCCACCTTGAAAACTCTATGTTTGTATTAATGATCAAAGTTTTTCTTATATCATGTACTTGGGTCATTGTTAGCATCCTTTCAATTCCTCCTTGCATTTGATTTTGGTTATCAATACAAGGATATAATATTGGTTGGTGCCTGCAATGGCCTACTTGCAAAAGTGGGGAATTTCTTTTGCAATACTGTCCTGTTTTATTCTGCAATAAATACCTCCCGATTGAAACATTGCAACGATATTTTCTGGTGGTACATCAAATTGAATGTTATGACAACTGGCGAGCACTAAGCCGCTAGGCCCCAATGAACATACAATTCGCTTAACCTCTCCTTCCACATCTTGGGGTGTCCCAAAGGGCAGTACTTGCTGTGTATCAATTCCACCCCAAAAGGCAATATCTCTGCTATACTCACGCTTCAGTTCAAATGGATTCATTCCGGTGGCCGTAGTTTGCACTGGGTTGATCGCATCTACCCCGATATCGATCAGATCTGGGATAAATTCTCTTGCTGAACCACACATGTGAAATATGATTTTTGCATCTGTCCTTGCTCGAATAAAGTCCATAGCACTTTGGTGGTATGGTTTAATATACTGCCGGTAGAAAGAGGGATTCAGCCATGATCCCCTTTGAGTGGCAATATCATCGCCGATGAAGTATGCAACATCAATAAATTCTCCAACTGCCTCCAAAATCTTATCCGCCTGTGCAAAAGCGCGCTCCAAGTAGGCTTCAGTCATCTGTATCCAGAGTTTTGTTTGGGCAATCGTATCGATGGACCACTGCTCAACGCCACGCCATAATTGTGGTCCTCCCACCGGCATGATCAAGAATCCTGACATCACGACAGCATAATTGGTCTCGAGTTTTAAGCGTCTAGCCTCATCCCGAATTGCTGTGAGGTCCTCGTCTTTAATGGTTGGCCAAGGTATTGCAGATATCGCCTCCGATGTCAACTCACCCTGTAATGGGGTGGTATGCAAATAAAAATAATATTCACCTACAGGTTTCCTCCATATGGATCCATCTGACCAAGTCAGTAAGTGACTACCATCAGTTTCTAGGGTCTCGTTCAAATCACGTACAGGAAGATAAACAGCTCGAGTATCTGAGTGGAATAATCGTAAGATTTCTTCAGCTGCGTAAACGACACTCTCCAGTCGATTTGCTGTAACAGGTGTGTTGGGGGATAAATGCAAATATTCCCTCAATCGCTGGTAAGCAATTTCATGAATACATGAATCGTTATGACCACAAAAATCGATCGGTATTCGATCAACTGTTTCGTGAGAAAGAGCGGCAAGTACTCGCTCCCTAGAATTCATTATTTCCTTCTTTCTTCTGCATTCTATTTTAAGGCTCCCTCCGCAATTCCTTCGATAAACTGCCTTTGCAGTATAATATAAATAAGAATCGTTGGAAAAGATATCAACGTCGTTCCAGCAATCACCAGGACTATATCTGTTTGATATCGTCCCATTAGAAAACTAAGTGCCAAAGGCATTGTTTGAAGCTCATTTGTGTTTATCAAAATTAGAGGAAACAAATAGCCATTCCATACTTGCAAAAATGAAAGAACCGTAACTGACATAACGGCTGGTCGCGCTAATGGCAACATTACCCTGGTAAAGACATCAAAATCGTTTCCACCATCAACGAGTACAGATTCTCGCAATTCTCTAGGAATATCGAGGAAAGAAGACCTCATTAGATATATTGATAGAGGGAGAGCTGCTGCAGTCTCGACAAGAATTAGTCCTAAAGAAGTATCATGTAATCCCATATCCACCATAGTGTAATATAAAGGCGTTATTATACTAATACTAGGAACCATAAGTCCGAGTAAAAAGAGGGATAGTATTATTATTTGTCCTTTAAACCTAAAAATTGCTAATGCGTATCCTGCAAGACTAGCACAAACCAACACCAAAACCAGTGTTGGGATAGTTACTTTAATACTATTTAATGCATAAACACTCAGATGAGATTTATTCCAAGCTAAGATGAAGTTTTCAAATTTCCAATAGCGTGGAAGGCCTAATGGATTAATATAAAGTTCAGCACTAGTTTTTAAGGATGCCATCCACATAATCATTATTGGGGCAATAGCAATAAAACTCATAAATATAACGAATACATAAACAGATGTCCTCGATATAAGAGTTGCACAAAAACGTCTTATCATTTCGGACCTCGTTCCCGTAAAGTTATATAGATCAAGCTAGCAAGAAGAGTAATCAACAGTGTAATCACCGAAAGTGCTGAACCATACCCGACATTATAGTATTTAAACGTCTCACGATAAATAATCGTAGCAAGCACTTGTGTCGAATCTATTGGGCCTCCTTGTGTAGTTATGAAGACAAAATCAAATACGCGCATTGTATAGATAAATACAATTAAGATGACAATGTTTAAGGTATTTGCAAGTCCAGGAAGAGTTATATGTAAAAATTTCTGCCAAGGGCCTGCTCCGTCAACTTGAGCAGCATCATATAATAAAGGGTCAATATTCGAGAGTCCGGCAAGAAATAAAACCATACAAAAACCATAACCACCCCAAGCACCAGCCATCGCAAGACTCGTCAAGGCCGTATTAGGATCTCCTAACCAATTATGCGTGAGTGACTCTAACCCAATCAATCTAAGAAGCGTATTTAATTGTCCAGTTTTTGATTGGTACATCCACTGAAACATTAATGCAACAACTACAATTGCTAATGTATATGGCAAAAATATTATCGTCCTATATATATTCCGTCCGCGTGGTTTGCTTTGATGTAAAACAATTGCCAAAGCAAGACCGAGAACCACGGGTATCAAAGCTAGTAAAACCCACCAGAGATTATGCCTTAGCGCTAACCAGAAATCTTGGCTTTGGAACACCGACTTGTAGTTCTCAAGCCATATCCACTTCGGATATCTACTGATACCATCCCAGTCTTGAAAACTTAAGATAAAAAGACGTACTAAAGGAAACAGTGTGAAAGTTCCATAGATACCAAAAGCTGGCAGTAAAAATAAGAAAAAAGTTAGGATATACATTACAGAACGTCTTGTTATCTTCCTTCTTATTGATACCGGGTCGCGAAACCCGGTATCAATATTCTGCCTAATATTATGAAACTGTGCTATAAGGTGAATCTGTTTTTTCACTTTCTACTCTTCCCATTCTACTCTTCCCATTCTTCTTGAGCCTTCTTTAATGCGGCTTCAACATTTGCAATAATTGTATCAATATCAGTTTCTCCTAATAACAGACCTTGAAAACCCTTAACCCAAGCATCAGTCTCTTCGGCACTATTGTACCAACAGATAGGTGCTGCACCTCCACCATCTTTGCCAGCCCTTTCAGCAACTTCGAAAGCAGCAATTTGTAGTTCGTTGAGTTGAACTTCGGGTGGAATAAGAACTGCCGGGAAAATTTGGTCCTCAGCAACCCATTTAGCAATAGCTTCATCGCTGATTAAAAGGTCGAGAAATTCAAATGCTATTTCCCTCTTAACAGGATCGTCTTTAAGGTTGTTAGTAAGCCACCATCCAGAGCCCACTCCTGTATACGCCTGGAATGGTTTTCCCTCCGGTACAGGGAAAGCTGTCCAACCTAAATCTAGTACGTCTGGATTCTCTGCAGCACTATCACTAAGAGTTTTGAACAACCAGCTTCCTTGAGCCAACATTGCGCATTCTCCTCTAGTGAATGAACCCCAATGTCCTTCCCAAGCCCAATCAAGTGCATCGCTATTAAAGTATCCAGCCTTTTCCCACCTTTCAAGAACTTGCAGTGCTTCTTTCCATTCAGGCTCTAGATAACTTCCGTCTCCATCTGCTGTAGTATTCATAACCTTGGATACTGGTACGTAGGCATAAGCAAGAGCGTTATACATATGGATTGCGTTTGGAGCTCCTTCACCACAGCCATAAAATATTGGGTCATAGTCTGAATTCTTCTTTATTTTATCCATAACAGCCTCAAGATCCTCCAATGTCTCAGGAACCTTTAGGTCCAATTCTTTGAAGATCTTCTTGTTATAGAAAAGCCCAAGTACCTCAAATTCGTGGCCGAGACCGTACAGTTCGCCTTTGTATGTACACAAACTTTGAGCCCATTGGAATACCTTTTTATCCCATCCATATTTTTCGACCCCCTCTGTCAGTGGATATGCCAAATCCGCATTTGCGTACCGACCCAGAATACTAGGTTGAACTCCCACATAGACAATGTCTGGACCTGTACCTGATGGAAGGGCAGTTTGTAGTTTCATCTCCATATCAGTAGTTATATAGTTGACAGAGTTAAGTGTAAGGTTAGGATATTTGGCCATAATCTGTTCTATAGCCCATTTCTGTGCCTCGCTGTCACCAATAAAATTCTCCCAATAATCAATTGTGATGGGTTGTGCTTCTTCAACTTCTTCGACAACTTCCTCTTCAACCTCTTCAACTACTTCAGCTACTTCTTCTTCAACTTCTTCAACTACTTCTTTTTTACAGCCATATAGTGAAAAAGCTGCAACCATTGATATACACAATACTAATACCATCATCCACAATAATGACTTTTTCATTTTTTTCACTTCCTTTCTCAAGTTCATTTAATTTACTTTTTAACTAATTTTTAATAAACTTATTTTTGAGATTTGTTCTGGATATGGTTCTTAAGAATTTTAATATCTGAGCAAATCTCTTATTATTTCATATAACCCCCTTTCTCTAAATAAAATTACTTTCTAACCATTTGCTACACCATTACTTCCACCCCCTTATTTTTAATTTCTTCTATAAAAGCTTCATTTCCTTTTGCACCATCGCCAATTACCAAATCCAAGCTTTCTATATCTGCTACTTTATATAAACCAACTTTATTAAACTTTTGACTTCCCAACAATAGTATCTTTTTACTAGATACTTTCATCATCTCCTTCTTTATATTTACTTCTTGAATATCAGTATCAGTAAGCTCTTCACTAATTGATACCCCTGCTACTGAAAAGAAAAATTTATTCACTCTTACCTGTGAAATCAATAGCTCAGCAAGAGGACCTACAAGACACTGAAATTTACTGAGCAGTGTTCCACCAGTGCTAATAACAGTAACACCATCATGGGACACCAATTCATTAATTATAGTATTAGAGTTAGTTATTATAGTTAGATTTTTGATATTTTCCTGGATAATCTTTCGACACAAAATAATAGTAGTAGTAGATGAATCCAGCATGATAGAATCACCTGGTTTTATATATTTTAAAGCCTTTTCTGCTAATATTTGCTTTACATCTAGATTAGAATTTATCCGTTGAGAAAAATAAGATTCAGGGATGTTTTCACTTCTTATCATAGCCCCACCTCTCACTGCTATTAGCTTACCCTCCTTATGAAGCTTTCTTAAATCTCTATTAATAGTCATAAGAGTTACTTTAAATATTTTGCTTAATTCATGTATGGTGCAAGACTCTTTTTCTCCTACGACTTTTACTATTTCAGATCTTCTCTTTTCTGATAACAATTAATTCTCCAAAAATATAATCTTATTTTTCTATCTTTTTATAGTTTGCCAATTATGATTTTATAACTCTACTAATTGCCACTTGTTACTACTTAAAAATATAAAATCTCTAAAGTCATGTTATACTATGTTATAAACAGTTATATTATTAATTAATCAGCGCTACTTGTCAAGAAAAATATAACTATTTGTCATTTAAAAATTAAAAGTGCACAGTTTTATTAGGATTTAAAGTTTAAAAGTGCACACCCTGGAAGCTATAATTTAAGATCAATAATAATAGAAGAGAAAGGTTTTAAATTATGGGGCAGCTGCATAAGAAATTTGAAGATCGCCAGGTAAAGGAACTGATATGCCGTTACTTGGCAAAGGAAATTGAAAGAAGTTATATCCAGGAAATTTTAGGGATAAAAAGGAGAAGATTTTGCCAGTTGGTAAGGGAATACCGCAATGATCCAGACAGCTTCTCAATTGAATATAAAAGGAAAGATGCCACCAGGAAAATATCAAAAGATATTGAAGACAGCATTATGAAAGAGTTAGAAATTGAAAAACAGTTGATAGCGGATCCTGAAGTTCCCTTAAGATCATATAATTACAGTTATATAAAAGACAGGCTTCTATCTGTTTATGGCCAGAAGGTATCTACTCCAACCATTATTGATAGGGCCAAAAGAGGCGGATTTTATCAGAAAAAATCTAAAAGAAAAGCTCATGACAGAGAAGTGCTGACCAATTATGTAGGAGAACTCATCCAACATGACAGCTCCCATCACAAGTGGAGCCCGTATGCTAAAAGTAAATGGTACCTGATTACTTCAATAGATGATTGCAGCAGGTTTCTGCTTTACTACAAATTAATAGAGAGAGAAACATCCTGGGCTCATATAGAAGCTTTGGAGGAAATAGCCCTAAACTATGGTCTTGCATACTCATATTATGTGGATTCTCACTCAATATTCAGGTTTGTTCAGGGCAGGGATAGCTTCTGGAGAAAGCACTATAAGGTTACAGATGAAGCAGATCCCCAGTGGAAGCAGGTTTTAGACGATTTAAGGATTAAGCTTATTTATGCCCTGTCCGCTCAAGCCAAAGGCAAAATTGAGAGGCCCTACGAATGGCTTCAGGACAGGATTGTAAGAACCTGTGCCAGAGAAGGTATTAATAATATAATAGACGGCCAGAAAGTTCTTGAAGCAGAAGCAGCCAGATATAATTACAGGCAGGTTCACTCTACTACGGGTGAGGTCCCTTACTACAGGTTTAAAAGGCTTGTGGATAAAGGCAAATCCTTGTTCAGGGAATTTGTACTGCCGGCTCCATATAAGTCCACAAAAGATGTATTTGCCTTAAGGGACGAAAGAACTGTAAATCCCTACAGGAAGATATCATTTAATAAGCTTGTAATAAATATTACCGGGGTTCCCATAAGAGACAGAGTTAGTCTTCGTATTGTTCCAGACCTTAGATCTGGAATGGCAGAGATCCGGTTCTGGTATAAAGGAGAATTAGTTGGTACCTATGAAGTTAGAAATGAGGATTTGAATTTACCAAATTTTTAATCAATATTTATTGTAATATTTTGTTGAGATAAAAATTTTTTTAGGCTTTAAATTAAAAAATAGTAGCATACTGAACTGTGCACTTTTAAATTTTAAAGTGTGCACTTTTAAATTTTTCCTAACAGAAAAATATAACTATTTCTAAAAAAATCTAACAATAAAATAATTTTGATAAAATTTTAAATAATGATATAAAAAATTACTCTATGGAAATTCTTCTACTTTTACTTTATCAACAAATTGCATTATCTGTTCTCTACTGCAGCTTGCAGCATCCCACATAGATACATTTGCTGTGCCTGCAGCAGTAGCTATACGTATTAAATCTAAAAAATCTAAGCCCTTATATATTCCATATATAAAACCAGCTATAAAAGCATCTCCTGATCCCACCGGGTTAATTACTTTGATTTTTGGAGGAATCGCCTTATATATTTTTTTACCATCGCTTATAAGAGAACCTTCATTCCCCATAGTTAAAACTACAATTTCAGCATATATATTAAGTTTTAAAATATACTGGGCTAATATATTTTTATCCTCAATATCTTTAGTACTTAGTTTAACTTTCAATATATCCTCAAGTTCTTGAACATTTGGCTTTATTAAAAATGGTCTCGCCTCTGCGCCAATCCTTAAAGCTTTTCCTCTTGAATCAAGGATGGACTTTATTTTCTTTTCCTTTGCAATTCCTATCATTATTTTATAAATATCATTGCAACTATGACTGGGAATGCTTCCAGATAGTACAATTAACTTTATCTCAGATTTCCTTTTTTCAATAATTTTTCTAAACATCTCAATCATATCTTCCTTTTCAGTATCTGAAACCTGTGGACCTGGTTCCACAAAGGCTGTCTGTCTTAAATCATTTTCTAAAATAGTTACCACCGTGCGCGAGAGCTTCTTAATCCAAACTGCCTTATAATTAATACCATCTTTTTTTAAACAATCTTCAATTATTTTTCCATAATGACCGCCCAGAAGATTTAATGATATATTTTTAACTCCTAATTTTTTTAAAACTCGAGCTACATTATTTCCTTTTCCACCAGCAATGATTTTAACTCTACTAGCACGAATAATCTTACCTAATTCATTTCTTTTAATATATATAGTTTTATCTATGCATGGATTAAGCGTAACAATTAATATCATACTCCATCTCCAATAAAGTTTTGCTTAACTATAAACCAGATTCAACTCTAGAAATAATATCTTCTTGAATATCTTTACACAAACCTACAAAATAAGAGCTATATCCATGAACCCTTACTATTATATCCTTATGCTTTTCTGGATTTTTTTGTGCATCTCTTAATACTTTACTATCAAGAACATTAAACATAATATGATGACCACCCATTTCAAAGTGTGTCTTAATAAGAGATTTTATAATATCCCTACCTTCACCCGTCAAAAAGAGACTTTTATTTAGAGACATCGAAATATCTGTACCCAGGGTAGCCTTCCAATGAGAAAAACAGTTAACAGATCTAATTGTTGCTGTATAACCTTTTCTGTTTTCTCCCTGCATGGGTCCAGTTCCATAAGAAAGAGTCTCTCCCTTTTTCCTTCCATCTGGTGTTGCAGCTGTATTTAAACCGTACCTTACGTGAGTAGAAGGAGTATTAAATCCAACTCTGTATTTTCCACCGACAGCATTACTATTTTTAGAGACAATATTTATAAAATCCAGAGCCACCCTTTTTACAATAGAATCTACATATTCTTCATCATTACCATATTTCGGAATCATATTCTTTAAATAATTTCTTATATCTTCATTTCCTTCATAATTATTCTTTAATATTTCTACAAGCTCTCTTAAACTTAGAACTTTATCTTCAAAAACAGCCTTTTTTACTGCAGCAAGACTATCAGCTGTACTTCCTAGTCCATGGGTTAATACCCCTGTAAAGTTATAAACTGCTCCACTTTTTCTTACATCTTCTCCCTTCTCAATACATCTATCAAAAAATAACGATAAAAATGGTACCGGTCTTAACTCAGCAATTAAGTTGTCACTTTTATTATGTGCACTTACCATAAGAGAAACTGCATATTTAACCTTTTTTAAAAAAGCATTATAAAATTTTTCAAAGTCGCTAAAGTTTTCTACATCTCCAGTCTTTTCTCCCATCTTTTTTCCGCTTATCATTGAACAACCGTTATTTAAAGCAAGTTCAAAGCACTTTAGTAAATTAAATTTCCCCCCCGTGGTTCTTCCATTTTCCTTTCCAGGAATATTTGGCTCCTGACAACCTGCAATAACATATTCCCTGACATCTCTAAGAGAAATATTTTCAGAAATAAGGCTTTTTATAAAACTATCATCATTGTGGATGGAAGGCATTCCTATTCCTTCCTGCATTAAGTCCAGGATTTTATTCATTGTTTTATCTGAAATATTCCTATGGTAACGAAAAGCAACTGAAGGTTGAGGAATCTTAAGGAATCGAGTAACATCTAAACATAAGTAAGTAAGCTCATTAGTGGCATCTTTTCCTTCTTTATCCTGACCGCCCAACAAAATATTTTGAGATACTGCCCACGCAGGCTTACAAACCATAAACTTGGTCCAGAGGCATCCTAAAATTTCAAATGCTTTCTCATAATTTATCAAACCTTTTTCTATATCATGCTTATAATAAGGATATAAAAATTGATCTAATCTACCAACTGAAAATGCATAAGGGTTAACAGATTGTTCTATGTGCATTACTGTGTAAATAAGCCAAAAAGATTGGCAAGCCTCGTAAAAACTACTTGCTGGCTTTAAAGGAACATTTCTGCATACTTCTGCTAGCTTTAATAATTCTTCTTTTCTATTAATATTTCCCTTCTTTTCTTCTAATCTTGCAAGGCTCTTGGCTAGTTCAGAGAAACGCTTTGCAAAATCTATACAAGAATCTAAAGCAATTTTCATTGCTTCTAAAAATTCAATCTTTTTTAAAATACTCTTTTTGTTGTCTTCAGTGCTACTATACAAATTAGTATTAACAACTTTTTCTAATCTTTTTTTCCAATTATTTTCGCTTTTTTTAATCTCACTTATTATTCCTTCTAAACCTATTTTTAAAACTTTCTCAAAATCAGGAATCTGATGGCCTAAAACTCTTTTACCAATGCAAAGACTTTCCTCTGCCGCTAGTTTCTCCTCTTCAGTAAGAATATTTTTAAGACGCTTTGCATATTCCTCATTTTCCCAAAATTCTTTTACATCAAGTGGAAGCTTGTTCACCTCTCTATTATAGGAACTCTCATATAAATCATAAGTTCCATTAAAAGCACAATCTATGTTTCCTGCTATCAGTTGCTCTTCTTCTATAAAAATATGAATTTCTTCTAAAATCTTTTTAAAAGCAAGAGTATTTTTTATAATAGCTGTCTTATCTTTATGTTCCTTAAAAGAAGCCATCCTGATCTTTTCTATCTCTATCCATCCTTCAGGATATTCTTTGGCCATTATATTTTCTTTTATCTTTTTAAGCCTCGCACTAATTCTATTATCCATGAACCTTTTTTGACCCATTTTAATTTCCTAAATATATAACCTGTACATATAAATCAGTTTTTATAAAATCAAATTCATTCATAATGAACCAACTTTTACACTTATATCATTCTTTTCAAATACAGATTTTATTTTTTCCATTTCATCATTATCGATAGCAGAGTAATTTAGAAATTCATAATCAAGCCCAAGACATTTATATTTATGCTTCCCTGCTTGATGAAAAGGAAGGAGTTGGATTTTATTACAATTTTTTATAGTTTTTACAAAAGAAATTATATTATTAATTTCCGAAGAAAAGTCATTTACACCAGGAATTATTGGAACCCTAAGCCAGAAATCCTTTTCTGTCTCTGAAAACTTTCTAATATTATCTAATATCAATTTATTTGAAACTCCAGTAAATTTAATATGATTATCATCATTTATTGTTTTTAAGTCTACCAAAAACAAATCAACATAAGGCATCACAGCCTGGATTTTTTTCCAATCTATGTAAAAACTTGTATCCACTGCAGTGTTAATATTCTTCTTTTTTAATATCTTTAAAAAATCTAATAAAAATTCATATTGACAGAATGGCTCACCACCTGAAATGGTAACACCACCACCTGAGTTTTTATAAAATAATTCATCCCTTAGAACCATTAAGATTAAATCATTTATGGTAATACTATTGCCTACGACTTTTATAGCTTGAGCAGGACATACTTCCTCGCATCTTTTACAGAAATTACATCTGCTACGAACTACCACATGCTTTATATCTGAATTATTTGCATCTACATTATTATTTTTATCAAAATTAAACAAATGCACATTTTCTTTACATACAGCAGCACATCTCCTACAATTAACACAATTATTGACATCCCAATAAAGCTCATAACTAGAACTTATTGATTCTGGATTATGACACCATTTGCAATTCAAATTACAGCCCTTTAAAAACACTGTCGTTCTTATTCCTGGACCATCATGAATTGAAAATCTTTGGATATCAAAAACTGTTGCTTTTTTATTACTAATATTTTCATTAGCACTCTTCCAACTCTTTACCTTTTTATTACTGTGATTTGATATGCTTTCGTTTTGTGATTTAATCTCTAATTTTATCCTGCTACTCATTCATCTCTCTCTTTGCAGTTCATTCATTATTTACTTCAAAAAACTTACTACTCTCTTTAAAAATTTGATTATATCTATAATCAATATAATTAATTAGTTACGTATAGTTATATTATGTTATTAATTGTTATAATAAAGGAAACTAAAACAAATTTCAATAAAAAAATTAAAATTATTTTTTGTGAGATAATTTTTAAGAATTTATTATATTATAAAAAATTTAAAAATTAGTAGTGCGCTTGAAGTTACACACTTATTTCAGAGACTCTATTATTTTTTTTTTGCGTAATAAACTTCTTCATCTTTATTTTTTATATTACCATCAAGTTTCATTTCAAAAAGCTTACCCAATGCATACCTGAACTTATCAGAAGGACTGTAACCCATGTCCTTTAGTGTATTTCCATTAACGCTAAGCTTTATATTATTTATAAGAATTTGCTTTCGGATCTCACAGGTATAAAACACTAATACTCACCATAATCTACTGATGAAAGCATTAATAATAAAAGATTTGGAGAAAGCAAATACATAGAAGGTATAAATAAATAAATAACTTATGGGTTATCTACAGCCAGTTTTCAGGCAGGTTTAAATACAGGAAATCATATCTAATCTGTTTAATCACAATCTACATAATCATCACACCTGTAGTCATCAAAAGTATCAGCAACAGATAGAGCCCTGGGCAGAAGCCTGTCTCTTTTAAATTCATATATACCCAAATAATCCAGTATTTTCTTAACTACCTTATAATCTTCCATATATGTCAGTGTCTGAGACATCTTTTTCTAACTTTACTATCTTGCCTTCAGCTAACTCTTTATTTTTTTCAGTTGCAATATCTCCAAAATATTCATCGGTCTAAGGTGTATTTATTCCTATATATCTGACTTTATATCTTGTTACATTTTCATCTTCAACTTCAATAGTGTCTCCATCTACAACTCTTATACATTTTAATTCTATAATATTAGAATTTAATTCCTCATATTCTCCTATATTTTCTTCTTCAAAAACTGTTACATCTGATCCGTTTTCAATTATTTCTAGTTCTTCAGATTTATGAATTTCTTCTTCGGTATTTTCAGTGGTTATTGAGACTTCACTTGCAACACCACAAGAAATAACAAAACTAAAACAAAAATTAAAGTTAAAAAGTGAATTATAAAATATATTTTTTTAATCACTAACACTTTTTATTCTCCAGCTTAAAGATTCTTTCTTCCAATTCTTTTAGCTTATTATCACTCACCTTATCTATGACAGCTTGTCTTATAAGCACAGAGGTGCACAAGCCCAGTTTTTTAGCTTCTTTTTTAGCCTTATTAATTAGTTCCTGCTGAATAATTGTAGCTAAAAATATACCATAATATGAAAAACAACTTATTACCTATATTATATGTAGTGTATAGCATAGACGTGGCGGGACCAAGTAAATTACGAACTATATAGCGAAAATAGGTATTTAAAAAAATAATTTTAATATCGTTATCATTTTAATAAAAGATTATATATAATATTTTCTAAAATATTTAAGAAGCTTATCATAATTTAAAAAGATATCAGAATATGAAGAAAAAAGAAAATATTATAAAAATCTCGGTAATTGGCGGCAGTCAGGTAGACAGTGAAATTTACAACCTGGCTTATGAAGTAGGCAGGGAAATAGCCAGAAACGGTGCTGTGCTGATTTGCGGAGGTTTGGGTGGAATAATGGAAGCATCGTGTAAAGGAGCAAAAGAAGAAGGAGGACTAACTATCGGTATCCTCCCTACTGCAAATGAAAACGATGCAAATAAATATGTTGACATAAAAATACCTACCGGAATGGGTTACGCCAGAAATGTTCCCATTATACTTTCGGCGCATGCTGTAATAGCTATCGATGGTAGTTACGGAACTCTCTCTGAAATCG
>Ga0307380_10004618_pt1 | contig 18507 bp, 12 predicted proteins | sample UN3MG_FD_202239 | JGI IMG/M metagenome (GOLD analysis project Ga0307380, IMG submission 202239) | Soil microbial communities from Risofladan, Vaasa, Finland - UN-3 | ecosystem: Environmental > Terrestrial > Soil > Coastal area > Acid sulfate soil | place: Finland: Risofladan, Vaasa | collected...
GGCCGCCGCGCCTTCACCGGTGGCGGCCAACGGCCGATCCACCCCCAGTGTGATCGCTGCCACGGCGGCGACGATCCCGAGAGCGATTACTCCCCGCTTCCTCATCCTGTCCTCCCTCCTGCAAAGCGTTTTGTAAGACCCCGCTCATCCCGACGGTTTCAAGGACGCGCAGCTTGGCGCGTGCGGTCAACCATTGCCGGAACGATCAACCTGCGCCAGGCCCCTTTCATCGTTGAATCCCCCTGGGACGCGGACCGCCACCAACTGACTTTGCCTGCCTCCGGGTCAGTACTTCCCGATTCGAGGCTTGGCCTCCTCTCGCTAGCGGGGAGCGCCCTTGCCATCCGCGCCATCTGAAGCGACTACGCGTCAGTGCCTCGATCGGTTGGCCGGCAGCTCCGCCACCTGCCGGCGCAGGTCATCGGCGTCCATGTGCGTACTCGGCTGGCGGCAGGGGCCCAGGCCAAGAACAGGGAAGCCTTCACGTCAAGGAAGAGAAAGCCGGTCGATATGGCGAATCCTGGGCCCAACGGTTTTCGTCCTGTCGGGTGGCGTGCGCTGCCATGAATGACTGTGCGATAGACGAAGAACTCGGCAGGCGCTCGCAAGAGCCGCATTGACTGGAGGTGGGGGTGATACTTACCGGCGCTTGTCGGGCCGCCGAATGGCATGGCCTCGGTGGGCTCGCCGTCATCATTGCCATCTGCGCCATGTTCGCGGCCCGCGCGGGAGCTGACGCGAAAACCAACGGTGTCTACTGTGGCGCGAGCATGATCCAAAACGCCAAATGGAACGCGGCCGCCTATCCGTGGGCGGCGCAGATCCGCGACCAGGTGACCGCCGCGGCCCAGCCCTGGCTCAAGTTCACCGACGACGAGCTGTGGGATCTCATGTTCGGGCACACCATCTCGCGGTCGTGGATGGTGCTGTCGAACGGTCATTGCCCGGCATGCGAGCGCGACGTGCCAATGTACACCTGGGAGATGGACGCGCTGGCGCGGCCGTGGAAAGTGCGCTGCCCCCACTGCAAGGAGCTGTTTCCCAAGAACGATTTCCACAAATTCTACCTTTCCGGCCTCGACGAGCACGGCGTCTTTGACCCACAGCGCGCCGACCGCACGCTGCTCTTTAACCAGGACCATCCCGACCCCAATGATCCGCTGTACAGATTCGGGGTGGATGATGGTGAAGGTTATGTCAACGGCGATAAGCGCTGGCGCTTCATCGGCGCCTATCTCGTTTTCGGCCAGTGGAAGCAGGCCGTCCTCGCCGGCATCCGCAGCCTCGCCGCGGCCTATGTGGTCACGGGCGATCCCGTTTATGCCCACAAAGCGGGGGTCCTGCTCGATCGCACTGCCGACCTCTACCCGACCTTCGACTTCGGTAAGGAGGGGTGGGTTTACGAGGAAAAAGGCAGCGCGGGTTACGTCTCGACCTGGCATGACGCGTGCGTCGAGACCCGCGACCTGGCCTATGCCTACGACTACGCATTCGCGGCCCTGCAGCGTGACCCGGCGCTGGTGACCTTCCTCTCGCGCAAGGCCAAGCAGTATAAGCTCGACAACCCCAAGGCCTCGTTCGCCGACATCCAGCGCAATATCGAGGACCGCATCCTGCGCGACGCGCTCGTCAGTCGCGGGAAGATCTACTCGAATTACCCGCAAACCGACCTCACCGCTACCGTCATCGAGACCGTCTTGGGGTGGCCCGGGAATCGTGAGGAAGTCTACGGGGCGCTCGGCGCCGTCATATCCAAGTCCACCGCAGTGGACGGGATGACGGGTGAGAAGGGGCTGTCGGGGTATTCGGCCTACGCCGCGGCGGTGCTGGCGCAGATCCTGGAGCAGTACGCGCGCATGGATAACGAGTTCCTGCCGCAGATCTTCAAGCGTTATCCGCGGCTGCATCAGATGTTCCGCTTCCACGTCGAGACCTGGTGCCTGTTCAAGTACTATCCGACCTGCGGCGACGCCGGCATCTTCGCCGGGCCAATCGCGTCTTACGCCGGCGTGTGGCTGAGTAAGAACAACGGCATCAACCCCTCGATGTTCACTTTTCTGTGGCGCATTTGCCAATTGACCGGCGACGCGGCCTTCGCCCAGATCGCCTATCGCGCCAACGGCAACTCGACGCGCGATCTACCGTACGACATCTTCTGCGCCGACCCCGCCGCCGCGCAGAAGGAGGTGGGAGAGGTCGTCGCCCGCGCCGGGGCGGCGCCCAAGGTCGGTAGCGTCAACAAGCAGGAATGGCACCTCGCCATCCTGCGCAGCGGCCACGGCGCCGATGAGCGCGACCTGTGGCTCGACTATGACGCCGGCGGCGGCCATGGCCACGCCGATGGCATGAACCTCGGGCTGTTCGCCAAGGGCCTCGACCTGCTGCCCGACTTCGGCTATCCGCCGGTGCAGTACGGTGGGTGGATGTCCCCCCGCGCCAGGTGGTACGGCATGAGCGCGGCGCACAACACGGTCGTCGTTGACGGCAACAACCAGCAGGAGGCCGCCGGCCACACCACCCTGTGGGGCGACGGCAAGGGCGTCCGCGTCATGCGCGCTTCCGGTCCCCGCCTCATCGGCGGCCGCCAGTTCGAGCGCACCGCGGCGCTGATTGACATCTCGGATCGCGATTCATATGTCCTCGATATCTTCCGCGTCGTTGGCGGGGCCGATCATGCCAGGTTCACCTATAGCCAACTCGGGTCGGTGACGACCAGCGGCCTGTCGCTGCACCCGGCCCCCGACTACGGGCATGACACGCAAACCTGCAACTTCTCCGCCGATCCCTCGCCGGCTCCCGAGTGGAGCGCCGACTGGAAGGTCGACGACCGCCGCCACCTGCTGCCGCCTGGCGCCGATGTGCATCTGCGCGTGACCGACTTGACCGCGCACGCGCAAGCTCTTATCGGCCAGGCGTGGATATCGCTCGTCGCCGACAATGCCGAAGCGTGGATCCCGGTGGTCATCTCGCGGCGCCAAGGGAAGGGCGAGCCAGACCAGCCATTGGCTTCGACTTTCGTGAGCGTCATCGAGCCCTACGAGCGCACGTCCAACATCGCCGCCATCCGCCGCCTGCCGCTGGTCACGCCACGGGGGGACGTATTCCCCGATCAGAACGTCGCAGTGGAAGTGCGGCTGGCCGACGGGCGCCGCGATCTGGTGGTGGCGGCCGACGTCGAAAACCCCCTCAAGCTAAGGCCGTCTCGGACACAGGGGCGCGCGCTGGTCCAGCCGGACTGGAAGGTGCAGTTCAACGGCGACCTCGCCATGATCCGCACCGATGCCACGGGACGGCCGCTTTGCGTCGCCCTCTGTGGTGCCACTTCGCTGCGGTTGGCGGACGCGCGCGTCGAACTCGCCCCCAACACCCCGTTTGTGGAGATCGCATTCGATCCCGCCGCGGGCCGCGCCTGGGCGGTCGCGGGCAGTGCTGATGCCGTGCGCGCGGTCACGGTCGGCGACGCGGATGTCTGGCAGCGCTGACAGATTCGCCGCAGCGTCACCTCGGCCTGCCAGGAACCTCCCCTCGGGGAGGCGACGTCAGTGTCTCAACCCGTTCCCCGGCATATCCGCCACCTGCCGGCGCAGGTCATTGGCGTCCGTGGGTGTAGGGCTGAGTGGCGGTGACGCCTGCGCGTCATCCGGGGTTAGCGCAGGTAGAGCTTTGACGCGATCTTGCGGCCGATCATCTTATTGACCAGGCGTCGCCCGATGCACTTGGGATTGCCGCTCGCCAGCGCGCTGACATCATTGGCGATGCGCGCGATCTTGTAGAGGCTGCTCACGAAACCCACGGTCAGCCTCCCTGCTCGAACTTGGCCTTGGCCGCGACCAGGGTTTCGACGAAAGCCATGAACTCCGGCTCGTAGAAACTCAGATGGACGAACTCGTGCTGGACGACGAAGTTCTGCTCCTGCTCGTCATACCACACGGCGGTGACGCTCCCCTGGGGGGTTGTCTTGCTGGCCAGATCGCGGATCGCCATGAGTTCCTCCTGCTCGCCCGAGTGGCGCAACCCGAGGCGCGCATGTGCTTGCACCGATGCGCAGCCGCAACGTCATTCTCCATCGCGCGGGCATGACCATTCTTCGGCGGCGCACGGTGTGCGCCGCCATATTTCGGGCACAAGCATGCTGTGCCCCGGTCGCCGTCATCGGCGGCGGCCCCTCGTTTCTTTGTGAAATGCCCCCGCCCCCGCGGGGTAAGTTGCTCGGAAGGAACAACCAGCCAGCACCGAGAACCGCTCAGATGGGGTTCACGGAAAGCATGGGCACAAGACCGTTGTTCGCTTTCGTGGTGTGGATTGCTTTCCTCCTCGCCGGGCTTAGCGTGCCGGCGGGATGCCAGCCGACAGGTCTGCCGGAGTCGATCCTGCGGGAGGCGCAGCAAACTGTTCTTCTCTCTGGGAAGTACACCGAGTCCCAGATCTGGGATGTCGGCAAGTTCGGCCACCTGGTCGGGCGCGCGGTTGCGGACCCAGAAGCTCTGAACGGGAGAGCGTGGGAGGCTCACCCGGGAACCGATGGGGCCGGGTACATGCTTTACGGTCCGTACGCCGAGTTGGAAGCCGGCGACTACATAGCCTTCTTCCGTATCAAGCTGCTCGAGGAGGCCCCGGGTGAGGTTCTTGGGAGCGTCGACGCCTGCGTCGATGCGGGAAAGACCATCCTCATGTCGCGCGAGGTCTCATGCGATGAGTTGGTGCGGGGCCGCTACGCGCAGGTTCCGCTTGCCTTCCACCATCCCGGTGGGAGGCTGGAGTGCCGGCTCTACTGGTCGGGGAACATGGCCGCCCGTGTGAGCGTAGTCAGTCTCTTTCGGGTCGAGGGTGCCTCCATCGCTTCCGGCGTCCTTATGGTTCCACAACCCGCGCCGTCCGGTGAGCCAAGGAACCTTGTGTATCGCGGCGACACGAACCTGTCCTCAGACATATTCCCCAGATCCGCACCGCCGTCCCCCGTGCTTACGGTGTTGGATACACGCAAGTGCTCCCCGGACTGGAAGCTTCTGCTGTCAACGCTGCAAGGCATCGTCAACCGCGCCGAACCTCGGATCTACTACCTCACCACCGCGAGCGACTCCACCTGGCTGGACTGGATGCTGAAGAGGAAGTGGATCAGTCGAACGGAGACGGTCTCATCGCCAGAGGATCTGCTGGCGAAGTTCCACAACCAGGTGAAAGGGATGATCATAACCGATCCCGCCCTGCCGGCTAGCAATAACATCGCCACGATGCTCGCCAGCCTGGAGGACGGGATCGTGGCTTCACCCCGGCTGGCGAAGGGGATCGCCCTCCCGGTGATCAGGGACCTCCGAGGGCGGTGGACAAAGAACGTGGACGCCTACCGGTGGGCGTACCAGAACCTCTGGAGCCAGATGAGCCATTGCGTCGCGGCGTGCCTGTGGCCGGAGGAATCGGCCGTGCGCGACTATCTGGTGCAGCATAAGGTGTTCATCTTCTGGCTCCCGGGGCGGATAGACGGCGCGAGGAAGTATGTTGACCCCGAGGCGGAGATGCGCTTCGGAGAGGAATTGCTTGCGGCGCTTCCGGCGAACACTCCGATCATGGGCTATCCCTACGCCGGAGCCGATGTCGGCCTTGGGGAGGGGGATGGCGTGGCACTGATGGCCGAGTTCGCCAAGTACCTCGTGGGATCGGTCAATTGCGGGAACCTCAGCGTGCATTCCGGGGTGCGCGTTCCCGCATTCCGTCAGCGCAGATACAACCCGCCTGCGCTGCGGAACGACAAGGTATACCTTGCCTTCAACATTTCGGATGGCGACAACATCCCCGTCATCACCAGCGGGAACTGGCCTCAGCTATGGGACAGCAAGGCCCGCGGTGCCTTTCCCGTTGGCTGGACGATATCCCCCTCCTCCTGCGTGCTGATCCCCGACGTCATGGACTATTACTATTCCACTGCGACGCCGAACGATTCTTTCGTCGCCGCCGTATCTGGAGTCGGCTATACCTACCCTAACCGTTACGCCAAGCGCTATCGCGAGACCGACCGTCCGCGCGTCCTCGACGGTTTCCTGGATCAGACTCAACTTTACATGAATCGAATGGACCTCAGGACGATCAACCCGTCCGGAGCGGGAGACCGCGAGATCGCAAGGTTTGCGGAGCGCATCCCGTTCCTGCAGGCCGTTTTCGCAGATTACGGGAAGAGCGTCTACACATACCCGGAGGCGATGCGGGTGACGGCGCGCAATACCCCGGTCTTTCATGCCGTCACCGGCTGGCAGCCCGATGGAACCAGGGATCAGCAGATTGCCTTCATGGTGTCTCAGATCCGCTCAATCACTCCAGAGGAGCGTCCAGCGTTTCTTCACGTCTTCGTGTGCAACTGGTTCTACGACCTCCCCGCGCTGGAGGAAGTTCTTGCTCGGCTCGGACCGGCGTATGTGGCGGCGAGCCCCGAGCAACTCGCGGCCCTTTGCCGCCTGGATATGACTCGGAAACAGGTGCTGGTCGGCTTCCCGACGAGCATGGCAAACATTGAAGGGTGCGCGGCCTCCTTCCGCGTACTCTTGAGGAACGTTTCCTCGAAGCCGATGGACGTTCGTGTGAAGCTGGCGGCAGGACTCAGAGCGCCCTCTGTGAAGCCCAATCGCGTTCATCTGCTCCCCGGCCAAGAGGCAGCCGTCGGACTGATGGGTATGGTCTCGGGGCGCGCCATCCTTCTCGACGTGGAAGGTCCTTTTGGAGGCAAGCGCTTCTCGTCGGCTATGCACGAGGTGCCTTCAACAGAACTGGCCGGCAGCCTCCCGAAAGCACTGTCGCTCCAATTCGTCAGGCAATATGACGCCGTCTGCCTTGCTCACACCACGGGCAAGGCAGAGAGGGACATGGAGAGCCAAAGAGACGTCTGGGTGACGGTCAAGGGCGAGTCGCGGATTGGGCACATGGTCTACGGGCCGTATAGCCCTCTGAAGGCCGGCCGGTATCTTGCACTCTTCAGGCTGAAACGCACTGGTGACGGTGAAGGGACGGTCTGCGTGCTAGACACCTGCGTGGGCGGCGGGGAGAGAAGCTCCGCCGTGCGCGAAGTGGGCGCCGGGGAACTGCCCCTGGGGAAGTACCGGGCGTTCCCGCTGATCTTCAACCATCCTGGCGGCGCCGTTGAAACCCGAGTTTTCTGGACCGGAAAGGCTGCGCTCGCCGTGGAAAGCGTGATGCTATGGGAGGTTGCGTCAGCGGGTAGCTGAACGGGGCATTTCCTGCCTGCTTGTGCACTGAGTCCTGAATTCCCCCCTACGGGACAAAGCTTCTGTTGACCGGCGCCGCCAGCCCGCGGCCGAGAGTGTCTCATGCAGGCGCTCAGAAACCGCAAGCAAGGACTTGGCATTCATGGCCTTCGAGTGAGGGGTGTGTTCGCCTGCCACGGCGGGCCCAGACACCTGACTCAGAGGAGGCAGCGATGCCAAGACAGAGGAGAGCAGCCCAAAACCGGGCAGTGGAGGAGTGGACCCAGCAGCGGCTGGCGGCGCGCAAGGAGGCGGCACAAGCGGTAGGCAAGGGAACAAGCCAATGCAGCCACCCACGCGCCAGAACCGCAGGAGCAGCAGCCCCAGGCCGCCGATCGGCAAACGAAGCGCCCTGGGCGCAACGTTCCCTCGACTTCCCCTCGACCTCGCTCGGGGCACGCGCTCGGGACAGGCGCGCAGAAGGGGCGCGCCGCGGGGCCGATGGCGACGGCGGCCCGTGCGCGGGGAGCAGGCGGAGCGGCTGCGCGCGCTGGCCGCCAAGCACGACCCTCTCCAAGCTCCTGGTGCGGATGATGGAGGTGTTCGAGGCGCAGGCTAAGTAGCCGGACTACACGAGTCCGCAACAAGCACCGGCGAACCGCTTTCCACTACTGAGGAGGGCGGTTCGTTGGCATTTGCGCCACCTGGGCGTCAGCGTCGCGCGATCTTATCCCAAGCCGTCTGGTGCGCAGGGTCGAGCAGCAAACGGAAGGATATGGCTGTGGCTAAGGCCAATCCCGGAACGACGACGCGCGTGGAAGTCCTCGCGCTACGCACCCGCGTGCGATGTGCACGATAAGACAAGGTTAAACAGAATGCCGACCGAGGTGCAGACGAACAGGGTCAGCGCGACGACGGGACTACCCAGTCTGCGGGTTCTGGTTTGCCAGGGCGATGGGGCAACCGTGACGAAGTTGCGGCAGATGCTGACGGCGGCCGGGCATACGGTGGCAGGCGAGGCGAACAGCGGCGAGGAATGCTTGGCGCTGGTTCAGGAAGTCGGGTCCGATGTGGTGCTGATGGAGGTTGCGCTGCCAGGCATGGACGGCGTCGCGACGACACAGCGGCTGATGGCGCAACGCCCGCTGCCAGTCGTGATGCTGACTGCTTGCGTTGACGATGACACGGTGCGAGCGACGGCCGCTGGCGGCGCCGCGGCTTATCTAGTGAAGCCGGTGAGCGCCAGGCAACTGCTGTCGACACTGCGTGTAGCGGCGACGTGGTTTGCTAAGCTTAGGCAAGCCAAACAGGACGTCCAGAACCCGACCGAGATCATCGAGGCTCGCAAGCTCGTGGAGCGCGCCAAGGGCGTGCTCATGGATCGCGTTGGGCTGACTGCGGACGAGGCCCTGCAGCGCTTGCAGGAAACCAGCCGCGAGCGGGACTGTCCGATAAAGCAGATTACGCTGGAGGTGATTGAGGCCGCTCACCTGATGGCACTGCAGATGTCTTCCGGTATCGTCGAGCCTCGGAGACATCCACCTGTCCGCAAAGCGTAGGACGCTTCGATCACCAGACGCCGGACTGGCCGGTTTCCCAGGATTGCGTGGCCCGGTGCTGGGCGGTCGGCGTTGGGATTGGCTCAGCGGGCTTATCCCGACCTCAGCGGAGGCAGGTGTTCCCCGGCAGCTCCGCCACCTGCTGGCGCAGGTCTTCCGCCACCACAGAAACGCACGCTGGCGCGGCTTGGCATTGCCGCCTGGGCGCGCTATACTGGCGCCACTCCTCGCTAGGGTCGCAGGATGGCCGTCATGACCCAGAGGCCTGGCCCGCGCCCACGTCGGACGGTTGTTGACTGTTTGCCCGGGGCGAGCGGCGCGCGGATCACGGCACTGCGCTCCTGCGGGCACGGTCGTGGTAAGCCTGTTCGAAGGGAGGCCCCCATGAACCACCGACTGGTCACCGCGGCGGGCGCTGCACCGGTGCGTCCAACTGAACGCGTTTCACCTGCGCCGGAAGTGAACCCGAACGCTGTAGTATGGCGTACGCCTACGCCACCGACAGATGCGCAGGCGGGCGACGTGTGGGTAAACCCCAAGCGCGGGATGGAGATGGTGTACGTGGCGCCGGGGGATTTCATCCTGGGCACGAGCGACGCCCAGATTGACGCCTGGCTGAGGGAGCACCCGGCGGATGAGCGCGAGTTCTTCGAGATTGAGCAGCCGCAGTGCCGGGTGAACTTGCCGGGCTACTGGATGGGGCGCACGGAGGTGACCAACGCGCAGTATGAGCGCTTCGTGCAGGCCACCGGGCGTGACGCGCCGGACTACTGGGAAGGCAGGAAAGCTCCGAGCGGGTTGGGAGGATTTCCCGTCATGTGCGTATGCTGGGATGACGCCAGTGCCTACTGCGCGTGGGCGGGGGAGTCCTTGCCGACGGAGTTACAGTGGGAGAAGGCGGCGCGGGGCACGGATGGGCGGGTCTTCCCCTGGGGGAGCGAGTGGGATCGCACTCGGTGTCGCAACTTCCAAGTCATTACGGGCCGCGCGTATGCGAGTCTGAGCGAGTGGGATACGGCGTGCGAGAATTGGATGCAAGCTCACGATCCGGTACGGGAAGGCCCGACGGCAGTGGGCTCCTACCCGGGGGGCACCAGCCCGTATGGGTGCGCGGACATGGCCGGGAATGTGGTGGAGTTGTGCGCGGAGTGGTATGACAAGACGGCCTACCAGCGGTATGCCAAGGGCGACCTGACGCCGCCGAAAACCGGCGACTATATTGTGGTTCGGGGCGGCTCCTGGGGCCACGGCGATCCAGAGGACTTTCGCTGCGCCAACCGCGACCACGACCTCCCCGACAACCGCGACAACATCTGCTACGGCTTCCGTTGTGCGCGAGGATCTGCGTGAATAGCCGTTTGCCCTCTTACCCCTTGCACGGGGGCGCAGGGGCGAAGCCCCTGCGCGCGGTGCTAGCGTTGCGTTTGGCGGGGATGCGCTGAACGGGCTTTCACGGTCAGGTGGTCCCGACGGAGGTGGTCGGCGGGCATATCCGCCACCTGCTGGCGCAGGTCACCTGACACCATAGAAACGCAAGCCAGCGAAATCGCCGGGGTGATTTGACGCCGAGTTCATCGCGGGGTATACTGCCCGCGGAACGGGTCGCTTGCGGCATCCGGGCAGGACAGCACTGTCTGCCGCTCACTTATCCGCTCTTTCGCAGCAAGCCCCCGGAGCCGCGCCTCGGGAATGCTCTGCGAAGGGCAACCGATGAGTCAGCTCAAGAGTCACCCGGTCACCTGCGCGAGTTGCGGCAAGCAGTTCCAGGCCCGCCTCTGGTCATCCATCAACGTCACTCTGCACCCGCAGCTCGAGGCGTTGTTTCTCTCCGGTCGGCTCAACCTGCTCACCTGCCCGCACTGCTCGACAACCTCGCCCGCCGTGTCGTCTCTTCTGTATCACGACATGGAGGCGCCGAGGGTCATCCTGGCTCTTCCCGAGGAAGACCGTGGGTGCGTCGAAGAAGCCAAGCGAGCGCTCAGGGCGGACTTCGAAGAAACGCAGCGCTCGTTAGGCGGTGGGGGAGCAGCGCCCCAGCAGTTCGCGGAACCTGAAGTGGTGCTCGGCTATGGCGCGCTCTTCGAGGCGATTACCACCGGGACCAAGGCTGCTCCCCGGCCGGCTCCGGCTCCGGCTTCGGCCGCGACCGAGGCCCGCCGGGAGCGGCTGCGACAATTCAGCGCGGAAGACGTCAGGCGCCTGACGCGCGGCCTGGACTTGGTCTCCGAAGCGGTAAGGGTGGTGCAGATGCGCACAGCACCCCTGCGCTCACGCGCGGAGGCGGTTAAGCAGTTCTTGGCGCACCACTGGTTTGGGGGCATCCCGACTGCGGAGTTTGCCGAAAGAATCTACCAGTGGCTCGGCAACTTCTACCTCTATGGCTGGCTGGATGCCAGAGCATTGTGGCAGCGCCGATATGTCGCCACCGGCCAACCTCCCTCGGTTTATCTTGACTGGCTGGCGGCGCTGAGCGAAGCGGAAGTGGAAGAAACGTTGCGCATCAACGAGGCGGCGGCGACAGCCGAGGTGGAGGCGGCGCAGCAACCGGAGGCCCTCAGGAACTGGCGCGCAGGCCGTTTGGAGACGCAGTTTCGGTGGTTGACAAAGGCCAAGGAGGCGGTCCGGCGTCAGGAACTGCGGCCCGTGCTTTCGGACGTGGCCTGGCCCTTGGCGAGCGGAATCTTTGAGGGCGATGTACCCACGCTCATAGCATACGCGCATTTGGAAAAGCAGAGCGAGCGCGCCTATAGTGAAGGTTTCGCCGAGGGCATCCTGATTGAGAGCTTCCTGGCCGAGGCGGGGCTTCCGCCGGAAGCCGGACCTGAAGCGGGCCCCGAAGCCGCCCCGGAAGTCGCCTCCGCTGAAACACATTTGCCCCCGAAGCCGATGCTCTACATGACGGTCCGCGAGTACCTGGAGAGCCAGATCAAGCGCGCCGAACAGGCGCCAGAAGGAGAGACCGCGGCCGCGGAGACGGAGGATCTGCTCACCGCCAGCAGGCAGAAGGAGCGCGCCTTCACTTGCCCTGGTTGCGGTTATGAATCACCAGTCCGCCTGTGGTCGGCGGTCAACATCGCCACCGATTCCCACCTGCGCGCCATCCTGCGCGCGGGCAAGATTCACCAGCTCCGGTGTGCGGGCTGTGGGCGTTACAGTGGAGCGGACAGCCTCTTGCAGTATCATGACCCGCAGGGCCCGCTCCTGGTGCAGGTGTACCCTACGCGCTACCAGCAGCATCGCGACAACATGGTGAGCGAGCTCGAGACGGTAGTGGCGTACATTCAAGGCCTGCCCGCGCAGGCGCGGCCCAAGCGCTATCCGGCACATGCTGTAGTGCTGTTCGGGATGAAAGACTTCGCTGATTTCCTGCGCGCGCGGGAACCGGACTCGCCACCCCTGGTCGTCGGCCGATCCGATGGCGAGAAATTGACGACACTGAACAAGGAGACGTTCGCGCTGGCGACCGCGAATCTCGATTCTTCCATTCAGGCCTGGCGAGATGTCGTCACTTCTTCCCCTCCCTTGCAGCGCCTGGTCAAGCATCGCGTGTGGTACGTCGTCCGCGGCGCAGCGGAACGCGCGCGAGCGACGCGCCCGCTCGAGGCGGCAGTCGAGAAAGTCGGTCTGGCGGTGGGGACGGTCTGCGTCCTCGGTTTCGACGACGGCCGCTTGTTGCACCACTACGAGTGGGCACGCCGGGGCGCGCCCCCGCCCGCACCGGGTCCTTGGCTGGCGGCTTTCACCGACCCGGAGATTGTGCACGCGGTGCACCGAGAACAGCCTGCACCGGGAGACCAGGTGTGGAGCGAGGCCTTTGGCCGGGCGCCGGCGACGCAGGCCTGGGTGGGGGATTTTCTGGCGTCCCCAACGGTGCGTGACGCGGTGGATCGCGTGCGCGACGCTTCATCCAGCGAGGAGTCAGCCGCAGCCGTCGCCGAAATCGCCCAGCAGGCCTACGAACGAGCACTGGCGGCCGCCATGCTGCTGGTTTCCTGGCTCCGGGGCACCTAAAGAAGATTAGGTGTTAGTTTCTTATCACTGATATTCTGAACAGGTTGTATAGAAAAAATCAGGCGCTGGGCTGGCCCGCGAGCGCAGGCACGATCAGGAATTCCTGAAGTCGGCGCGCGACCAGCAGCACCCGCCGCCCCAGCTGGGTCAGGTAGTATTTGTAGCTGTGGCCGCATTTGCGCAGCAGGCCAAACACCCGGCAGCGCTTGAGAAAATAGGAGATTTGCGCGCTGGTCTTGCCCGACAGCACTTGGCGCAGTCGGCGTAGGCGCACTACACCAGTCCGCAGCAAGCACAAGGCGAGCCGTTTTCCCTGCCGAGGAGGGCGGCTCGCTGGCATTGGGGGAGCCTGGCGCGCACTTTGCGTCGACCCTGGCAGGTGCTGCGCCGGACGGGTGGTGGCAGCACTCGCTGCCCTGGCCACCATGTCGCGGAAATGCACCCAAGACGGGGCGCGACGCGGTGACTCGACCGACTAAAGGATTAACTGCAATGTTACCCAATAGTGATCGGACCTCGATGGCACGACCCAAGTCCAGTTGCGGGTGTTGGTGACCGTCTCCAGGTGGTAACCATCAGGGCCACTTACCTGCCATTGGTAGCCGGTGACAGGGGGAAAGGAGTGCTGGTCATAGGCGGCTTCAAACTCCACTGTCTGGCCCGGCTCGAACTTGATGCCGTCGTGGGCGTTCTCTAGCGGAAAGTAGATGCGCGTCGAACCATCTGCATCGTGGAATGTAGCCACAATGTCGAGGTCCGGCGATGGGTCTACCTCTGTCCCATCCAGAGGGACCGCGTTAGCAAGCGAGTGAGGGACATCGTCGGCCCAAGCTCGACTTCGGGCGAAAATCGCGAGGCCCATAGCGATCACGGCGAGCGCCACAACGCCAAGGGGCTTTCTCATCTGCGCATCCTTTCTCGTTACGACGGCGTCACTTCGGGGGGCGGCCGAAGTATCCTGCCGACCAGCGGGCCGCGCTGCCGGCAGCATGTCGGTGCGATATGGCGGTCTATCCGGCTGGGTGCAGGCACAGGCAGGATTCACCGCCGACCCTGACGAAAGCCGCCATCGAGTATCTTCAAAGGGGGGGAGCGATGGCATATGGGCGACACGAAGCGCGCGGGCTTCGCTTGCCGAGGTTTCTTTTCAGCCTCGTGCTGCTGTCATTCTGCCTGTCGAGCGCGCATCCTGCGCCAGATGCGATAGACGCGCGCATCCAGCAGTTGCAGGCCCAGGACTCGGCCGCCAGACTGAAGGCGGCCAAAGCCTTATCCTACGTCCGAACGCCGCGCACCGTCCTGCCGCTGGTTGCGGCGCTTAAAGACGAATCTCCAGACGTGCGATCACAAGCCGCAACGAACCTGGGAGACTCGGACGATCCCCGGGCGGTTGATCCGCTCATCACTGCGCTCCAGGATGCAGACCAAAGCGTCCAGACCGCCGCGGCGAACTCGCTGGGGAGTCTCGGCGATGCGCGCGCGGTGGAGCCATTGCTTGCAGTGCTGAGAGGCGACGATGCGCAGTTGCGAACTCACGCGGCGTGGGCACTTGGCAACCTGAAGGATCCCCGCGCCGTTGCACCCCTGATTGCGCTGCTGAATAATAAGGATCCCCGCGCCGTTGCACCCTCGATTCTGCCGGGAGATTCGGATGAACCGATACCCGCAGCGGCTCAAGAGGCTCTCGGGCACCTGGGGCCAATTGCCGTCGCGCCTTTGGCCGCGGCGCTGAACGATACCGATGCCGGCATTCGAATCGGCGCGGTGAGGGCGCTGGGGAAGATTGGCAGGCCGGCGGTAGTGGCCCTGATTGCGGCCCTGTCAAACGAGGATTCCGAGGTCCGCGCCCAGGCGGTCTGGGCGTTGAGCGGCACCGGTGACCCCCGCGCGGTGGAACCCCTGATCACCGCACTCAAGGACAAGTCTCCGAGCGTCCACGCCGCGGCGCTGACCGGGCTGGGCTGGTTCAAGGATCCGCGCGCTGTGGCTGCCCTGATCGCCGTCTTGGGGACCGGGGACAACTGGGATCGAGCGAAGGCCGCGGGCGTCTTGCGCGACTCCAAAGACCCTCGGGCGGTAGATGCCCTGGCTGCGGCCCTCAGAGAAGGGGCGGTGCCGGGGGAGGTTCCGCGCGCAGACGAGGGCATACAGCCGAACTGGGATTTGATGATTCGAGAGGCCGCAGCGGACGCGCTCGGTAGCATTGGCGGCCAGCGTGCCGCGGATGCCTTGGCGGCGGCCCTGAGCGACAGCGCCGCCGCCGATCCAGCGGCATTGGCGCTGGCCCGCCTGAAAGACCGGCGAGGGGTCGAAGTCCTTATCCGCATGCTGAAATCAAGTTCAGAGCATGACGTTTTCGTCGCGGCGGCGGCGTTAGGGCAATTCGGAGATCGCCGCGCCGTCCTGCCGCTGGTCGGCTTGCTGAGCAGCCGCGATCATCAGGTGGCGCGAACGGTTGCGGAAGCGCTGGGAAGGATCGGCGACCGTCGCGCCGTGGAGCCGCTCATCGCCGCGTTGCAGGACAAGTACGATGGCATCGCGGGGAGCGCGGCCTGGGCATTGACCAAGATCAAAGATCCACGTGCCGTCGGTCCGGTGCTGCATTTCTCCATCACGTTCGACATTCACGCGGGGTCCTATCCGGAGCTGAGAGACGTGGCGGGGATGGGCGAGCCGGCGGTCACGCCGTTTATCGCCGCGCTGAAGGATCGGGAGACTATCGTCCGGCAGCGGGCGGCGGCGGCGCTCGGGGAAATGAAGATCAGGGATCCCGGGGCCGCGGAGCCGTTGATCGCGGCTCTCGCCGACACCGATGCGCAGGTCCGCAGTAACGCAGCCAGGGCCCTGGGCCCCATGCGAGACAGCCGTACGGTCGAGCCGCTGATGGCCGCGCTCAAGGACCCGGACCACTGGGTGCGATGGCGCGCGGCGGGCGCCCTGGGCGACATCAAGGACCCGCGTTCGTTCTCCGCACTACTTGCCAGCCTGCACGACGACACGGCGATGGTGCGAGACGCCGCCGCCGAGGCATTGGGGCGGTTTGCCGATCCCCGTGCCATCGCGCCGCTAATCCTGGCGCTTAAGGACCCGGATCGCTACGTGGTAAGCAACGCGGAGGATGCGCTGGTGAAGATCGGCGAACCCGCGCTGCGGCCGCTCGTGGCTATGATGGAGGACCCGCGGAGGGCGGGCGATTGGGGGCCGTCGCAGGTGCTCGGCAAGATGGGTAAGCTGGCGGTTGCTCCCCTTACCCAGGCCCTCGGGCACAAGGACCCGCGGGTGCGGGAACGGGCCACGCGAGCGCTGGGGGAAACGAAGGACCCGCGCGCGGTCAGACCGCTCATTGGCGCCCTCCACGACCCGAACGAATTCGTGCGCGCCGGGGCGGCCTGGACGCTCTATAACTATATGCCGCAACGCGCCGTCACGCCTCTCATTGCTGCGCTCAGGGATCGAGATTACAGAGTGCGCGCCGGTGCGGCGAGGGCTCTGGGAATGATCCGTGATCCGAAGGCCGTCGAGCCCCTGTCAACGCGGCTCCGTGACGAAAGCGGCGATGTCCGATACGCTGCGGCTGTAGCCCTGTGGTCTCTGAGAGACCGGCGCGCGCTAGAACCCCTGGCGGCAGCCTTGAGGGATCGCGACCTGCGCGTGCGACAGACGGCTGCGGGTGCGCTGGTCGAGATACGCGGTGACCGCGCCATTGAGCCGCTTGTTCGCGCTCTCGACGACTCGGATGCCCAGGTGCGATTCTACGCGTCGAAGGCTCTGTGGAAGACCACGGGCGCCTACTTCGGAGAAGACGCGCGGAAATGGCAATCCTGGCTCGCGACGACGAGGGAAAAGCACAGCACGCCAGTAGCGCAAGGTGGGTGATGCCCGCGCGGCCTGCCTGCTGCTGAGTGCGGAAGTGCTCGCGCAGATCGGCAGGGTGAACCTGGTCGAGGCGCGCCGGCAGCGCCACCAGGAGCGGCTCCAGGTCGAGGCGATAAGAGCGCACCGAATGCGGCGACCGCCCCTCCAGCGCCAGCGCATCCAGGAACTCAGTCAGCAGCGAACGAGTCTGCCGCTTGCTCCCTGCCTTCCCCGTGCCTACCTTCCCTGATCCTCCCTTGGTCATTCCACCCTCCTATCACGCGTGGCGCGCTTCCTATAAGTGTATAGGGCGGATGTTCACGCGATCTGTCAAGGCCAAGGGGCTTCCGATAATGCGAAACGCCAACCACGACCTGAGGCGAGAGTACGGATTCTTCGTCGGTGAGGATGCGGAATCTGAAATCGGCGCTGACAGCGTCTAGGACAATAGAGCTGGAGAGAGGCGGTGACAGCGCAGGGGCAGGGATACCCGGCTGACATACGCCATGATGAATACTGAAAGCGGCGCGCAGCAAGATGACCTCAGCCCAGGATGGCAATCGGTGCACGACCGACTTCAAGAGGCCTGCGGGCTGCTGCGCAAGGCTGCCTGGAGCCGACCGCACAAAGCGGCATCGTGCATGGCCGCTGTCCCCACGGCTACCGCATCTGCGCCAGCCTCCATCGCTCGCCGCGCATCGCCAACACTCCTAATGCCGCCGCCCGCCACCAGGAACACGCCGTGTTCCTTCAGGCGCTGGATGAAGTCCCGGCCTCTGTCTGTGGCGACCTCGCCAAGGTTGGCATGGACCAGGCGGACGCCCACTGCGGCCATCTCGCCCACTGCTTGCTCGTCGTCAGGCATCCTGGTGACCCCAATCTTGGCAATCAAGGGGGTGCGCACAGCCTGGAGGCAGGCCGTAAGGTGCTGCCGCAGCCGAGGCCAGTTCTCCCGCCACAGCAGCGCGCAACTGAGGCCAACACTGACGAACATGTCCATCCCCGAGTGCAGGCAGAGAGAAACGTAGTCCGCCCCCGCGTCCTCGGCGGCGAGCATGAAGTCAATGGTGTCATCGAGATCCACACCGACCACGCTCACCCCTACCGCAGCGCCACTCTCCCTGGCCGCGCGGACATGCTTGCGGAGGTAGTCTGCATAACTACTCCTGCCCGGCTTGAAGACGAATGCCGGAGGGTAAGGCACAAAGTCGCTGGCGTCTACTATGTAGGTGCCCATCACCACCAGGGCCGAGCCCGCGCCATGCTTGGCACAGTAAGGCCCGTCCCCGTGGCCGCCCAGTTCCGCCAGCACCACCCCGTTCCTCAATCGCTCGAGAGCGTCGGTCACGGCATCCTGTCTCCCGTCGTCTTAACCTGCCAAGCTAAGGGCCACGCGGTCGAAACTCTGCAGGCCCACTCGGCCCTTCATCTCGGTCTTGGATAGCCCACCGGGATGACGTAGAGCGCGGTCTCGTGCGCCGCCAGCCCAAGCGCCTTTGTCACGTCGTTCTCCTTGTACCCACCGACCGAAACCGAGCCCAGGCCGAGGGCAACCGCCTGCAAATGGATATTCTGGGCGACGTGGCCGGCTTCGATTGACGTGAAGCGCTCGGCGCGCTCGCCGAAGCTGGCGCGCGCCTTCGTAGAATCGGCGACGATCACAAAGTCCAACGGCGCCTCACGCACCGAGGACTGAGTGCTGAGTTCGGTGCGAACATCGCTGCCCGACAGCTTCACCAGCTTGTGACCTTCGGGCACGTAACGGAAGACGCCGTCACTCTTGACCAGGTAGAGCTGAAGCGGGTAAACGGCCTTGGCCGAAGGCGCGGTTCGTTGCCCCCGCTCACCGGTGATCCCTTGCGCGGCCCACGCGAGCTGCCCCACCTGCTGTA
>Ga0307380_10004621_pt1 | contig 18503 bp, 15 predicted proteins | sample UN3MG_FD_202239 | JGI IMG/M metagenome (GOLD analysis project Ga0307380, IMG submission 202239) | Soil microbial communities from Risofladan, Vaasa, Finland - UN-3 | ecosystem: Environmental > Terrestrial > Soil > Coastal area > Acid sulfate soil | place: Finland: Risofladan, Vaasa | collected...
TCGTCGTCGCCCTCATGCGGCAGGCCCACGGGGACACGGTCCGCACGTTCACTGTGGGCTTCTCGGTGCCGAAATGGAACGAGGCTCCAGCGGCTAAGCGAATCGCCGAGCACCTAGGGACACAGCACGAGGAGTTCTATCTGTCCGAAGAGAACATTCTGGATGCCGCCCGCACGATAGGCGAGCACTACGACGAGCCCTTCGCCGACGAGTCCAGCATTCCCACACTGGCTCTATCGCGCATGACTCGCAATCACGTCACCGTCGCACTCTCAGGCGACGGCGGGGACGAGCTGTTCTGCGGATATCCACGTTACAACAGCCGCTATCTTCGGCTCTTCCGACCCGTTAGCGCTATTCCCCGGTGGCTGCGGCAGTGCATGGCAGCCGGATTAGCCCGCTGGCCCCGGGATCGCGTCCGGAGCTGGGGCGCGGTGTTAGGTTTCAAGGACTTCGCAGCGTACTTCTTGCACCCAAGGATTGGGAAGACTTGGCTATACCCCGGGCTGCACAGAGACTGCGGTAACGACGACCGTCTCATGGAACTCGGCAGAGAGGTGGCCGCCAAGCTTGCCGGCTGCGATCACGTAGCCCAGGCCGGAGCGATGGACGTCCACGCCTACATGGTGGACGACATCCTGACCAAGGTGGACCGAGCCAGCATGGCCGTATCCTTGGAGGTTCGCGTACCCATATTGGACCATAACGTCCTCCAACTGGCGGCCCGCATTCCGAGCTCGTTCAAGACGGCCGGAGGGGAACTCAAGCACCTGCTCAAAGTGCTTTTGAGCCGCGATGTGCCACGGCCGCTTTGGGAGCGCCCCAAGAGGGGATTCGGCGTCCCACTGGTGCACTGGCTGCGGGGCCCCTTGCGCGAGTGGGCTCACGATCAGCTCAACAGCCGTGAATCCCGACTTCACGACTGGCTGGACTATCGCCAGCTGCAGGCTATGCTGGAGGATCACATGTCCGGTCGCCGCAACGTGGCCCGAATTATGTGGTCCTGTCTGCAGCTCGCCTGCTGGGACCGCCGCGTAACCAGCCTGCGCCGGGACTGCCTCGCCGCTACTGGGGCCAGCCGCTGACCGACGTCAGTCTGCTCGTCCTCCCGGTGGGACGCAAGGTCCTCTTCAAGGGCTGGGATCCGGCCATTCGGGCTTTTGCCCGCGTAGCCAAACGGTTTACCAATACCTGCAGTACAATGGTAGGACGAAACGCCGAGCTGCTCAGACCGCTCGTAGCCCAGTTGGGGCTGAACTCACAGGTGCGCTTGATCGAGCAGATGCCCATGACGGATCTGCCCGAAGTATTTTGGTCGGCCGACGTCTTTTTCAGCCCTTCCCTCATGGAGACCTTCGCCCGGGGGCGACGTGGCAGGCTCATTCGCACGAGGAGCCCGGAGGGTCGACAGGCAAGGGGCGGGAGAACGGAGCTATGAGAATCGCCCTTGTGACATCATCGTTCCTGCCGACGATCGGCGGCGCGGAGTTCGGGGTCCACCACCTTGCCCAGCAGTGGCGCAAACAGGGGCACGATGTCTGCGTCATCAATGCCACTGCGGATCGGGCGACGCACCCGGAGGCCTTGTACTCCGTGCGTAAGCTCGGTTTGCTGCGGGGAACGACGCGCTTCGGAGCTCACCGCTGGCCGTTTCTGCAACACGCCACTCGCGGCTTGCAGCGCTGCCTCCGCGAGTACCGCCCGGATTTTATTTCCGGCCACTTTGGGTACCCGACGGGTATCTGGCTCAGCCGCCTGAAGCCGCTGCCTCACTACCTGATTACCTGCCGCGGGCCGGCTTTGAACGAGACGCCGCAGGGACCGCGCCAGCGCTTCGGGATCGATAACCTCGTGGCGGAAGCGTTGAACCGCTCCGCTGGCGCAGTGGCCATGAGCAGCGACGCACGCCGAATCATGGAGCGGATCGGTGTCGCCCCGGCGAACATACTGGACATTCCCAATGGTGTGGAACTTACGAGATTCCAGACAAAAGTGGTCGGCTTCGACCTTCGCCGCATGCTCGGCATACCCGGCGACGCGCTCGTCATTTTGAGCGTGGGCCGGTCGATATGGGCCAAGGCGTACGACACGGGCATCAAGACCGTCGCAAAGGTCCTCGCTCGGCAACCGGGAATCTACTATGTCCTGCTTGGAAAGGGCACTGGCGAATGGCTGCCACTCGCTCGGGAGTTGGGCGTCGCCGAGAATATAGCCTTCTGTGAAGGTCTCTACGGCGACGAGCTTATCGGCGCCTACCAGCAGGCGGACATCTTCTTCCTGCCGTCGGTCAAGGAATTGTGCCCAATGGTGCTGCCCGAATCCATGGGGGCCGGACTGCCCGCCGTCGTCACCAACATCAGCGGCAGCCAGGACATGGTCCAGACCGGCGAGAACGGGTTTGTCCTGGAGCCCGGTGACGCTGAAGGCATGGCGGAGGCCTTGCTCCAATTGGTTCAGGACGAACCGCTGCGCGAGCGTATGCGGCAGACCGCCCTGGAGAAATCCAAACTCTACAGCTGGGACCGTATCAGCCGTCTCTACCTGGAACACGCTCACCCTGAGCGTACACTTGGAGGTTGATGAACCGTGAGCGAACAGGGTAACAGTCCGCGGACTCCGCAGCAGATGCGCGAACACTACGAGGTGGAACCAGAATTGGCTGATCGCCTGCGAGACGCGTCGCGCGAGGGGCGCGCCCGACTCTATACGGAGATTCACGATTGACTGCTCCGGCGCGTGCCCCACCATCCGCGACTTACGCACAAACGCGTCGGCGGCAAGGAGAAGACGGTCCCGGCCCTCAAAGGGCTGGGACGCTTCCTGAAGCCGGATGCCGTTTTCCTAGAGATCGGCGCGGGCGATTGCAGTCTGTCCTTTGAGGTCGCGAGGCAGGTCAAGCAGGTCTATACTCTAGAGGTGCGGGAGGTCATCACGGATGGGTGCAGCGTCCCCATTCCAGACGCAAGCGTCACCCTTGCGTACAGCAACCAGCTCAGGGAACACGTGCATCCCGATGACGCCGTCGAGCAGTTGGGGAACATATACGACGCCATCGCGCAGGGCGGTCTGTATCTGTGCATCACGCCGAACCGGCCCAACGGCCCCCATAACATCTCGAAGTACTTTGACCGAACGGCGACCGGTATGCACCTGAAGGAACACACCGTCAGGGAGCTCATCCGCTTGTTCACAGAAGCGGGCTTCTCCAGAGTCCGTCCACTCGTCGTCAGGGGGGACGCAGTATTCCCACCGGCCTGGACCGTCACCTGGACCGAACGCAGACTCTGTCTGTTGCCGTTCGGCCTGGGGCGAAGGCAGGCTCGCTGGAAGCCGATTGCCGTAGTGCTCGGCATTCAACTGGTCGCGACCAAGTGAACTACCCAGGGAGGAAGTTCCACCGTGCGAAAAGCCGTGGTCATCATGTTCCATTCGGTGGGGTTGGATAAACACAAGTGGTTGAGCCCCCGCATCACCGAGCCCATCGGAACGTTCGATCGGAAGATGGCGGCCCTCCGGCACAAGGGATTTGCGACCACCTTCTTCAAGGACCACGTACCGGGTACAGCTTCTGCTCGGCGAGAGGTTGTGCTCACATTCGACGACGGCTACCTGGACAATTGGGTACACGTATTCCCCGTGCTCAAACGTTATGGCCTCAAAGGCACGATCTTCGTCAACCCGGAATTCGTGGATCCGCGAGATCTGGTTCGGGAGCAGGTGGATCCGGTAGATGCCGACGACGCCCACCACGACGCGACCGACTGCTGCGCGGGGTTCCTATCGTGGCCGGAGATGCGCGAGATGGAGCGGAGTGGATTAGTGGATATCCAATCTCATGCCTTGACGCATACCTGGTACTTCAAGGGCCCGCGAATAGTCGATTTCTGGGACCCGGGCGCCGCGGTCAGAAGGTGGGGGCCGATCTGGATGCTGTGGAACGAATTCCCGGACTTCAAGCCATACTATCTGACCAAAGCCGCCGAGTACGAAACGAGAATCCCCTACGGGTCGCCGATTTACGAGCATGGTAAGTCGCTGGCGACGCGCCGCTATTTTCCGGGTGACGGGCTGGACAAGGTACTTCCGCGACACGTAGCGGAACACGGCGGTGTCGAGTTCTTTCGGCGTCGCGACTGGCGGGCAGCCCTGCACGCCGTGGCCGATCGACACAGAGAGCGGGTTGGCCCGGAAGCAGCCGTGGGTCGCCTGGAGAGCGACGACGATTACCTCGGTCGGATTCGACACGAGTTGTCCGAGTCGAAGCGCATCCTGGAGCAGAACCTCGAGAAGACGATTGATGCACTGTGCTGGCCGGGAGGGGGCGTAACCGACACAGTGCTGGAGACCGCCCGCGAGGTCGGCTACAGACGTTTCACCCTGCCCAGCGGGTCCAGGGCCCAGCTCGTGGAGGGCAACTGGTCGGACCTGACGCCGCGGGGAGGGGGTTGGACTCGGATTCGTTACAGGGGTCGGGATCTGGGGACGCCCGGCGCGCGGGAGTTCCGGTGGGCCGTTGAAGGCGCCAGCGGATCGCTGCTGCACTGGTCGCTGGTGCGCGGCGCCGTCCTGCTTCGGCTGGGTTGGTCCTATCTAAAGGGTGGGTAGGCCGTGCGTTCGAGGATTCTCGGGTACTTCCGGCCCCTCCGGGCCCACCGCGGGGCGGGCTCATCTGCTCGGTCGTCGGGCACTCGAGGGGCGTGCGGCCGAGAGGAAGGACAACGGGCGCGACCCCCGTCGACCGCGGAAGGGCAATGGGCGTGAAGATCGCGATTCATTTTCGCAAGGGCAGTTATTCCGATCGGTGGATCGAGTATTGCACCGAACACGGCGTGGACTACACGTTGGTCAACTGCTATGAGTCCGACATCATCAGGCGCCTTGCTTCGACGGACGCGCTGTTGTGGCATTGGACGCACGCGTCTCCCGAAGACGTTCTCTGCGCCGCACGCGTCCTCCGGGCGGCCGAGGCGCTGGGTCTGACCGTGTTTCCGAACACGGCGACGTGTTGGCATTACGATGACAAAGTCGCCCAGAAGTACCTGCTGGAGGCGATCGGTGCGAGGCTGGTGCCCACCTACGTGTTCTATGACCGGGGGTCGGCGCTGGAGTGGATCGCCGGGGCGACGTTCCCGAAGGTGTTCAAACTGAGCCGAGGCGCCGCCAGTCACAACGTCCGGTTGGTGCGCAGGGCCGCGGCGGCCCGACGCCTGGCGAAACAGGCTTTCGGCAAGGGTTTCAAGCCCGTGGCGGGCCTGCTGCGGGACGCGGGCACGAAAGCTCGGAAGCATCGTGCCAAGAGGGATGTGCTGGCCACGCTCAAACGCCTGCCCGGCACGATGGCCAACCTTCGCAGGGTCCGCCGGGCCATGGCCCGGGAGAGGGGATACGTCTACTTCCAGGATTACCTTCCCGGCAACACCAGTGACACCCGCATCTCGGTGGTGGGGAAGCGGGCCTGGGGCTACCGGCGGCTGGTGCGCAAGGGCAGCTTTCGGGCCTCGGGCAGCGGGGTCATGGACTACGATCCGGGCGGAGTGGACCTGGAGTGCGTGAGGATGGCCTTCCGGGTCACCGAAACGCTGGGGTTGCAGAGCGCCGCCTTCGACTTCATTTTCGACGCCGCGGGCCGACCTCAGATTGTGGAGATGAGTTACGCGTTCGGCCTGGCTTTCGCACCCAACGTGACGGGGTACTGGGACCCGGGCCTGGAATGGCACGACGAGCGTGTTTATCCCCAAGACGCCATTCTGTTGGATCTGCTCGAGCAAGTTCGGGGGCGGGGCGCCTAGAATCGAAGTGGTTCGGGAGGGGCGGCCGAGCGGCCCGCCGAACGCGCCGGGCGCGTTTCGACCTGGCGGGGCCGAGGCCGAGCGACGCCCGAGGTGAACACAGCGAGCCCGCCCGGGATGCGGCGTCGGGCGGGATTGGATCAAGCAGCCCGATGGATCGGCTCGATAACAGGGTGGGCGCGGGTCGGGGCGGCCGGTCGCCCGGTCCGCGGGTCGCGGGAGCAGACCGGCGGATTCGGTAGTTCCCAGCGGCGGAAAGTAGCAGACCGCAGAAGCGTAATCCATGTACTCGGCACATCCGAACCCGGCGATTCCCTACGCGGCCGCGCCCGCGATGCCGGCCCTGGCGGTGGGAGACGACCCGCTGGGCGTCGAGAAACCGCCCTCCCTGTCGCGCAAGTTCGTGGAGGTTCTGGTCTACCTGAACGTCGCGAACAGCGCCTTCGTCGAGGTGACCGGCCTTGCCACGCTGAACTTCGTCTCGGGCGGGTTCCTGTTGGCCTCGGGGGCGGTGACGCTGCTCGTCGTGACCTCTCAGCGAGAACGCCTGCCGATGTCCTGGTTGTTCGCTCTGTTGTTCGCGGCCTTAGCTAACGTCTCGGAGGTCGCTCGGGGTGCGATGCCGGTCATCGGGTCGGGGGTGAGCGGCATCACGCACTGGTTATCGCAACTGCTCATGATCTGCTACCTGGTCCGCAACAAAGCGACGGAGAAGAGAATCATCCTGTTCACCGCGTTTCTGATAACGGCGATGATCGCGGTAGGCGGAACCGGAACCGGAACCAATGAATCGGAGCGGCTAGGCCTCACCGGCGTCGGGTCCAGTTTCTCCAACGCGAACGCTCTGGCCTATACCTGTGCCCTGTTTGCGGTGGCCCTACTTTTCTACTCGCTTCGCAGTGCGAAGATCCTACGGCCGTTGCTGTGGGTGTTGGCAGCGGTGCTGGTCGTGTATCTCTTTCGCACCGTCTCCCGGGGCGGGGTGGTCACCCTCGGCTGCGGCTTGGCCGTGTTGTTGGGCAGCATCCTGCTGGGGCGGGGCGTGCGGCTGAGCGGGGTCATTCTGGTAGGAGTGGGCCTGGTGGCGGCGTCTCAGCTTGCGTACATGTTGGCCGAATCCATGAGCGGCCTGAGCGAGCGCTTCGGCCAGGAGAGCAGCCGGCTGGCGGTGTATAGTTGGGCAACGGTCAACGACCTGAAGGACTGCGTGCTGTTCGGAGAAGGCTCCGCGGCCAGGCTGGGCAGCGCCGGCATAACGCCGCACAACACGTTTCTGGCCGCGCATCTATACTTCGGCGGGATCGCGGCCTGGGTGTATCTGCTGTGGGTGATCATCCTGTCGATGCGCGTGACGCGGATGTTCTTCAGCGGTGATCTGCCGATGGACACGCGGATGTACGTGGTGGCGATGTTCGGGATGGGGCTGGCGCCCCAAGTGATGTCCAACCAGGGGCAGCTTTTCTGGGCCGCCGTTTTCGCCACTGCTCTGGTGGAGAAATATGCGAGCCCCTACAGCCACCGTCGGATCGCGCAGCGTAAGGCCCTGTCGTCGCCGGCGGCTCCGGTGACCTCGGCGTATGCGGGCCAGGTGCGACCAGTCTACCGTTGAACTCGGGCCGAGCGACGTCCCAGCAGCGAGAGCTGCCCGGACGTGCCCTTCCCGGTACGACTTGCGATCCACGTGACCCGCAGAATGAAAGGAGCCACATTGTCCACCAGAGTTCTGGTAACCGGCGCCGGCGGCTTCATCGGCAGCCATCTGGTCGAGGAACTGGTTCGTGAGGGACACCAGGTCCGGGCCTTCGTGCACTACAACTCCGCCAGCAACTGGTACCACCTCGAAGCGCTGCCGGAATCGGTTCTGAAGTCGGTCGAGACGCTTGCCGGAGACGTGGCCGACGCCTTCATGGTGGACCAAGCCGTCCGCGACTGCCAGATGGTCTTCCACCTCGCGGCGCTCATCGGCATCCCCTATTCCTACGGCGCTCCAGGTGCCTACGTGAACACCAACGTGGTCGGCACGCTGAACGTGCTGCAGGCCTGCCGGCGGCACGAGGTGGAGCGGCTGGTCCACACCTCGACCAGCGAGGTCTACGGAACCGCCCAGTACGTGCCCATTGACGAGGACCACCCGCTGGTGGGCCAGTCGCCCTACTCGGCCACCAAGATCGCCGCGGACAAGCTGGTGGAGAGTTACTGGCGCAGCTTCGAGTTGCCGGCCTGCATCGTCAGGCCGTTCAACACCTATGGTCCCCGCCAGTCGGCCCGGGCCGTCATTCCCACGATCATAGTGCAGGCACTGTCCGGCGAGACCCTGCGACTGGGCAGCCTGGATCCCGTGCGGGATATGACCTACGTCGAGGACACCGCCCGGGGGTTCGTCGCGGCGGGCAGGGCGGACGGCGTGGCCGGCGAAGTCATCAATCTGGGCACGGGTGAGGGATTCTCGGTGGGGCAACTGGTCGAACGGATCGGCGCCCTGACGGGTCGGGAGCTGACCGTCGAGCAGGATTCGGCTCGCGTGCGCCCGGCCGGCAGCGAGGTGATGAGGCTGATCAGCGACAACACCAAGGCCCGCCGGCTCACGGGCTGGCGCCCCGAGACGAGTCTGGACGAGGGCCTGCGGAAGACACTGGCCCACGTCGAGCGGAACCTCGGAGCGTACAAGGCCAATCTCTATTGCGTCTAGCGAGACGGAGCGACATCTCGTGGGTCAAGCAAGCAGCCGTGACATTCGCGTTGTGATCCTGGCCGGCGGCAAGGGCGCCCGCCTTCGACCGCTGACGGCCGTGTTCCCCAAGCCGCTCGTGCCGCTGGGCAACAAGCCGATCCTGGAGATCCTGCTTCGCCGGCTAACGAGTTTCGGCTTCACCGACGTCACCCTCTGCACCGGCTACCTCTCCGAGCTGCTGATGGCGGTGTTTGGTGATGGCGCGAAGCTCGGCTTGAACATCAGGTACGTGCGTGAGGAGACTCCCTTGGGCACCGCCGGCGCGTTGGCCATGGTGGACGACCTGACCGACCCCTTCCTGGTCATGAACGGCGATTTGCTGACCACGCTGGATTTCAACAAGATGCTGCAACACCACCGCGCCCGCCAGGCCGACATCACCGTCGGCACCTTCCGGCGCGACGTGCGGATCGATTTCGGTGTGATCGAGAGCGACCAGCAGGGGCGCTTCCTGCGCTGCCGCGAGAAGCCCACCTATCACTTTGAGGTCAGCATGGGCGTCAATGTGCTGCGCCGGCGCGTCGCTGAGCGGATCGAGCCGAACAAGCCGTTGGACATGCCCGATCTGATCGAAAGCGTCCACGCCTCCGGCGGCACGGTGTGCTGCTACCGAGAGGACTGCCAGTGGCTGGACATCGGGCGCATGGACGATTACGCCCTCGCCCAGGAGCAGTACGCCCAGAACGAGCAGATGTTTCTGGGGACAACTTCTTGAAGCCGAACCTGTGGATCACCGGTGTAGCCGGCTTCTCCGGCCGGCATCTGGTCGAGGTGGTCGCCGGCCGGCCGGACCGGCCCCGGATCGTCGGGCTGGATTTGCAGGACCGGCCGGCGCCAGGGGTCGATGCCTACCACGTCGTTGACAGCACTCGTCCGGACGAAGTGGGTTCGATCGCCCGGAGCGATCCTCCCCGATGGGTCATCCACCTGGCCGGGGCCGTTCCACCGACGGGCGAAGCGCAGATGTGGCTGGCCAACGTCGGCAGCACGGTTGGGCTGCTGCGAGGGCTGGCCGCGGCCGGCTGCCGCGACGTCCGCGTCGTCACCGTGGGCTCAGCGGCTGAGTATCTTCCAGGAGCCCAATGCCCGCTCACCGAAGACAGCCCCTGCGGCGGGGCTTCGGCCTACGGACGCACCAAGTGGGCCCAGACGATGCTGGCCCTTCACGCCGGCCGGGCACTGGGGTTGGCCACCATGGTCGTGCGTCCGTTTAACCTCATCGGCCCGGGGTTGTCCGAGCACTTAGTAGCAGGCTGGCTGTGCCGGCAGTTCGCCCGGGCGGGCGATGAGGACGAGATCCGCATCGGCAACACCAAGTCGGCCCGCGACTTCGTCGATATCCGCGACGCGGTGGCGGCCTACTGGCTGGTCGCCCAGAAGGGACAGGCCGGCGAGGTCTACAACGTCTGCACGGGCAAGCCGGTCCGCGTCGAGCATCTACTGACTTGGCTGGGCGAGTTGACCCGTAAGTCGCCGCGCATCCAGGTCGACACCGCCCGCCTGCGGGCCGCGGACACGGACCAAAGCTACGGCGACTACACCAAGCTGCGGCAGGCCACCGGGTGGGAGCCCTTGATTTCGCTCCAAGAATCGCTCGAGGACATGCTGACCGTCCTGTCCGAAAGGCGCTAGGAACGGCACGCGACCCAGTGGACTTTGTCGCCATGTTTACGTCCAAGCACTCGTAACCGCCCTGGCGCGTCGGGCTTGTTCTGGTGAGAAAACCCCTTGAGAATCGTCCCCAACAACGATGATTTCCCAGGAGTCCCCGGGGGAGTGCCCCTGCTGGAATGCGGGGCAGGCGGGCCTGGCGAGGAGCGGGAGTGGCGCCTGATTGCGTTGGGTGACATCGGGCTATCGGGAGCGGCAGGAGAACACGCTGATCGCGCAGGTAGTAGCCAGAGCGTTTTTGAGGAGATCACGCCCGCACTACGGGCGGCCGATTGCGTGATCGGCAACCTAGAGACGCCACTGCTTCGCAACTGGGGCCCCCACAAGATGTTCGCCGGCAGTACCGCCTGGGCACCTGACCTGGCGGCGGCAGGTATCGACACGCTACACTTGGCCTCCAACCACATGCTGGACCACGGTTCCCGCGGGTTCGCCGAGACGATCGAGGCCGTTGGAAACGCCGGAATCAGCGTCCTCGGCGCCGGCAGCACCGAGAGCGAGGCGCGGCGCCTCGTCGTTCGACAGATCGGGTCCATGCGTGTTGGCTTCTTGGCCGCGGGGCTCACCCGACTGAAACAGCCAATCAGTCCCAGGTTGTGGGAACTAGACACCACCGCCTTGCTCCACGAGACAGAGCGGGCCCGCTCTCGCGTGGATCTCTTGATCGTGAGCTTGCATTGGGGATGGATGTTGGTGGAATACCCTCACCAGGAACAATACGAAACGGCCCACCGGTTGGTGGACGCAGGTGCTTCGGCCGTGCTGATGCACCACGCCCATGTCCTTCAGGGCGTGGAGATCTACGCAGGCGCACCAATCTGCTACAACCTGGGCAACTTCCTCTTCGATCCGGACGAGGGGCTGTTGCAGAAAGCAGGTAACTTCAGCCATCTTCGCTATGAACGCCAAGTCACTGGGGGGGTATTCAGCCTGGCGTGGAGGGGGGGGGGCTTCGCGCGGCTGCTGGTAGCCCCGATCCGATTACCCCGGGGCGGACGGCCCGATGATCAGGATTGGGCCATTTGCTGGGCGCACGGCGACCACGGGCGAGGTGTAACCGAGCACCTCCGAGATATCAGCGTTGCACTGCAAGGCGATTTCAGCGACCTGCTCGAGCAACAGTCCTGGGAAATCCGCCGCCGCGACCTAGCGCTCAACCTTCATCTGATTCTCAAGCGCCGTGAATTCTGGCGGATATGGTACGTGCTCAAGCGCGTGCGGCTATCGCACTGTCGGGCGTTCTGCAGGAAACTGCTTGGCGTCGGTCGACGCTCCCGTTGAACCCGCCCTCCGGCGCAGGACAATTCATGAGAATCGCGATCATCACTGACTCGCTTCGCACCGGCGGAGCCGAAGGCCAGGCAGTCCTCACCGCCGGCGAACTCCGCCGCCGAGGCCACCACGCGGAATTGATCAGCTATCACCCAGGGAACGACTTCTCCGAATACATCAGGACACGGGGAATTCGGTGGGTGCGGATCGAGGCCGGCGGGCTCCTGCGGATCGGCCGAATCCGGGCCCTGGCGGCCCATCTTCGCGACGGGAGGTTCGACATCGCCCACTGTTTCGGGGCGTTCCCGAGCATCACCGGCTCGTTGGCCGCCGCCCTGGTCGGCGTTCCGCCAGTAGGTGCCTGCCGGGTGGAATACCGCGAATCCGCCTCTTTACGGATTGCCCACAAGACAGTGGACAGGTTTGTTGCACGGTGGGTCGTCAACTCGCAGGGCATCGCTGATACGTTTATGCGGGCGACCGGAATCCAACCCGACAAGTGCGTCGTCGTCTATAACGGCATCGACCTGGAGACCTTCCGCTCCTCCCTGGGGCCTGCCCAGGCCAAGGAACGGATCGGCGTAGACCCCGGAGACAACGTCGTCTCCATAATCGCCCAGCTCCGACCCCAGAAGAACCATCCGCTGTTTCTGGAACTGGCCTCGCGAATACTGAGCAGCCGCTCGGATGTGCGGTTCCTCGTCGTCGGAGATGGAACCCTTCGTCCCTCCCTGGAGGACCGGGCCCGGTCACTGGGCATCGCTGACCGGGTGCTGTTCCTGGGCAATCGTGGCGACGTTGCTGATATCCTGTCCGCCACTGACGTATCTGTGCTTACTTCGCACTACGAAGGATTGGCCAACGCCCTGGTCGAATCCATGGCCATGAAGGTCCCGGTCGTGACCACTGACTACCTGGGGGCGGACGAGATCGTGACGGACGGCCGTGACGGATTCATCGTGGCGCGCGGCGACGGGGCCGCTTTGGCGGACAAAGTGTGCTCGCTCCTGGACAACCCGGAGCTGTGCCAGTCGATGGGACGTTGCGGACGACAGGCGGTGGAGACGCGCTTCAGCGCCCAGGCAATGTGCCGGAACCTGCTGAGCGTCTACGAATCCTGCCTCGAGTCGGTCGGACGACGCCCGACGGCGCCTCTGGAGTCGACCACATGACCGACCGCGGCGTCAAGACGAGAGCGGGCCGCGTCGTCGGTAGACCCTGCGTGGTCCACGTCGGACCGCTTCCGCCTCCGTTCGGCGGAATGGCCTCCTACGTGGAGCAGTTCCTGCGCTCACCCGTGACCCGGGCTTTTGACGTGAAGAACGTCCGCAGCGATCAGATCGGCAAGTATGCGGCGGTGGGCGCTCGGCGAAAACTGCTCAACGTGGTGAACTGTGTAGTGCTGTGCGCGGCCCTTCTGCGATCTTTGCTGGAGTACCGGCCCGCGATCGTCCACGTACAGTCCAACTCCTACACCGGGTTTTATGAAAAGTCGGTCCTGACCTTTCTGGCCCGCAGCGCCGGGCGAAAGGTCCTCATGCATCTTCAGGGGGGAGGTTTTCGCGACTTCTACGATCGTTCCCCCGACACGCTCCGTCGGTTGATACGGGCGTGTCTGAACATCCACCACCGCGTGGTGGCCAACAGCCGCCAGATGAGACAGGACCTGCTGGACATGGGAGTGCCCAGCCGACGAATCACCGTCCTGGATAACGCGGTGTTCGTGCCTCCCACCGGCATCTGGAACGGTGCGGGTCCTGTTCCTGGCGCCCGGGACCGTTCCGACACGACGGTCACCGTACTGTTCCTGAACCGACTCGCGCCCGCAAAGGGAGTTGCTGAACTGATCGAGTCGGCGGGCCGCGTGTGCAGCGTCCACCCCGACGTGCGATTCCGCATAGTGGGCCCCGACGACCCCCGTGAACGGCCGGTCCGCGACCAGGTCCGAATGCACGGCCTGGAAGGGCGGGTGGAAGTGCCGGGTCCGATCGCGGAAGAGGCGAAAGACGCCGCGTTCCGGGCCGCGGACATTTACGTGCTACCGAGTCACGTTGAAGGTATGCCCATTGGGCTGCTGGAGGCGATGTCGTACGGTCTGCCCTGCGTGGTCACTCCGGTCGGTGGCATCGCCGGCGTGGTTCAGGACGGCGTCAATGGTCTTTTGGTCCCCCCCAGGGACAGTGCGGCCCTGGCATCGGCTATCGAACAGCTCGTCGAAGATCCGGCGCTGCGTCGCCGCCTGGGTACTGCCGCACGCGAGACCATAACCAGGAGATTCAACTGGGTGACCCGGGCACAGGAGTTCATCGACCTCTACAGTTCCGTGTTGGCGGAATGACAGGCGCGATGTGTGCACGAGTTCATGGGATCTTCCATCGTCGGGAGCCCGTCGAGCGCAGCGCGGCTCGGCGACGATCAAGGAGATGAAATGGCTTCCCTGAAGCAGCGCATCTACTGGAAGTGTCCTGCCTTTCTGCAGAGTCTGCTGGCGTCCTGGCATGCCCGGCGGCTGGACAGAGAGCGGTTTGGGCCGGCGTATGGTGAGGTTCTGCGGGATATCGCTACGCGCGAGGGGTGGTCGGCCGAGCAGTTCGCCGACTATCAGCGGCGGGAACTGGTCGAGGTGGTGCGGCACGCAGCCCGCAAGGTGCCCTACTACCGGAGGGCTTGGCCCGATGCGGGAGTGGACCCCGAGAGTATCCAGGGGCCGGAGGACCTGCCCCGGCTACCGATCCTGGAGAAGGACATCATCCGCGAGGACCCGGTCTCGCTGATCGACGAGACGCTGGACCCCGCCAGCCTGATCGTGCTGCACACCTCGGGCACGACGGGGACGCCGTTGGAGCTGTACCGCGATGTGTGGCAGAACTCCGCGCTTTCCGCGTACATCACCGCTCGCTTCCATCGACAGGCCGGAGTGGAGCGACGACGGAACCGGTCGGTCAGCGTCGGTGGGCACATGGTGACGGACCCGGCCCGGGCCAAGCCGCCGTTCTGGGTGTACAACCGCCTGTGGCGACAGCTCTATATGTCCAGCTATCACTTGGCGAGGCGCCATCTGGGGGCGTACGTGGAGAGAATCCGCAGGTTCCGCCCCGACTACATCGAGGGGTATCCGTCGAGCGTATACGCCATCGCCCGGCACGTGGTGGAGAACGACTTGGCGCCGGTGCCGATGAAGGCGTGCTTCACTACGGCTGAGCCGCTGCTCGAACACCAGCGTAGGGCGATGGAGCGGGCGTTCGCCTGCCGAACGTACGATCAATACGGTTGCGGGGAGATGGCCGTCCTGGCGTGCGAGTGTCCGGACGGCGCGCTGCACCTCAACCCCGAGTTCGGCATCGTGGAGGTTCTGGACAACGAGGACCGCCCGCTGCCGGCGGGTGAGTCGGGCCAGTTGGTCTGCACCAGCCTGATCAACCGTGTCCAGCTGCTGATTCGCTACCGCATCGGGGACTGGGGCGCGATAGGGACCGACAACTGCTCTTGTGGTTCGGGGCGCCCGGTCCTCGGTCGGATCGAGGGGCGCATGGGCAGTGTACTGGTCGCGCCTGATGGTCGCGAGATCGGCGAAGCAGCGCTTTCACTGCTCTACTATGGTGTAACGGGTGTCGCGGAAACGCAGATCACGCAGGAAAGCTCTGATCGGTTCCGCGTCCGGCTGGTGCCCGGTCGCGATTACACGGAGACGCAGGGCCGCAAAGTCGTGGCCAACCTCGCTCAACGTCTCGGTCCCGTGGATATCCGCCTGGAGATCGTTGACCGGATTGAGCGTACGCCGTCAGGGAAGTTCCAGACGATTGTCCCCCAATCGGCGGCCGAGGCGGGTGAACCTCAACCTCAGGAATGACCGCCTCATCCGCCAACGGAGTGTCCGGCCCGCGAGGTCATCTACCGCAACATGCACCGTCTGGCGAAGGTCTTCGAACGGCTCGCGTCAACCCGAAGCGCTTCCTGAGGCGCTCCGCCGACCGGAGCGGCCATCACACCCTGCCCGTCTCAATGATGTCTGCCCCGGCCACGCTCGCTCGGCCATCGATGCTGTTCTCCTCGACCTGCACAGTACCGCCTCGACCCGACGCGGACACGATTCCATGACCGCCATTGCCAACACACGCCATCGCGCGGTCTGTCACGCCGCCCGACCCGCCCCGCCGTAACGGCACCATTGCCCGGGGCGGTCCCACCGCCGCCCCGGTGGCTTACGACGGTCGGCGGATCCCGGCGCGCTACGCGACGAGGAACGAAGCATGCCAACCATGACCGATCAACGCCCGCCCCGAGAGGAACCCCAATGGGTATGGCTCACAAGGATGCCAACAACGCGACAAAGGCACACTTGTCTGCCCCGCTTTCCGGGAATCGAAGGGTCCACGTCCGTCCGATGGCTACTGCCGAGGCCTTGTCGGTGGCGCGCTACCACCAAGAGGGTATCCCCAACGGCGTGCTCAGCGAATTAGGAACTCGCTTTATGACGCACTTGTACGCCGCGATTGCCAAGAGCGAGCATGGATTTGTCTTTGTAGCGGTTGCCTCCGGTGGCGATGTCGTGGGATTCGTGTGCGGCACCACTAATCTAAAGCCCATCTTTCGTAGTGTTGTTATCCGGCACGGTTGGCCACTGCTAGGCGTTCTATTGCGTCATGTGTTGAGCTGGCGCATGGTGCGCCGGGTCACCGAAGTGGTATTCTATCCGAGCAAGTTGCACAAGGAGCTACCGTAGGCTGAGCTACTTTCGATCGTGGTGGATGGTGCGATGCGTGGCTCGGGAGTGGCTGAGGATCTAATGGAGGCGTTTCTGGGTGAGCTTCGCCGCCGGGGATACAAGAAAACCAAGGTTATGGTGGGCGCTCATTTGGGACGCGCCATTGCCCACTACACCAGGCACGGCTTCCAATTGGCCCAGACCATTACCTCGCATGGGCATCCAAACAATGTTTACGTGAAGGACATTTGATCCTTTGTGAGTACCAGAAGGTCCGTCGGTTGCTGGACGATCCGAAGCTGCGCGAAACCATGCGCCGGCGCGGCCGGGAGACGGTCCAGGCCCGGTTCAGTGCACAGGCGATGGCACACAACCTGCTCGACGTCTATGAATGCTGCCTCCGGCGGGCTCACGAACAGGCGAAGGGGACAAGGTTAGCGTGTCGCTAAAGCGCCTCCCCAAAGGCAACGGTGCGGGATCGGCGCGGACCGCAGCGGCGATCACACCCTGACCGTCTCAGTAGAAGACGTGAGCAACTCCTTCTCGGAGGCGCCTGTAGCAGGATTGGCACGTTGGAGCGGCCAGACAGGCACGAATCACGGCAAGAAGGGCCCATCTCGCGTGAATCGGTCAGTTCGTTCGGCTGCGATGGCGAACCGAGGCGTCATAAATGGGAAATCCCGACTTGGTACGTTGTGCGGATTTGCCAAGGCGGGAATGCGACGCTCCGCGATGTCGGACGAGTTGAGCTGGAGATCGATATGAATCACCAAGGCGCGCCCAAACCGTCCGAGCGCAAGGCACTTCGCGACGCCTACGTGCGCAGCGGCAAAGTGCCGCTGGGAACGCTGATTCGGGTCGGCCTGCGGGACGGTCTGATCCAACCACTTTGGCTGCCGTTGAAATACTTGCCCGGGGCGGTGGGGATGAAGTTGAGGCAGTGGGTCTATGCTCGTCTTCTGGCCGAGTTCGGCAGAGGAACACTGATTGATGTCGGTGTCGAGGTCGTGAACTCCAGGAACGTCAAAGTGGGCTCGTTCACACTGATAGACAAATACTGTCAGTTGCATGCCTCGGAAGGGTCGATCTCCATCGGCGCCCGATGCCACATCGCACCATTTGTTATCGTGTTCGGACACGGCGGGGTGATCATCGAGGACTACGTGGGTGTCGCCTCCGGAGCCAAGATCTTCTCGATCAGCGAGTGGCCCGGAGAAGGCAAACGCCTGTGTGGTCCGATGATACCCGACGAGCACCGTGGGCTCAGGCGGGCGCCGGTCCGGCTCGAGCGGGACAGCCTCATCGGTGCCAATGTCGTCGTCATGCCAGGCGTCACCGTCGGCCAGGGTGCAGTCGTGGGTTCCAACGCCGTAGTGACGCACGACATACCTCCCTGGACGATTGCCGTGGGTGCGCCCGCCAAGCCGGTCGGCAAGCGCGATCCCGTAACCGTCGAGGACATGCCCACCGACGAGTCTGCGAACTGAGTCACCCTGGCCATGCCCCGCTCGAAACTTATTACCCCGGCCACTAAATGTTGGACCATCTATGCGGCCGCGTAGCTAACAGGCTCTGCCTGGAAGTAGCTTTTGACGATCTCGGGTTGGCGTTGGGTGCTGTGCAGGTAGGAACGAACGCCCTTGATCATTTCCGACTGGGTGGCGGGTCGTCGTCGGCCGAGGGCGTTGCTCTTGACGTCCTGGTTGAGGAACTCGTCCGGGTTCAGCTCCGGGTTGTACCCAGCAAGGAAGAACAGTGCGATCTTCTTGGGGTTGGCCGCCAGCCAACGCTTGACCCTCGCCGAACGATGCACCGGATGCCGGTCGACGATCAGGAACACCTTGCGCCGGCCCTGTCGCACCAGCCGGCGCAGAAAACGGATGCATACCGCCGCGGTGAAACGCTCCTTGAAGACCATGAATGACAGATGCCCCCGGTTGGTGATGGTCGACATCAGGTTGCAGCGGAACCGTTGCCCGGTCCCCGGGATCACCGGCGTCCGCCCCCGGCGGCCATAGCTGGTGCCGGTCTGATGGTCGCTCCGCAGGCCCATCTGGTCGCCCCAGTGAATCTCGGCCTTTTCCGCCCTGGCTCGCTTCTCGATGGTCGGATACTCCTGGTCCAACCAGTGCTGCACCGCGACCGGGTCGCGCTCGTAGGCCCGCCGCAGCGGCTTCTGCGGCGTCAGCCCCCAGCCGGCCAGGTAGCGTCCGACCGTGCGAACCGAGACCCGCACTCCGAAACGCTCGGCCAGCAAGTGCTGGACGGCTTCCCGAGTCCAGAGCGCAAACGTCAGCTTGAGCTGATCGGGACAGCGATCGGTGATCAGCCGTAC
>Ga0307380_10004622_pt1 | contig 18497 bp, 15 predicted proteins | sample UN3MG_FD_202239 | JGI IMG/M metagenome (GOLD analysis project Ga0307380, IMG submission 202239) | Soil microbial communities from Risofladan, Vaasa, Finland - UN-3 | ecosystem: Environmental > Terrestrial > Soil > Coastal area > Acid sulfate soil | place: Finland: Risofladan, Vaasa | collected...
TCGCGGAGCTGGACGAGGGAGCTAAGCTTAACCTTGCCATAAGAATCGAATATGGCCGCGGATACGTGCCCGCTGAGCAGCACGTTCTTGATGATCTGCCAGAGGGTTGGATAGCCGTTGATTCAGTTTTCTCGCCAATCACGAAGGTCGATTTCAGGGTTCAGAACGTTCTGCATCTTCAACGCGCCGACTATGACCGGCTTCTTCTTGAGGTCTGGACAGACGGAAGCATCGACCCGCTTGATGCAACTGCGCACGCCTCGAAGATACTGAAGGACATCTTTTTGAACTTCATTACGTTTGAGGAGCCGGCGGAACCTGAGGAGGAGGAGAAGAGGGAGGAGAAGATTGAGATCAATCCGAATTTGAAGAAGAGCATCGAGGAACTGGACCTCGGGTCGAGGCCGATGAATTGCTTGCGGGCGACCAAGATTGTTTCTGTGGCTCAGCTAGTAAGCAAGACAGACCAGGAACTTTTGAAGTTGGAGAACTTTGGCAAGGAGTCGCTTCGGGAGGTTAAGAAGGTCTTGGCAGAGCTGGACCTTGGCTTGAGCCAGGACCTGAGTCAGATCGAGGAGCTAGAACCGTATCTGCAAGCAGGGCAAGGTGCGGAGGAAGAGCTGGAAGAAGACGGACCGCCGGAGAAGGCCGAGCCGAACAAGGAAGCTAAGGCGGGAAAGGCAAAACCCCGGAAGCGGGCGCCCAGCACCAGTAAGTCCAAACAGCCGGACGCCAAACAGGAGGAGCCTCAGGAGGAGGAGGAGTCGCAGGAAAAACAGCAGCAGGCAGCCTCACCTCCCAAGAAAAAGCGGGCAAGGACGCCGCAAAAGAAGGAAGCTCCAGCGGTTGCGGCTAGCCCTGAGAGTCAAGAAGGTGAACAGGGAGAAGAGAGCAAATGAGGCACAGGGTCTCTGGGAGGAAGCTTAGTAGAGATACCGCGCATAGGACAGCGCTATTGCGCAATCTTGCGACTGCGCTGTTCAGGCATGAGCGGATATGCACCACACTGGCCAAGGCAAAAGAGACGCGCCGTTTCTCTGAGCGCCTCATAACTCTTGGCAAGAAGGACAGCTTGCACGCTAAGCGGCTCGCAGCGAGGCATATCTCGGACAAGGCTGTGCACAAGAAGCTGTTCACCGAGATAGCGCCCAGGTTTGTGGACCGCCCAGGCGGCTACACGAGGATGTTCAAACTTGGCCGCCGGCAGGGCGATAGCGCCAGCATGGCTCTTATTGAGCTTGTTGAGAGGGCGCCCGAGGAGAAGGCCAAGAAGAAGGCTAAGAAGTAGGCTCTAGCGTGTCATGTGTGAGGGCAGCAATGCTTGTCGATCACTTGACTTTGTTGACGTGCCGGATTCGTGCTATCTCGCTTGAGCAGAGGCCCGTAGCGCACATATAGTTGTGGAGATTGGATTGATCCAACGCGTCTTAAAGGCCAGATTGACTTAAGATACTAGTTGTGCTTTGACGGGCAGGGCGCTTTTTGAACGCTGACCGGGAGCTAGTGGTGTGATAAACATAGGGTGCGTTGGCTCTGGGGCGTGGGGAAGGAACCTTGTGCGCACGTTTGCCGCCCTTCCGCGCTGCAAGCTGCTTTACTGCTGCGACGTCGATCCTGAAGTCCGGCGAGGAGTAGCGAAAGCATATCCCAGCTGTAAGGCAACGGCGTCATTTGCTGACGTTCTACGGGATGATGCGGTTGATGCTGTCGCCATTGCATCGCCGGCCAAACTGCACTACGAGCAAGCAAGGGCTGCGCTTCTTTCTGGCAAGCATGTCTTTGTCGAGAAGCCGATGTCGCTCGCCTCACGCGATGCTGAGAGCCTAATCGAGCTTTCAGAGGGCAGAGGTCTTACGCTGATGGTTGGCCACCTTCTGCTCTATCATCCGGCAATTACGAGGTTGAAGGAGCTCATTCGGGCTGGGGAGCTGGGCGAGGTCTATTATCTTTATTCCCAGCGGACGAACCTCGGCAGGGTCCGGTCGGACGAGAGCGCGCTTTGGAGCTTCGCACCGCACGATCTCTCCGTTGCGATGTATCTTTTGGACGAAGAGCCTACAAGTGTCTCAGCGGACGGTCAGGCCTACTTGCAGTCGGGGATTGAGGACGTTGTGTTTCTGACGCTTCACTTCCCAGGCGGCAAGATGGCACACGTCCAGGTCAGCTGGCTGGACCCGCACAAGGTGAGGCGCTTGACGGTTGTGGGCAGCGAGAAGATGGTTGTGTTTGACGATGTTGAGTCGATGGAGAAGCTGAAGATATATGATAAGGGCGTCAGGTTGCCGTCTTATGATTCCTACGGGGACTCGATTACGGTGCGGTTCGGGGACATCTACTCGCCTAGGATAGATGTTAAGGAGCCGCTTGGAATAGAATGCGAGCATTTCCTAAGTTGCGTGGAGTCGGGCGACAGGCCGCTCACAGACGGAAGAGACGGTCTGAGGGTTGTCAGAGTGCTTGAGAGGGCAGATCAGGCGTTGAGGCAATGAGATGACAGAGGAGATGACGGCGCGGCAGAAGGGCTATTTCGTTCACGAGACGTCGGCTGTGGACCCCGGGTCCGAGATAGGCGAGGGCACACAGGTCTGGCACTTCTCACACATAATGGCCGGAGCCAAGATTGGGAAGCGCTGCAAGCTGGGACAGAACGTTTTTGTGGCGAAAGGCGCTGTTCTTGGCGACAACTGCAAGATTCAGAATAATGTGTCGCTTTACGAGGGGGTTATTCTCGAGGACGACGTGTTCTGCGGGCCATCGATGGTTTTCACGAACGTCAAGACGCCCAGATCGGCGGTCGTGCGTAACACGAGCAGCGACTATATTCGGACGATTGTAAAGAGAGGCGCCTCGATCGGGGCGAACGCCACGGTCATCTGCGGGGTTACGATTGGCCGCCATGCTTTTGTCGGGGCAGGGTCGGTTGTGAGTCGGGACGTGCCCGATTATGCGCTGGTTTATGGCGTGCCGGCGGTTGTGAAGGGTTGGGCCTGCGAGTGCGGCGTGCGGCTTGTCTTCTCAAGCGATTGTGAGGCTCGATGTCCCGAGTGTGGGCGCGAATACGTAATTGAAGGAAGGACAGTGAGGAGGCGATAGTGCAGGTTCCACTGCTTGACCTAAAGCCACAGTTCGCGAAGATAAGGGATGAGGTCAAACAGGCCATAGACAGGGTTTTGGAGACGCAAGTGTTCGTGCTTGGCCCTGAAGTGCAGAAGCTCGAACAGGAGGTCTCCGAATACAGCGGAGCCAAGTTCGGCGTGGGGTGCGCCTCGGGAACGGACTCGATCCTTCTGAGCCTCATGGCGGCTGGCGTGTCGCTCGGGGATGAGGTGATAACCACGCCCTACACGTTCTTCTCCACGGCTGGCTCAATCTCTCGTGTCGGCGCCATCCCCGTATTCGTCGATATTGACGCAGAGACCTACAACATCGATCCCTCGCTGATCGAGTCCCGGATAACGCCCAGGACGAAGGCTCTCATCCCCGTCCACCTTTTCGGTCAGTGTGCCGACATGGGTCCCATTCTTGAGATCGCCGACGAGCACGGCCTTTATGTCATAGAGGATGCGGCGCAGTCGATCGGTTCAAAGACCAAGCTCGATGGCGCGTGGGCGGCTGCGGGTGCGATGGGTCATTTGGGTTGTTTCTCGTTTTTCCCGAGCAAGAACCTTGGCGCTTACGGGGACGGGGGGATGGTCGTGACCAACGATGAGGGCCTAGCCGAGAAGGTTCGGATGCTTCGCGCTCACGGCAGCAAGCCCAAATACCATCACAGTCTCATCGGCGCAAACAGCAGGCTGGACGCAATTCAGGCGGCAGTGCTAAGGGTTAAGCTGAAGTACCTCGATGGTTGGAGCGATGCTAGACGGCAAAACGCTGGGTTCTACGACGAGGCGTTTGCCGAAAGCGGGATCGAGAGCCCGAAGGTGCGCGATGGGAACCGTTCGATATACAACCAATATGTGATACGGACAGAGGCTCGGGATAGGGTGATGCGATACCTCAAGGAGCACGGTGTGGGGTGTGAGGTGTACTACCCTGTGCCGCTGCACTTGCAGAAGTGTTATGCATTTTTAGGATACAATATGGGCGATTTTCCAGAATCGGAGGCGGCGGCGCGTGAGACGCTCGCTCTGCCTATCTACCCTGAGCTTGCAGACGAGCAGCTGAGCTACGTTGTTAAATGTGTGTTGGAGGGGTTGAAGTGAAGGATCAGCTGATTGCCAGAATAAAGGGCAGGCAAGCTAGGGTTGGGGTTGTTGGACTTGGATACGTCGGGCTGCCGCTTGTGCACGAGTTCTCCACTCAGGGCTTCACCGTAACGGGCTTTGACATAGACCGTCGCAAGGTTGACATGCTCAACGCGGGCAAGAGCTACATCGGGCACATACCGTCGGAGAAGATCGCGTCGCACATTCAGAGCGGCCGGTTCAGCGCGACTATGGATTTTGACAAGCTTGCGGAGACTGATTGTATTATTATTTGCGTCCCCACGCCGCTGACGGCGATGAAAGAGCCTGACCTATCCTACATCGAGGGCACGGCCAAGAGCATCGCGACACGTCTCAGGAAAGGGCATCTGGTTGTTTTGGAGAGCACAACTTATCCTGGCACCACGAGGGAAGTTGTCCTGCCGATACTCACGGCCCATAACGACCTAGAGGTGGGGAAGGACTTCTTTCTTGCCTTCTCGCCAGAGAGGGAGGACCCTGCTAACAAAAAATTCTCGACTGGGACGATCCCAAAGGTCGTTGGCGGGCTAACGCCGAATTGCACCGCGCTCGCGGACGTTCTTTATTCGTCAATTGTGCAGGAGACTGTTGTCGTGTCGTCCGCCGAGGTCGCAGAATCGACCAAACTATTGGAGAACATCTATCGGAGCGTGAACATAGCGCTCGTCAACGAGCTGAAGATGCTCTTCACGCGGATGGGTATCGACGTTTGGGAGGTTATTAGGGCGGCATCGACAAAGCCATTCGGCTTTCACGCCTTCTATCCGGGGCCAGGGCTGGGTGGGCACTGCATCCCGATTGACCCGTTCTACCTGTCTTGGAAGGCGAAGGAGTTTGATTTCGCCACGAGGTTCATCGAGCTAGCGGGCGAGGTGAACACGTCAGTGCCGTACTACGTGGTGGAGAGGCTGACGCTCGCTTTGAACGAGCGCAGAAAGAGCGTCAACGGCTCAAAGGTCCTGGTTCTTGGCGTCGCATACAAGCCGGACGTGGATGACATCAGAGAGTCACCAGCGATGCAGATAATGGAGCTGTTGATGGAGCGTGGGGCTGAAGTTTCCTACAACGATCCGTTCATTCCCGAGCTCCCGATGATGCGGAAATACAAAATCCCGAAGTCCTCCGTCGAGTTGAGCGCGGAGGCCCTCGCAGAGGCGGACTGCGTCCTGGTGGTTACAGACCACAGCGTCTATCGCGAAAAGGCCCAGTTCATTGTGGATAACGCCTCGCTTGTGGTCGATACTCGCAACGCGACGAGTGCCGTCAAGGAGCATCGGGAGCGGATAGTCTCTGCGTAGAACCGCTGTCGTGTTAGGCCGCCCATGATTCAGAAGCTGCGACTCGCGTTCAAGCTGATGTGGCGGCACCGTCTGCTGACGCTAGCGTTTGTCATCTCCGCGAGTCTCAGGGCCGGCTTGATTGCTGTGTTTTTCAAGCTGATACAGAGTTTCCTGAAAAAGGCCTTGGGCGCCTCGGCCGCGGCTAGCTCCGAGGGTCTCTGGCTGAAGCTGGCAGGCGTCGCCGGCATCATACTCGTCTGCTGGATCGGCCGCAGCGCGGCTGATTACTACGCGAAAGTGCTTCAGGCCGAGCTCGGCCGGCGGGTTGAGATGGGGCTGCGCCTCGATCTCGTTGAACACCTCTTGAAGCTCTCTCTTGGTTTTTTTAACCGTTATAGCAAGGCGCAGATACTACGCGCTGTGAACACCGATGCCGCCTCGCTAAGGCTGTTGGTGCACCACACCGCTGGGCTGGTCATTTCCTCGATTCAGGTTGGGAGTTTGTTCGTTGTGGCTCTCACACTCGACCCGGTTCTTGCGATGTGGGGCCTGATTGGCCTGCCATTTGCCATTTTTCCGTTGATGCGCATAGGGTCATCCATATACAAACATGCTGAGGAGAGCCGATTTCAGGGCGTAACGATAACAAACCTTCTGTTTCAGGTTCTCTCGGGGATAAGGATCGTCAAGGTTTTCCAGGGTGAGCATCGCGAGGCGAAAGCCTGCCATAGATCGGCAATGGCGCTCCTAAAGGCGTCGATGGGCATCGTGAAACGTCAGTCAACAGCCGCCGTCCTACTTGACAGTCTAAGCGGCTTCGGCATCTTTTTTGTCATCATACTTGGTGGGATGCGGGTGTCGGCCGGCAAGATGGACATCCCGGCCTTCATTATCTTCATCGTTGCGCTTCAGGTCGTTCTGGGCAGCACAAGGCAGATACTCAACGTCTATTCCCAGATTAAGATCCAGAGCGTTGCCATTGATAAAATAGACATGTTTCTCGCAGAAAAGCCCGAGATCAAGGACGGCAAGGACGCTGTGGCATTGACCGCACCTCCGCGAACAATGCAGTTTCAGAACGTAGGCTATTCTTACGATTCAGAACCTGTTCTGAGGAATGTTAGTTTCACCGTCAAGTCAGGTGAGACGATTGGCATCGTTGGGCCGTCTGGTGTTGGCAAGACAACACTGTTGAACCTTGTGGCGAGGTTTTTTGATCCCACAGAAGGGAGGATTCTCCTAGATAGGACAGACTTGAGAAAAATCAAGGTCAACGACTTGATGAGAAACCTCGCAATTGTTACTCAGGAGCCATTCCTGTTTCAGGTTTCACTGATGGAGAATATACGCTATGGCCGGCCTGACGCGACAGACGAGGAAGTCCGGGCCGCGGCCCAGGCTGCTAACATACATGACGACATAGCCTCGTGGCCAGATGGATATGACACGGTGATAGGCCCAACCAGGGCGGACGTGTCGGTCGGGCAGAAGCAGCGTATCAACATCGCAAGAGCAATCCTCAAAAACGCTCCGATATTGCTTCTGGACGAGGCGACGAGCGCGCTGGACTCCAAGACCGAAAGGCAGGTGCAAGAGTCGCTTGATAAGCTTATGCAGAAGTGCACCACCCTAGTCGTGGCGCATCGTCTCTCGACGCTTCGTGAGGCGGACAAGATACTTGTCCTTGCCAAGGGAACTGTTGAGGCGTTCGCGCCTCACGAGGAGCTTCTGAAGACGAGCCCGACGTACCAAGAGCTCTGGAAGGCACAGCAACGGCAGACGAGGCAAACCAGTGAGCAATAGGCTGGCACGGGACGACAGAGTATAGGGTCTGTGAGAAGATTAACTCCAAGGGTCTTAGGAGGCCGGACGGATGATCTCCTTGATCTTGCTAGCTCCATCCGTCAGTCGCTGCTTGAACTCGATGATTCGCTTACGCGTCTCATCCTGAACCGCAGTTCGATTGGAGGCGAGCCACTCAGAGAGGTTGACCAGGTGATCGACATCCAGCGCGTCTGAACGAAAGGAATACTTCTGAAGGTTGAGCGAGGCCATGAAATCCCGGCACTTGGGTCTATACTCAATCATTATCGAGGGGACCCCGGCACAGAGAGCAGTTACGACCGAGTGAAGCTTCATTCCGATGAACGTGGTGCAGCGTTCACAGACGTCGAGCGCATGTTCTACGTCGGTCGCGATGAGATGGATCTCGGGCTCGTGTATTCCGATCAGTTTAGCCAGTGCGGTTATGCTATCCATGTCATAAGGCCATACGCACAGGAACAGGATTGTCCAACCCCTTGAGCGAAGAGCCCTGCACACTTGCGCGATTCTATCTAACATCTCATCTTCTGTCCCCCACACATTACCGCGGGAGGTGCCGACATTGACCCCGAGAAGCTTCTCCTCGGCCGTTGTGCGGTAAGATTCCCTCGCCAAAATGAGGGCAGAATCGCCCACGACCTCCACATTTTGCAGCCCAGCCTCCTTGAGAACACCGGCACCCATCGGGCCGCGGACCCCCACGAACTGTGCCTGTCGCAGCAGCTCAACCCACGCTCGGAGATCATCTTCCCAGTCCTTTTGACCCGCAGCCCAGAACTCAGGATTGGCAACGCCAGTGCCCAGACAGAATCTCGTAGGACACTCCTTGACTAGCCTGGCGAACTCTCTGAGATAGCCTTTGTCTCGGTTTATTAGAGTGCCCCCGCCGAGGCAGCCCGCGGGGAATACTTCCCGGCCAGTTAATCTTTTATATAGCGCTTTCTTGCCCGGCGAGAGGTGAAAAAGCGGCATGAAATGGTAACCTGCGAACAGCCGCTTGTATGCCTCGAGCAGCATCTCGTCGCCCAGGTTCTCGTGGCCAGTCCAGCCGATATAAGCGATGCGGCGTTTGAACGGGTTGCCCAGCTCCCAGTATATTTTGGCCTTCTTTAGTAGCTTCATTGTGTATCTTCCCCGGACCAAGAACTTGTTGCTCGTGCACGATGATCAGTCGATTCTATCGTGCTCCAGCGCGATCTTTTATCTATTCGCAACCTCTTTATAGAACTCCAAAAACCGCGCGGCTTGTTGCTCAAGAGTGAATCCCGCCAGAACTCGCTTTCTGCCCTGGGCGCCCATTCTGACCCGCAGGTCCTCATCACCAGCCAATTCACAGATTCTATCCGCAAGCGCTTGGGGATCGCGCGTCGGAACGACAAAGCCAGTAACGCCCTCCTCGAGCGCCTCGGCCGTTCCTCCGGCGTCTGTGCACACTACCGGCACTTTGAAGCTCTGGGCCTCTAGAACGGTGTTTGGGAGCCCTTCCCGCACCGACGACTGTAGGTATATGTCTGTTTGACGCAATAGTGGTAGTATCTTGTCTCTTGGCAAGTCCCCATGGAACTGCACTGCACCCTCCAAGCCCATTTGCCACACCGCATAGCGCAGCGCATCCCGGAGCGTGCCGCCGCCCACAATGTCGTAGCGCAATTTCACACCGCGCTGTGCGACGATTGATGCGGCCTTCAGACCGTATTCATATCCTTTTCCCCAATCCAATCGACCAACACTGAGTAGTCTAAGTGCACTTCCTGTCCCGTCCTTGGGCGGCGGATATGGTATGCAACCACGGTCAAAAACCGCAGGGTCCACTCCGGGAAGGATCACTCTGCCTCGCGACTCGGAAAGCCCAAGCTCTCTTGCCCGCAGCATCAGTGCCTCGGACACGAAATGCACGTCGTCTGAGACCTGAAGCAGAGTTTTGCAGGTATCTGCGTTGAACAGCGAATTGACAAATAGGTCTGCTCCCCTGAAGCTCACTATGACCTTAACCCCCAGAGCCTTCTTTAGGAGGATGAGATCGAGCAGCTCTTGGGCAAGCCAACCATCCTCGAGGTGCACAATATCGAAGCCCTCGCCGAAATAGGGAAGGAGCCTTCGCAAACACCCGCCTGCTTTGCGGCTCAATCCGTGACGAGCGAAAATTGCGGCGATCAGCTTTGAAGTTTTCCCTGGAGACGTCAGGCCCTTTCGCAGCAAACCACCGCCCAGCTCGATTGTCGATCTCCATATTGAGGTCTTCTTTCGGAGGTATTTGACCCGAGATGGGTAGCGCGCCAAGGCGGCCCTCTCTGGGGGGTATGTGCATTGCCGATATAGAAACAGCGTTATATCCAGACCGCGCTTGAGCAACGGCTCAAACTTCCTAGCAGGGAAGGTCGGCGCCGCGCCTCCGACGCTTGCCACCCTCAGCTCAGGTCTGGTGCGCCCTGTCATTCTCTATAGTCGCGCGGTCTCATGAACGGGGGATGTTTCTGAACGGTCTTGAGCCTTCCGCACGATGAGCATGTGCCGGATCTGTTTATGGTCAACCCATTCGCTGTTATTCAGGACGAATTCCCTGGCGACCCTAATAGGGTCTTGGTGCCTGAAATTGGGGTCGAAGCTGGCATCATGCATCACCAAATAACCGCCGGGCTTGATGAAGGGAGACCACTCGAGAAAATCGCGCCGAACCGACTCGTAAGAATGGTTGCCGTCGATAAATAGTAGGTCTATTGGCCTATTCCAATCGCTAGAGAAATCGGTGCTGTAGCCCCTGAGCGCTCTCACATGTTTGTAGGAGCCGTATCGCTTGATATTGTGGATGAACTGCTCGAGCAGCGGGACATCTGTTTTCTGGCTCACGTCGTGGTAGTGCGCTGCTGACGATGGATCACCGTCCGCATTGAATGGGTCTATGCAGAAGAGAACAGCCCCCTTTTTGTTCTTTATCGCGCGCGAGAGCACAACAGATGATTTCCCAAGCCAAGAGCCTATTTCCACCAGAACCGGACTGATGTCGGGCAGACTCTTGGCCACATCGTAGAGAGCAACGGCATGGTCCTCGGGAAACCCGCTTGGGACGAGACGGTGTCCATAGATTGAGTAGTGGCGGAGTCCGTATTTCCTGAGCCAATACAACCTGTCCATCGCCCTCCGATGACGCGTCTTGAGCCATCTCCTGAACGCATAATACGCGCTCCTCGCCGTCCGGTAGCCCCCCTTGCCCAAAACAGTTTGTAGGCTCGTCTTAAGGAATCCTTTCATAATAGACCTGCTACTTGCCCCAAAAAACTACGTCTGACCGCGCCCGAACCTGTCCTCTTGGGCCTCTAAGGCTCTCATCATTCATTCAGAATCTACAACGATTTGCGGTGCACTTCAAGCGCCCGGGCGCCCTGGGGGGTGGTCTGAGAACCTGGCGCCAAAAAAGAGTTGAGTTCTGACCTCGAGATTGAAAGAATCTCCTCTGCTATGAGTTCCGATTTCAGCATGTAATTGCCTGCTGGCCTTTGCTGGGATGACAATGGAATTGGCGGGGCAAGGCGGGCGCTCAGATAGGTTCCGGGTGGATTCGTGATTAGGCCTTAGCTGGGTTAGGGAGCTCCCAGGTTGATGGACGCTTTGGAAGATACTGTCGAGCGAAAGCCGAAAGTGAGCATCGTTATCCCCGTGTATAACGATGAGGCGCACATCGCAGATGCGATCGAAAGCGTGCTGGGGCAAACCCTGAGGGAGATTGAGATAATAGTTGTTGATGACGGCTCGACCGACGGGACTTGCGCTGTGCTCAGGGGGTATGAGGGCCGTATCACGTGCCTGACGCAGAGCAATTCTGGCCAGGGGGCTGCGCGAAATGCTGGCATCCTTGCCAGCGGAGGCAGATATGTTTGCTTTCTGGATTCGGACGATACCTACATGCCCAACAAGGTCGAAGTGCAGTCAGCATTCTTGGATGAACACCCGGATGTGGGGCTCTGTTACAGCGGTTGGCTTGACGTGGACGTTGAAACTGGGCGTGTGCTCAATGATTACTCTGATGTGAAACCTGAAGGCGATCCTACTACAAACGTGTTCCCTCCCCACTTCCCGTATTTTGCGGCGCTCTTGCGGAGAGAATGGCTGGAGAGAGTTGGGGTCTTTGATGAGCGATTCAGGAACGCTGAGGATACAGACCTGTGGTGGCGTCTGTGGGCCGCAGGGTGTGTCTTCCGGCGTGTAAAGGGGGTCCACGCGGTGCGCGGCGTGAGACCTGCAAGCTTATCGAGAAACGTGCCCCAGGCCTGCAAGTCCACGCTTATTGTATACCGGAAGTATTTCGCCATGATTGGCTCGAGAGCGAGTCGCGCGGTTCGCATACGCAGACTAGCTGGAGTCTCAATGAAGTTGGCAGGGCATTACATTGTGAAGGGGGATATCGATCACGCTGAACAAGCACTCAAAGATGCTCTGCGATACGACCGGCATCTCCTGGGCGAGCGCACATATTGGCTACAGTTGCTCGGGCAGCTTGACCTGAAGTATCCGTTTGCCGAGGGCGAAGGGATCAAGAGCTTCACATCCGTCTGGCGGCAGCTCAAAGCCCTTATCAGCGATGTTCTGGGCGGCAGAGATAGTCGCACAGAACCAGAAGGCTTGCGGAAAGCAACGTGGGCCCTGGCATACGCACTCTCACTCCACGCAGCCATCTCTGGGAGGTTGTTTCAGACGCTTAGGTGGTTTATTGTGGGGACACTGAAGGGTCGAGTGGCGCACGCGCCGGGTTTTGCCTGGCTGCTTGTCAGGAGATTCTATGGTCGAGCGACACCGTCGCCAAAGGACCGAGTCACCGGGCGCCGAGCGGACCTCTGTCTCTGAAGAATGGAGTTTAATTCACTAATGTTCAGCACCTGTGGAGCCAATTGCGATGAATAGAACTCTACGTCGGCTTCGTAGAATCCTGAGGAGTGTAGCGGCGAGGGCCCGAGGCGCGGATAAGACAAAGGCTGCTCACGAGCTAAAATACTGGAAATCGCGCAAGGCAAATGAGGGGACCTTATCTCACAACCACTACGCGTTCTTCTATACGACACATTTTGGTCTCGACGAGGCCTTTTTCCACGGCAAAAAAGTTCTAGATATTGGGTGCGGCCCTCGAGGCAGCCTGGAGTGGGCTGACATGGCCTCCGAGCGTGTGGGTCTGGACCCGCTTGCGGATTCATATCGAGCGCTGGGGATTGACAGGCACAAGATGACTTACGTCGCCTCAGGGGCAGAGCAGATTCCTTTTGGCGACGGCTATTTCGACGTTGTGTGTTCTTTCAACTCGCTCGACCACGTGGATGACCTTGACCGGACGGTGGGCGAGATAATCAGAGTCCTCGCCCCAGGCGGTTTATTCCTTCTCTTGACGGACGTTAATCACGATCCCACAGCTTGCGAGCCGATAGCGTATTCCTGGGACGTCATTGAGAAGTTTCTCGCGCAGATGGAGCTGGTAGAGGAGAGGCATTTCGAGAAATCATCGCGAGGCATGTACGACAGCATTCGGGATGGGATTTTCTACGATCAGGATAACACGCAGAAGCGCTATGGGATTCTGTCGGCGAAGTTCAGGAGGAAGGAGTGAGGTTCGCACCTTGTGGACGGCTCGAGCAAAAGCAAGTGACGTGTTTGGTTGAAGCGGATGTGCAAGCTAGTCAGTGTCATAATTCCTGTCTATAACGACGAGCAGCACGTCGCGGACGCCATCGAGAGCGCCCTTTTGCAGACGTTGAAGGACGTTGAGGTGATTGTAGTTGACGACGGCTCGACCGACGGAACGCCCGAGGTCCTAGAGAAGTATGAAGGACGCATCGTCCACATCAGGCAGGAGAATCGCGGCCTGCCCGGCGCGAGGAACACCGGAATAAAGGCCAGTCGCGGCAAATATCTTTGTTTCCTAGACTCGGACGACACGCTTCTACATCGGAAGGTTGAGGTTCAGGCGGCGGTATTGGAGAAGGAGCCTGAGGTCGGGTTATGCTACGCCGGCTGGCTCGATGTTGACATTGTAACAGGCAAGGTTCTTCGCGATTTCTCGCTTGCCAGGCCCGAGCATGACTCCAATAGCGACGTGTTTCCTCCCCATTTCCCTGTCTTCTCGGTGATGGTGCGCCGCGAATGGTTCGACAAGGTTGGCCTGTTTGACGAGCGGTTAAAGGCTCTTGAGGATTCCGACATGTGGTGGCGGCTGTGGGCGGCGGGCTGCGTTTTTCGGCGGGTCAAGGTTGCGGTCGCCCGTCGGGGAGTCCGACCGGGAAGCATGTCGCAGAACGTTCCCGAGCACTCCAAGTGCGCCCTCTTTGCCAATAGGCAGCACTTCGCGAGGATGGGCCATCGTGCGCCTCGTCCGGTCCGGGTCCGCAAGTTAGCCTCGATCTGGATGAAGCAGGCAGGATACTATTTGAGCCGCTCGGAGCCTGATCTCGCTGTGGATTCGCTGCTCGAGGCACTGCGATACGATCGCCGGTTGCTTGAGTCGCCGATGCACTGGGTCCCTTTGGTAAGACAGCTAGACCTGAAGTATCCGTTGGCCAAGGGCAATGGCATCGAGGATTACAGTGCGGCCTGGCGGGGGATCGTCTCGGCCGCGCACGATGCTCTGGCTCGGAAGCTAGCTAGGAAGCGTGATAGTCGGCACTACGGCGGTGGTCTAAGCCCGGTGAAATCAGCGCTGGCCTATGCGATGTCCCGTCAGGCGTTCTCGACTGGCAGGATTTATCAAGCCTTCAGATGGCTGGCAGTTGCGCTAGTTGATGGTCGGGGACATCTGCCTCAGCAGGTGGACTGGGCCACGCTCAAGAGGTTCACGAGGCACATATCGGGTCGGGCGTCCACTGCACTTGCCCGAATAGCTCGCAAGATGCGCAGAAGCAGTTCGACTGGGCCGGGCAAATGATGGCGGGTGGCGAGCTGGACGGTCTGAAGCGACCGAAAGTCAGCATCATCATTCCTGTCTATAACGACGAGGCGCACATAACGGACGCCATCGAGAGCGCCCTTGCGCAGACGCTTTCTGACGTGGAGGTCGTGGTCGTCAACGACGGCTCGACCGATGGGACGGCGGCGATCCTCGAGCGATACAAGGACAGAATTGTTATTGTAACGCAGGACAACGAGGGCGCCGGCTCTTCCCGGAATGCGGGCATCAGGGCCAGTTGCGGCAAGTACCTGTGTTTTTTAGACTCTGACGATCGATTTGCTCTCGATAAGGCGGAGGTTCAGGCGGGCTATCTCGACAAGACCCCTTCCGTTGGCCTGGTTTATGGGGTCTCGAGCGCGATCGATTCGCGCGATGGGCGGACCATCAAGACGTTCCGGGTGGAAGACTCCACGTCAGACCGCAGCACAGGCCCGTTCCCGCCCTTCTATCACACTTCTGCCTTTCTTGTGCGGCGGGAGTGGCTTGAGAAGGTCGGCGGCTTCGACGGGACAATGCGCTGGTCCATGGACACCGACTTGCGGTTCAAGCTCTGGGCGGCTGGGTGCAGGTTCATGCCTCATCGGGATGTTGTAGCCTTCTACACAGTCAGAACGGGGAGCCTTTCTGGGAATCCGGCAGAGCAATGGGCCATGCACCTGAAGGCCCTGAGGCGGCATTTCGAGGCGATGGGCGATGCGGTCCCGCAGCGCGTCAAGAACGAGCATCTGGCGACGACCTGGCTCAGGATAGCGTGCGGCCATCTCGTCCACAGCGATACCGCAATGGCTCAGGACGCGATCAAGACGGCGCTTGGGCATGAACCAACTCTGTTTGAGAGATATGAGAGCTGGGCGCTGGTCATATACTACCTGGACCCCACGTTCCCGCTGCCGGACTCGAGCTGGTTCCCGAAGTTCGGCGAGATGTGGCAGCGGATCGCCTCCTTCGTAAATCGTGACGAGATAGGGCCTGAGCGACGGCTTTGCCACAACGAGCGCAGGAAGAAGGGCGCCCTTGCCTATGCCATCTCAAGGCGAGCTTTTTTTAGGAGACGAGGGTTGGCAGCTAGATGGTGGCTCCTTCGGACGCTGGTGCTGCTTGGAGGGAGATGTCCGCGCGATGCGCATCTGCGGCATGTCTTTCAGACTGTTATCGGCCCCTGGCTCACCAGCCTTGTGGTTCTGGCGCTGCCAATACTGCGAAAGGTCAAACGCCAGTGAACGGGGCTGGGGCGTGAGCGGCGTAGCGAATGCAGGGGCGTGGTCTTGGGCTGGGTCATTTATGTCATCATGACGAAATCGTCTGTGCTAACATCTGACTGAGCGATAACAATGAGAATCCTCATCGCAAGCTCGCTGCATTCTATTGATGATCCCAGGGTGTTTCAGAAGGAAGCAGTCTCCCTTGCCAAGCGATATGACGTCCACCTTGTCGGCGTCGGAGAGCCGGCGGCGGACCTGTTGAAGGCCAAGGGCGTTGAGCTTCATCCATTCGAGCGAAAAGGCGGCAGACTGCGCGGGACGTTGAGAGCTTACCGGCGGATTTACAAATGCTATCGAGAAGTCAGGCCGGACATCTTCCATTTCCATGACCCCGAGCTCGTGCCGATGGGTCTTTGGCTGAGCGTTTTTGCTGGATGCAAGGTTGTTTATGACGTTCATGAGGACGTTCTGAAGACGCTTGCCAAGAAAAGCTGGGTTCCTCAATTGCTCAAGAGACCGCTGGCGTGGTTGTTCGGCCGGCTGGAGATGGTGGCTGTTCGGCGATTTGAGCTCGCAGTTGTGGCCGAACCTTACGCTATGCAGCGCTTCTCCGGTCCCAACGCAGTCCTCGTCAGGAATTACTTCCCACTGTTTCGGGACAGGCCGAGAGAGGTGTTTGATGGGAGCCGTCCGCTGCGGCTCATATACGTCGGGAGCCTGACTAAAATGCGAGGTGTGTCGAGTTTGGTTGAGGCGCTTGATCTTATGAAGACTCCGGCCCAGCTCTCGCTTGTCGGTAGGTTTCACAGCGAGAGCTTCAGAGACGAGGTTCTCTCTGGTCGCACGAACGTTGAGTATCTTGGGTGGGTATCGCTGGACAAGGTATTTAACTATTTGCTTGATGCGGACATCGGCATGAACTGCGTTCTGCCCGCGCCCAGCCACCATGAGATGCTGGGCACTAAGGTATTTGACTACATGGCCGCGCGGCTGCCGATCATAGCGTCCAACTTCTCGGTCTGGCCGGAGATCATCGAGAAGGCCGGCTGCGGCGTTTGTGTCGATCCGAGTGACCCCAGGGCGATAGCAGCTGCGGTGGATGAGCTTGCAGGCGCCCCTGAGCGGCTCGCCTCAATGGGCGAGGCTGGCCGGCGGCTTTTTGAGGAGAAGTATAACTGGCCGCTTGAGGAGGCTAAGCTGCTCGAGGCGTATTCGAGGCTTGGATTGGCCGGGGGTGGGAATCCGAAAGCAGAAGGTGGGAACAAGGTATGATGGACTCGCCTGCCAAGAGCGGCACACGGCCAGCGGTCTCGGTCGTTATCCCCATGCGCAACGAGCGAGAGAGCATCGGGGTGAACTTGGACGCACTTGCGGCGAGCGACCTTTCGAGGGAGCGCTTCGAGATAATCGTTGTGGATGGGATGAGCGACGATGGCTCCGCGGAACTTGCCGAGCAGAAGCTGCTAAAAATGGGTAATGGGCGAGTCATCAAGAATCAGAGGCGGATCACCCCGGTCGCTCTGAACTTGGGCGTTGAGGCAGCGCGGGGCGATGTAGTCGTCATTCTTGGTGCTCACAGCGCCGTTTTTCCCGACTTTCTGTCCAAGAATCTCGAGACGCTTGAGCGCACGGGCGCGGATTGCGTGGGCGGCACGCTTGTCCAAGGGCATGGGGAGACGCTTCTTGCTGACGTCATCAATGTTGCGCAGAACTGTCCGTTCGGGTCCGGAGGCGCTGGTTTCAGATACAGCGACAGGCCGGCATACGTGAACACCGTGCCATTTGGGGCCTACCGGCGGGAGGTTTTCGACAAGGTCGGTGGGTTCAACGAGTCCCTCTACAAAGGTCAGGACGCGGAGTTCAACTTTCGCATGGTTGAGAATGGCCTGAAGATATACTACTCCCCAAAGATCAGGACGCTCTATTTCAGCCGCGCCTCGCTCGGCCGCCTCTTTCGGCAGTTTCTGGCAATGGGCTGGTCAAAGGTCTTCATCTTTCACCTGCACCCACGTCTGCTGCGGGCCTATTACTTCCTTCCTCTTTTGTTCGCAGCGGTAGTGATCGTGGTTCTGGCTCGCCTGCCGTGGGCGTCTGGCGAGGACCTATGGGTTTACTGCGGGGCGGGTATATCTTACATCTTGCTCTCTATTATCTTTGGCCTTAGCTACGCACGGCAGAAGAGAATAACGCTCTCAGGCAAGGCCCGCGCGGCCGCCTTGTTTCCGCTCTGTTTCTTTCTGATGCACTTCGGATATGGTTTGGGGATTGTCAAAGGTCTGCTGGACCTTGGACTTCACTGGGGCAAATGGAGGCGCGCAGATGTGCATTGAATCCGTAGCTTGCAGGTCCCCTTTTCACGGCTAATGAGGCACCAAGCGGCCGCTGAATGAAAAGGGGACATGCTCCCTGGAACATGCCCCCTAAAGTCTAGCCGTTTGCCTTCGGGCTCACGCAACCCGCACGCAACCTGGGTATGCGCTACTTCATTTCACACGGTCCGCCGCCCATTCGCCCAGGCCCGTCTCGTCTGCGCATCTTCTCGCCTCTGATGTGCTCCTTGATGCGCTGAAGCTTCTTCATCCATCTAGTATGGAAGAGGATGAACTTCGCCTGCTGCGTTACCGAGAGTTTGGACATTATCTCATCCCGGCCTTTGCCCTGCTCGTCCTTCATCTTATCTCGCGCGGACGTGATTTGAGCGATGTACTTCTTCAGCTTTTTCTCGTCAGGCTTATCGTTCCCGAGCTCCAGCTTGATCCCTCGCAGCGATTCTCGGATCGCTTTTTGATGTTCAACTTTCGCCTTTTCATGCTTCTCGATAATGGACGCTATATCGAGCGCCTGCTCCTTCGCCAGCTCGAGCTCCTTCGTCAGCTCCATGAGATAGACAGTGGACAACATGTCCTTTGCCTCGTCTCTCTTGCCCTTGGATGGTTCGTCATCCCCACAAAAACCAAAGCCCATGCCCGGCTGTGCGAAAGCCACGCCCAGACAGAACACCACAGCCACAACGACCGTCGCCATGCATCTATGCTTT
>Ga0307380_10004624_pt1 | contig 18485 bp, 17 predicted proteins | sample UN3MG_FD_202239 | JGI IMG/M metagenome (GOLD analysis project Ga0307380, IMG submission 202239) | Soil microbial communities from Risofladan, Vaasa, Finland - UN-3 | ecosystem: Environmental > Terrestrial > Soil > Coastal area > Acid sulfate soil | place: Finland: Risofladan, Vaasa | collected...
CGTGGCGCGACTCGGCTATCGATCGATCGGGAGCGTCCGGAGCGACACCAAGGCAGCCACCCTGACCGAGGCAGCAGCCGATGCCGGCGTCGAGGTCGAACCGGTCATCCTCGACGTCACCGACCCTGAGGCGTGCGAAGCGGTGATGGCCGACCTCGAGCTGTACGGCCTCGTCAACAACGCCGGCTACACCAACACCGGAGCGATCGAGGACGTTGGCGACGACGACATCCGTCACCAACTCGAGACGATGACCGTGGCGCCGATGCGCCTGGCCCGACTCGCCCTTCCGGCCATGCGCAAGGCCGGGCGCGGGCGGATCATCAACGTGTCGTCGATCTACGGGCGGACCACGACCCCGTTGAGCGGCTGGTATCAGGCATCCAAACACGCACTCGAGGCGGCATCGGATGCGCTGCGGATGGAGATCGCCGCGAGTGGCGTACGAGTCGTGCTCGTCGAACCCGGCGGATTCAAGACCTCGATCTGGGAGGACAACGAGGCTGCCGTCGCTCGCCATGAAGACTCGCGATACGGGCCTGCCTACGAACGCGAACTGCTCCTGACGCAGCTCGCTCAGCCGTTCATGGGCAACCCTGGTCGTGTTGCCAAGGTGATCGGCCGCGCCCTGGCGAGTCGGCTCCCGCGCGCCCGCTATCTCGTCGGTTACGACGCCCAGGCACTCGCACTGCTCGACCGGGTCACCCCGACGTCGCTCAAGGACGTCGTGACCCGGATCGGATTGCGGCTCTGACGCGTCGCTCTCCGATCGGCGTCCTTCACGCTGGGTGGTTCAGCCGCCCCTCGATCAGCTCGCGCGCCCAGGGGTAGTCGGCCTTGCCGTTCGGTGCGCGCTGGACGGCCTCGACCACCACGAACTGCTTGGGGATCTTGTACCCGGCCAGGTGCCCACGTAGGTGCGCCCGCAGATCGTCCTCGGTCGGAGGAAGCTCTGATGCACCGACCACCGCCACGACCCGCTGTCCGAAGCGCTCGTCTTCGATGCCGATGACATAGCAGTCGTCGACACCGCCATGGGTCTTGACGGCCTCCTCGACCTCTTCGGGATACACCTTCTCGCCGCCGGTGTTGATGCAGTTCGAGCCCCGACCGTGCAGCGTGATCGATCCGTCGGCCTCCTGGGTGGCCCAGTCGCCCGTGATGACGTACCAGGTCCCGTCGATCTCGGTGAACGTCCGGGCCGTCTTGTCGGGGTCCTTGTAGTACCCGCGAGCGGCCGTGGCTGACGCCAGGAGTCCGGTCTGGCCAGACGCCGATGCGAGCGGCTCGCCCGACTCGGTCACCACGATGGCGTTCGGGCCGAGCGCGAACTTCGCAGTGGTGCCGGCGGCCGTCTCGGAGGCGGCGGCCTTGCCCGCCTCGACCACGCCGTAGCTGCCCCCTTCGGTCGAGCCGAGCGCGTCGATCAGCCGGGTGTCAGGGAACGTCTCGAGAAGACCCGCCTTGGTCTCTGCGCTCCACATCGCCCCGGAACTGATCATGGCCTTCACCGAACCCACGTCGGGAAGCGCCGGGCCGGCCGCTTCGATCGCTCGCAGGATCGGACGAGCGAAGGCGTCGCCGACGATCGCGAGCCGGGTCACCTGCTCGCGTTCGACGAGGGCGAGCAACTCGGCGGCGTCGAAGCTCCGCTCGGTCAGCATCACGACGGTCCCGCCGGTGATCAGTGCGGGCATCGCGCCGACCCACATACCGGTGCCGTGCATCAACGGGCAGCACGGAACCGAGACGATCGGCGCATGGGTCCGGACGAAGCGGGCGAAGGTGGCCACGGCGCTCATGCCGTCGGGAACGCCGGGCGTCCCGGCTGCCCTGAACGGCTGGTAGAGGCGATCGATGAACCCCTCGTGCTCGTACATGACGCCCTTCGGCATGCCCGTCGTACCGCCCGTGTAGAGCATGTACGAATCCGTCGGGTCATGCGCGTGTCGGGGCTGCGGATCATGCGACGCCACGAACTCGTCGAAGTCGAGGCTGCCGTCGACGACCTCTCCGCCGTCGTCGACCGCAACGAACGCCTTGACGTTGGCGAGCTGACCACCGACCCGCGCGACCCGGTCGCCGAGCGAGGTGTGGAACACCAGGACCTCGCTGTCGCTGTTGTCGACGAGGTACGCGAGTTCCTCGTCGAGGTACCGGTAGTTGACGTTGATCGGGCAGCAGCCGTGCTTGAACGCGCCCCAGTGGGCCACGAGGTACTCGGGCGAGTTGTAGAGATAGAGAGACACCTTCGCTCCAGCGCTCACACCCACGGCTTCGAGCGCAGTGGCGAACCGCGCCGACCGGTCGTCGAACTGGCGGTGGGTGAGCCGCGTGTCGCCTTGGACGATCGCCAGCTCGTCGCCCAGCTCGTCAGCCACGGCCTCCTGGACCGATGCGAAGTGAAAGTCGGACACCTGTGCTCCCCCGAGCGTCGCCGTGAACTGCGCTCACGCCTCGTCTAGCACGACCCCGGCGGCGATGAGCGCGATCTGGTGATGTGATGGTCAGGTCAGGTCACGTCACGTCGCGCGAGGGCCACCATGCCGAACAGAGTGAACGCTGCCGCCATGCCCAGCAGGAGCGCGAGAGGAAGGACCTCGAACGACTGTGCCGGGACGGCTGGGACGTGCTGAAACGGCGAGAGGTTGCGCACCCAGGTCGGCAGGTTCAACGATTCGGCGAGGAACGCGACCACCGAGGCGTAGACCACGCCCACCCAGGCGATGATCGACCATCGCGGCGAGACTCCGATCAGCGCGACGGTGAATCCTGCCAACACCATCAGGGGTGGCACCATGACGACCGCGGCGACGAGCACCGGGAGGACCTCGCCCCAGTCACCCACCCGGACCGCGTACCCGAGGCCGAGCAGCAACCCCGAACACATGACCACCGTGACCGTGCCGCCACCCGCGACGGCCAGCTGACTGAGCATCCAACGCTGCCTGCTGACCGGGGTCGCCAGCACCGGCTCGGCGCGGCCTTCGAGTTCCTCGGTCCGCAGACGAAGGACCGACGACACCGTGAAGCCGGCAACGAGCACGCCGTTCATCACCATTGCGGTCGCGAGGAACAGCTCAGCCGGCGAGCCCACCCCGGCCAGCGCGAAGAACTCGGCCATCGTCTCGTCCTCGAGAAACTTGTCGGCCTGGTTGGCGATGATGCCCATGAAGAACGCAAGGATCCCGACTCCGACGGCCCAACCGATCACCGAGGTCCGTGAGAGGCGGGCAGCGAGCGCCAGCGGCGACGCCAAGCGATGACTGGCGCGGGCGGGGCCGGGGCGCTGCTGGCGAACACCGGCGCCGAGGTCACGCCGCCCCGACATCACCAAGGCGGACGCGATGAGACCGGCTGCGGTCGGGTAGAGCAGGGCGAGCACCCACCACCGCTCGCCGGCGAACGCGCTGATCGACTGCGCCCAACCCAGCGGAGACAGCCAGCTCAACCAGCTGGTGCCGAGGTCGCCCACCGCCCGGAGGAGAAACGCCGCGCCGAGCACCGTCGACGCGCCAGCGGTCGCAGCGCGTGCGCTGCTGGCCGTCTGGGCGGTGATGGCGGCGACGCCGACGAACACGAGCCCGACGCCCCCGGCTGCCGCGCCGAAGGCCACCGAGCCGCCGACCCCGAGCCCGAACGCGAGAAGCCCGATGATCAGGCCGACCGCGACGACGAGATCGATCGCCGCCACCCAGAAGACGGCGGCGGTCAGGGTGGCATGACGACCGACCGGTGCGGCGCGCACCAGCTCGGCTCGATCGGTCTCCTCCTCGGCCCGGGTGTGCCGGACCATGAGGAAGATGCACATCAGCGCGATCGCGACGTAGCTGTACAGCATCGTCTCGTTCATCACGACCGCACCCTGGGTCGGGTTCTCGAGCCCGTTCCCTGGCCCGGCGAATGCCTTGATGGCCGGGTCGGCGAGCGCGAGATCGGCATAGGACCGGAGCTCGCTGGGCGTCTCGTAGAGCCCGACCACGCTCGCAACCGAGACCGAGAACAGCCCGACGATGGCGCCGAACCAGATCGAGGCGCGCAGGCGGTCACGCCGGACGAGAAACCGCACGAGCCGCCCGAACCCGGCGAGGGCGTCGCCCCGTGGGGTCTCACCAGGGTCGAGGTTCGTCGAGGTCGCCGTGCGGGACCGACTGGTGGCGACCGAGACCGACGCCGTCATGTCGACGGGTCCGGCACGGCTTCGGCGAGATCGTCGCCGTACTCGCGCAGGAACAGCTCTTCGAGCGTCGGCGGTTGACTGACGAGCGACCGGATCCCGAACGTCGACACGTGCCGCATCACGTCGTCGAGCGCAACGCTGTCCACCTCGAAGTGCAGGTGGGCCTCCTCGACGCGAAGCGTGTGCACGCCCGGGTGCGCGTCGAGGCCCGTGACCGGCCGGTCGGTCGCGACGGTGATGCTGGTGCGCGTCGTCGTCCGCAGCTCATCGAGCGTTCCTCTCTGCACCACCCTGCCCTCGCGGATGATGGTGACCCGGTCACACAGCTTCTCGACCTCGGCCAGGATGTGGCTCGACAAGAACACGGTGCGACCCTCGCGGGCGACCTCGACGATGCAGTCCTGGAACACCGTCTCCATCAGCGGGTCGAGGCCGGCGGTTGGTTCGTCGAGGATCAGCAGTTCGGCGCTCGACGCCAGCGCGGTGACGAGCGCGACCTTCTGGCGGTTGCCCTTGGAGTAGGCGCTGGCCTTCTTGCGAGGATCGAGCTCGAATCGCTCGACCAGCTCGTCGCGCTTCGCGGTGTCGACGTCACCACGGAGGCGAGCGAAGTAGTCGATGATCTCGCCGCCAGAGAGGTTAGGCCACAGGCTCACGTCACCGGGGACATAGGTGAGGCGACGGTGGAGCGCCACGGCGTCACGCCACGGATCCCCGCCCAGGAGCCGCACCTCGCCGTGGTCCTGCCTCAGCAGGCCGAGCAGCACCCGGATCGTCACCGACTTCCCCGACCCGTTCGGCCCCAGGTAGCCGTGCACCTCGCCCGTGGACACCTCGAGGTCGAGCCCGTCGAGGGCACGGGTCGGCCCGAAGGTCTTCACGACGTTCGTCATCGAGATGGCGGGTGAGGTCACCTGCCCATTCTCGCGGAGTCGTCAAGGTCCGGCGACGGACCAAAGACCTTGATCGGCGGCGCCGGGGTCGGCGCGTGTCCCGTTCGGGCTCAGCAGCTGACCTGGACGGTGGCCGTGGTCTCCTCGCCGTGCGGCCCGCCGGGGAGGATCGCGCTGAGGGCCAGGTCGCCGGACACGTCGCCGCCGTCGACGGTGAGCTGGTCGAGCGACTCGCGCTCGACCCGGTAGAGGATCCCGGCATTCTGGCCGTTCTCGTCGAAGTCACCTTCGAGCGTGCCGGAGGCGACCGAGGACTCCTCGTCGAACCCGGCCCGACCCAGGAAGATGCGGAACTCGCCGTCCGCGGTCGCTCCGGTGAGGTCATAGCCGAGCTCGAGCGGGAAGCCCTCGGGGTCGGTGTCGGAGGTGTCACAGCTGGTCATCTCGAACTCGTAGACCGCGCCGTCGGCGATGGTGAGCGTGCCGATGCCGTCGCCACCCGAACTCTCCGGGACCGTCGGGTCGTCGTTCGAGTCCGCGTTGTCGTCGGGTGCGCTGCTCGAACCGTCGTCACCTTCCGCAGCTCCGCTGTCGTCGTCCGACGAGCCGCACGCGCTGAAGGCCAACAGCGCGGCGAGCGCGACTGCGGCCAGCCCGCGCGCCGAGAGTCGGGTGAAGGTGGGCGTGGGTTCCATCCGCCGAACCCAATCAGCCGGGGACCCCAGCGGGCGCCAGGGGCCGAACGTGACCCCCGGCGGTCACGCGGCTCAGGTGGGTGGCGATGATCGGCCCCGGCAGTCCGGGGTAGGTCGTCATCGCCTCGACGACGCGATGACTCAGATCGAGATGCTGAGGTGCCATCGGACCATCGTGGCGGGTTCCGCGCCCTCCGAGCGGTTCAGACCAGGTGACGGCGGAAGAACTCGGTCGCGGCCTCGCGCTCGAAACGCGGCACCTCGATGTGGCCACCGGGATTGAGGTGGAGGGTCTTGTCGGCTGAGCCGATCGCGTCCCACAGCGCCATCCCCGCGTCGCGCGTCATGAGCTCGTCTTCGGACTGGAGCAGGAACAGCACCGGCACGGTGATCGCAGCTGCCAACTCGGCCTGTGGATCCTCCGGCGAGCGCAACGCATTCAGGCCGAGCACGGCCGCAGTGATCCGAGGCTCGCTGGCCACGAGCGGCAGCCCGTGCGAGGTCCCCATCGACAGCCCCCAGTAGCCGAACGGCCCGGCCGCCCAGGCCGGCTCCTGTTCGAGGTCGTCGATCAGCGCCTTCCACTCGGCGACGTGACCGGGGATCCGCGCTGCGAGCCTCGCCGCCCACGACCTCGACACTCCGCGCGGGCGCTCGTCGGCGTCTTCAGCGAGCCGCCGCTCGAGGCCGCTCCGTACCTTGGCTGCCGCGTCGGGATCGCTGACGCGGTCGCCGTGTTCGGGGGCATCGAGCGCGATCGCCCCGACGCCCAGGTGCCGGACCAACGTGCGGGCCAACGCCAGCACGTTCGGTGCCCGCTTCTCCTGGGTCCCACCGTGGCCGATGAGCACCGTGGGGTGTGTGGTCGCCGGCGCGTCGGGCAACCAGTGGATGCCGGGGACGACCTCGTCGCCCACCTGCAGGTCGATGCGACGCTCGACGACGCCTCGCTCCGCCACTTCGCTGACGATGTCCATGTGTCTCCCCCGGTGTTGGTCAGACCCCAGCCTGCCAGCCGACGCGCCGCGCATGCGTCGAGCCGAGGGGACGCGTGCGCACGCGGGCCGAACACGAAGGGGCGGCGTCAGGTGCTCTGCCCATCAACTGCTGCGCTTGATCTCGGCCTGGGATTCGGTGGGTGCGTGGTGCTCGACGAGCAGCCCGATCAACTCGGCGAGCCGTTCTCGGACGCGGTCGCGATCGCCGTCGCGGAAGCCAGCCCTGCGGAGCCACCGGTCCTCGTTGAACGCCCATCCGGTGGTCAAGGCCATGAGTGCGACCGTGAGCACGTCGAGATCGAACCCGTCGGCTGCTCCGGGTCTGTTTCTTTCCAGCCGCTCCCGGTGGATCTCGAACGCGGTGAACGGCCCGTCGTCCGATGCCGTTCCTCTGCGGTCCATGAGCGCCCGTGCCATCGCCTGGAAACTCGCCGGATGCGTCGCCACGTGGTCGAGGCCCCTCATGAAACCGTCGATCGGGTCGTCGGCGTCCCGGACCGCGTCCGCGTAGGCCCGAAGCGTTCGCTGCAGGACCTCGGCCATCAGGTCGTCCTTGGTGCCGAAGTGGCGGGTGATGAGCGAGTGCTGGAACCCGCCGTGGCGGGCGATCTCCCGAAGCGAGATCTCCGAGGGGGCGCGCGTGGCGAGCAGTTCTTCGGCGGCTCGGAGGATGTCCTCCCGCACGACCTCACGCGGCCGGTAGGGCGCCCGCCGGGTCGTCGTCCGGTTCTTTCGCTCGTCGTTCTCCTCGGTCAGCTGGTCATTCCTTCCAGCCCGACCAGTGCACGGGCGTGCTCGATCTCGCCCATGTGCCGGAGCCCGTGCTGGTACCACCAGCACTCCGTGGCATCCAGCAGCGTGATGCCGACCTCGCCGGCGACCCGAGCCGAGTACGTGCTGGCGATGACCGGCGGGAACGGGCGGGGCACGATCAGGTTCTCGAGGTCGCCGGCGTCGAGCTGCGCGAGAAAGGCCTCGGTGCGCGCCCACACCTCGTTCATGTACTCGATGAAGGCGTCGTAGTCGCCGATGCGCTGCTCGACCATCTCTTCGGGGGTCCGTTCCTTGCCGTGATCGTCGATCGACAGCTCGACCCGGGCCGACCACTCGTCGTTCCAGATCGCCGCACCGCCGCCGGCGATCACGGGATAGGTGGTGTCCTCCATGTTCACGTAGTGAAACAGCGAGAACGCGATCGGCAGCACGGCGTCGCGCTCGACGTGGTTGACCTGCTCGGGGCCCATCGTCGCGGTGGCGTCCTCGTAGAGCGAGTGCATGGCGCGCATCCGCCGCCGGAGCGAGTCGAGGATCAGTTCGTTGCCCATGGTGTTCCCTTCGATGGTGGTGGGCGGACCGTAGCACCATTTGTGTCCATCTGTTCACAACTTCGTACTCCCGTGCCGCCGTGACCGAGAGCACGCATGGCCGCCCATTCGCACCCCCGAACCGGTCGAGACCACAGGAGAGGGGCGCGTCTCCATCCGCTGGAGGCGCAGATCCGCACAGAGGTCCCGGTCGATTCAGACCGGTCGCCCGAGGTAGCCGGCGAGGACCGTTGCCCGAGGCGCGCCAGCGGGGGCACTGAACTCTGGACCGAAGAAACCGTCGGGTCCCCTCTGGGGCACGAGGCGAGAACGGCTGATCTCCAGCAGCTCGTCGGCCACGTCCGACGCGATGTCCTGATCCTGACCCGTCGCGACCGAGAGATCCCACGCGAACTGGAAGATGTTGCGCGCGGCGAGGACCCCGACATCCGACCCGGAGAAGGTCAGTCCCGCTGCCAGCTCGACGGTGCGGTCCATCACACCGGTCTGCTCGAGCAAAGCCACCATCGATCGGGTCGAGTGGTCGAACGCAGATCTCCAGTCACCGGGCTCGATCGGGTCGTAGGAGGGCGGGTCGGCACGCCCTGCGATCCGATTGCGCACCCAGTTCTGATGCCCCACCGCTCGTGCGACGAGTTCGCTGACATCGAGGGGCTCGCACGGCGTCGAGAGGTGATGGTGCTCTGGACGCACAGCTGTGAGCGCCGCGCCGAACGCGTCTGCCGAGTCCTCGAACAAGCGGACGACGCTGCGCTGCGACATTGTGTTGATCCTAAGACGGACCCGACCGCATCGACATCGCTTCACCCCATCTGTGGTTCAGGGGCTCGTGTCGCTCAGCGCTCTGGCGCGAGAGGGTTCGAGATGGGTCAGGCAGAGCCTTCGGCGGGACGCAGCATGGGCCAGATCGTCGGGGAGTCTCCGGCCTGGATCTCGGCGATGACCTCGAACCCGAACCGCTGGTAGAGCGGGACGTTGAGGCGGTTGGACGACTCGAGGTAGGCGACCCCGCCGTCGCAGTCGACCTCGGCGAGCGAGCGGGAGAGGATGAGCGAGCCGATCCCGGCGCCCTGCCGGAACGGGTCGACGCCGATGCCGGGCAGGTGCCAGTGGGCGACGCCGGGGTGCGACGCGCCGACCTGCTCCATGAAGTCGAAGACCACACCGAGGCGTTCCGGGGCGACGGTGGCCTCGAGCACGCCGCCGACCGCCTCCTCGTCGACCGACTCGCCGGGCGCGAGCCAGCAGCGCCCTCGACCTCGACGCGGCCGGCTCCCGGCTGCTCATCGTGTCGACCAACGAGCGGATCGAGGAGCAGTTGACGGTGACCGGGGTGGTCGACGTCATCGGCACCGACGCCCTCTACCGCGACGACGAGCGCCTCGGTGCCGAGCTGGCACGCGCCGAGGCCGACGCTGCGGCCTGGGTCGAGTAGCGACGGGGCGGCGCCGAGGGCGGCTGAGCAGGTCGTCGCCCGGGCCGACCCGACGCTGCCGCGTCAGCTCGGCGGTGTGGCCGATCGGTCCACGGCACCAGACGGCGTCGCCGGGTGGCGGACCAGGATCACCACCGACACCAGGGCGATCCACGCCGGGAAGAGGTAGAGGGTGGGGGTCGAGATGGTGACGTTGATGAACTCGACCACGCCGAGGACGAAGGTGAGCGCGATCAGCCAGCTGGGCAGCACCCCGGCCCGGCGGCTGAGCGAGGCGCTGGAGAACATGACCAGGGTGGCGATCCGGGGCGCGAACACCGACAGGACCACGACCGCGAGCGCACGGGCCATCGCTGCGGCCCCCGGATCCGGTTGCTGGCCACCGACCTCGACGAGGATCGCGGGGGCCGCCAGCGCCGAGCCGCCCACCAGGAGCAGGCTCGTGAACAAGATGCTGGCACCGAGGAACACCGTGCCGCCCAGGCGGTCTTCGCCCTCACCCAGTCGGTGGCGGATCACGCCCACGAACCACAGGTAGGCGACCGTGCCCAGCACCATGAGCGCCAAGTCGGCCGCCGTCGACCCAGCGCCGACCTCGGCGTAGTGGCGGACGAGCTCCTCCTCGGTCGCCTGCAGCCCCGGAGCACCGAGCAAGCCACGCAGCGAGACCGACCACGCGACGGCGCACACCACACCGGCCACCGCCGCCACCTCGAACGACGTCAACCGATCGCGCCACCGGCGGCGGCGCACGTCGCCAGACGAAGGGTGCCCGGCCTCTCCCCCGGCTGGCCCGAGTTCCCGGGCGACGTCGTCGCCGGCAGAGCTCATCGCTCCACCTCCGGTGCGGGGAGCGGACCTCGCGGCCACGTGGTGATCGTGCGGGCCAGGTCGGCCATGGCCGACTCGATGCCATCGTCGTCCGAGAGCCCGAGCGCTCCCCGCAGATGGGGCCCCCAGATGACCGAGCCCAACGCCATGGTTGCGGCGACGGCCACCGCTACGCGAGGGTCCGTGAGGTCACCGGGACCTGGCCCGGTCGGCACATCGTCGAAGGTGCCCAACAACCCGCGGAGCACGGGGAAGCGGTCGCGCACCTGTGAGATCTCGAGGTCGTCGACCAGCGCGCGGGCGATGAGCCGGGGCGCCGGGGACTCGTGGTGCATGAGGTGGCTCATGGCGTCGAAGTCGAAGGTGGGCGATGCCCACGCGGCCGGGACGAGGATGGCGCTGCCCTGGTCGATGGCCTCGGCCAGGAGCGCAGCCTTGGACCCGAAGTGGCGGTAGATGAGCCCCTGGTTGACCCCCGCCCGCCGGGCCACGTCGCGCACCGACACCGAGGCTGGGCCGCGCTCGGCGAACAGCTCGATGCTCGCGGCGAGGAGGGCGTCCTTTGCGCTCGACGGCTCTGGGCTCGGCCGCTGGTTCGCGACCTCTGGCTCGGGCGGGCGAGGATGCAGGGCGGGCACCGCGGCGTCGGCGAGTGCCAGGAAGCGTCGCGCACCGTCGGCGATGGCTCGGTCCTGGCGTGGCGCGCCCACCGGAGCTAGGCGCGTGGCAGACACCACGAAGTCCCGGAAGGTGATCCACCCGAGGAGCAGGCTCGCTGCGGCGTAGGCGCACAGCCGGCTCCGCCGACCCCCTCGACCGCCGTCACCACCAGAGACGCTGCGGACCGCCGAGCCCAGATGGTCGACCCGGAGGGCGTCAGGGAAGTCCGGAGGCTCCATGTCTCCCAGGCCGGCGCGAACGAGGAGCTGCACGCACTGCCGGTCATCACCGGCGAGCGCGAGGAGGTCCAACAGCGGGTCAGCCGAGCTCGCCAGCACCTCGTCGACCGCGGACGCGACCTCGGTGGCCCACGCCTGGCCGACCGCAGCGACCAGCTCGTCCTTGGAGCCGAAGTAGCGGCCCACCAGGGTGTGAGAGCACCCGGCGCCACCGGCGACGTCCCGCAGTGACACCCCATCGGGACCGACGGCAGCCACCCGCGCGCGTGCGGTGTCCAGGATCGCCACCTCACTCGCTGCTCGTCGTTGCTCGCCCATGTCAGCCTCGCTCCTGCGGCCCAATGAGTGTAGACGAGTGGCAACTCTAGGGTGTAGACACATGACAACCCGGGTCACCCTGCGACGTCAGGCTGCCTGGCAGCCAAGCCCGACGGCGTCTCCCCCCATGGCACCCCCAACGTGATCAAGGAGCTGAACATGACCGAACACGGCCACTTCCATCCCCTGGGCCAACCGCCTTCACCCCACACCGTGGCCGCGCAGCAGAGCGAGCGGGCAACGCTTCCGTTCGACGACGAACGTGACGTCGACGAAGCCCGCCGGGGGTTCCTCGCCGCCCCTGCCGACCGACGCATCGTGGCCGACGACGGCAAGGTCGTCTGGGACATCGGCAGCTACGACTTCCTCCTCGACGGCGAGCCCTTCGACAGCATCCACCCCTCGTTGCAGCGCCAGGCGTTGCTCAACATGGAGTACGGGCTCTACGAGGTGCTCGCCGACCGCATCTACCAGGTGCGCGGCTTCGACCTGGCCAACATCACCTTCGTCAAGGGTGACACCGGCTGGATCGTGTTCGACCCGCTGACGATGACCGAGACGGCCGCCGCCGCCCTGGACCTGGTCACCCAGCACCTCGGGGAGCGACCGGTGGTCGCCGTCGTGTACTCCCACTCCCACGCCGACCACTGGGGCGGCGTGCGGGGCGTCATCGATCAGGCCGCCGTCGACGCCGGCGACGTCCAGGTGATCGCCCCCATCGGCTTCCTCGAGCACGCCGTGGCCGAGAACGTCTACGCCGGCAACGCCATGAACCGGCGCATGGTCTACCAGTACGGCACCCTCCTCGACCGCAGCCCCTTCGGCCACGTCGACCAGGCCATCGGCAAGGGCGTCGCGAACGGGACGCCCGGGCTGATCGCCCCCACGGTGCACATCGCCGACGACATCGAGGAGCTGACCGTCGACGGGGTGCGGATGGTGTTCCAGAACACGCCCGGCACCGAGGCGCCCGCCGAGATGAACACCTACTTCCCCGACTGGAAGGCGTTCTGGGCGGCCGAGAACATCGTGGGCACGATCCACAACATCTACACCCTGCGCGGCGCGCTGGTGCGCGACGCACTCGAGTGGTCGCGCCAGATCAACAAGGCGCTCTACCTGTTCGGCAAGGAGGCGGAGGTGATGTTCGCCTCCCACTCGTGGCCCCGCTGGGGCAACGAGCGGATCCAGGAGGTGATGCGCACCCAGCGCGACGCCTACGCCCACCTGAACAACGGCGTGCTGCACCTGGCGAACCAGGGCGTGACCATCAACGAGATCCACAACGTCTACGAACCCCCCACCAGCCTGCAGCAGCAGTGGGCGGCGCGCAGCTACCACGGGTCGGTCGAGCACAACAGCCGCGCCGTGATCAACCGCTGGCTCGGCTACTGGGACGGCAACCCCGCCACCCTCATCCCGCTGTCGCCCGGAGACTCGGCCCCGCTCTACGTCGAGATGATGGGCGGCGCCGAGCCCATCCTGACCCGGGGGCGCCAGCTCATCGACGACGGCGAGTACTTCCTGGCCGTCGAGATCCTCGACAAGCTCGTCTACGCTGAGCCCGACAACGCCGAGGCCCGCCAGGCCCTCGCCGACGCCTTCGAGCAGATCGGCTACCAGCGCGAGAGCCCCAGCGTGCGCAACAGCTTCCTGGCCGCTGCCCTCGAGCTGCGCTCGGGCCTCCCCGACGGCAGCTTCCCGAAGAGCACCGGCCCCGACATCGTCCGGTCCGTCAGCACCAGCCAGTTCCTCGACCTGCTCGGCATCCGACTCGACCCGGAGCGGGCACAGGACGCGTCGTTCACGATCAACCTCATCACCCCCGACAACGGCGAGCAGTTCGTCGTCGAGCTGAGCAACGGCACCCTGACGAGCCTCGAAGGCTTCCTGGCCGACGACCCCGACCTCACCATCACGCTGGACCGGGCCGACCTCGAGCAGGCCATGATCGGCACCAAGCCGCTCCAGGAGCAGCTCACCGACGGCGCCGCCCAGGTCGAGGGCGACCCGAGCGTGCTGCTGACCCTCGCCGGGATGCTGGTCCACTTCGCTCCGACCTTCGAGATCATGCCCGGCACGAAGGGCCCCGACGTGCCCGTGGACAACGACCCGTTCACCCAGGAGCCCCTCGCCGACAGCGCCGGCGGCTGAGCGGCTGGTCGGGGCATGGGTCTCGACGACAGAGCCGCCGGCGCGCTGAGCGTGCTCGTCGTCGCCGCCAACGCCCTCGACCTGGCGACGTCGGAGCCGTCCACCGGCGCAGCCGTCGTCCAGCTGGGGCTGGGATCCTGCTGCTGGTCGCCGCTCGGCGTCAGTTCCGGTCCCGGCCGAGCGCCGGCGAGGTGGCGCCGCAACCCAGTTGGATGCAGGGCATCGAGCGATTCACCCCTATGCGTTCCTTCGGCGTAGGTGCGGCCATCGGAGCGGCCAACCCGAAGAACGTGGCAGTGGGCATCGCCACCGCAGCGGTCCTCACATCGGCAGGACTCACCACCGCACAGGCGATCCTCGCCATCGCGTTCTACGTCGTCGTCGCCGGCGCGGGGGTCGCCGCGCCGCTCGTGGGTACGCTCGTCTACCGCGACCGGGCCCATGCCATCCTCGACAGGTGGAAGACCTGGCTCGGTCAGAACAACGCAGCCGTCATGACCGTGCTCTTCTGTTCGCCGCCGTGCTCATCGGCCGAGGGATCGCCGGGCTTCTGATCTGACCTCAGCACGGTGCCGGTGCCCACGGCACCGCCCATCGTCCGCGCGTCGACACCGATCAGATCGACGAGGACGTCGGTCGAGGCCTCGGCTCGAGCAGAGCCCCCCCTCTTGAGCGGGTCGGTACGAACCGCCGCAGCAAGACCGAAGCGCGCTCTTTCAAACCCTGTCGCTGAACAGCAGTTCTTCACCGTGCTGTTGTGAGATCGACAACAGTCCGTGGGCCTCGAGGGGCTCGATCCCAGCACCCGGTGGCCACGTTCGACGGCCAGGTCCTCGACGTTCGTCTCGCACACTTCGCTGACCCGGATGCCGTTCAGGCCGAGCAGTACAGACAACACCTGATGGACGCTGTCGTAGTGGTCGGCGGCGGGGAGGAACATGCCGAGCTCCGAACGGTCGAGACCAAGGGGCGTCGGAGGGGTGGATCTGGGGACGGCGGACGTACTCGGCCGGGTTCGAGCCGATGCGACCGTCGATGTGAGCGAACCGGTAGAAGCCACACACTCTGGAGAGCCGCAGGTCGATCGTCGACGGGGCGAGCCCCCATTCCTCCATCGAGCCTCGCCACAGCTCGATGTGCGGGCGGGTGGCGGCGAGCACTGGGATCTCGTGGCGGTGGCCGACTGGAAGAAGCCGCGTAGGTCCCTGGCGGCAGGCCTCCAGGGTGCGGCCGCTGTAGCGCGACATCCACCACCGCACGCCCGCGGCGAGCTGATGAAGGCGATTCAGATCAAGTTCCGAGAGATCGTCCCACGGGGAGATTCATGGGGCTCACCACGGATGCCGTCGAGGTCTCGGGGTTCTGGCTGACCGCGAGCACCGATCGGCCTGAGCGGTAGATCCGGATGGCGACCGAACGGCTTGACGTGTCGTGGATGGGAACCACGATCAGGTCTGCCGGACGGCTGATGGCGGCCGCCCACGCTTCGAGATCCTCATCGCCGTCGCTGTGCTGGGCAGACGGAGGGATCACGAGACCGGCGGCATCCAAGTCGGATGGCGCGAGCGGACCGATGATCAGCGGCTCGGCCCGACCGCGGGACAACGTCGTTGCCAGTTCGAGGGCGATCGTCATGGTGGGCAGGTTGCCCGGGATGAGCTCGCGAGCCACTGCGAACAGCAGTATCCGCCCCGGGTCGTCGCCCGGCTGCAGCGCAGCAATCGCAACGGGGACCGAGGTGGCGGCGACGATCTCGGCGAATGTTGCGCCAACCATTCGCGAAGCCAGATCGTCGGGCCCCGGCCACCCCAACAGCAGGAGTGACGCGTCCGATTCGATCCCGGCCTGATGCAGCCCGGCCGACACCGACCGGCTGACCCGCAGCCCAGTCTCAGCGTCGCCGCCGAGCTCCCGCAACACCTGGTCGACTTCGGCTTGCCTGGCCCGACCCTCGAGGATCGCCGAACGGTCCGGCGAGGTGACCGGAATGAGTGGCTGGACGATGCCACCGGCCGGGTCGGCGAGGTCGCCGCCGAGTCGCAACAGGTCAGCGAGCCCTTCCATCCCGCTGAGGATCGGCACCAGAATCGCCTCTCCGGCCCGCCGGCGCTCTTCGACGGGCGGGGGAATCTCGGGAGCGAACCGGTTGGTGCCGATCGACGTGACGACCAGGCTCACTGCGACCACGACCATCACCGCGTTGACCACATCGCTGGCGTACAGCCCGATGTCGAATCCGATGACGGTGGCCGCGAGCGTGGCAGCCGCTTGGGCGACCGACATCGAGAACAACAACCCGACCTCAGCCCGGGCGAGACCGAAAATGCGTCCCGCGAGGATTGCAGCGATCGCCTTGCCCACGAGGAGCGCGATCACGAACCCCAGCGCCAGACGAATCGTCGACCACACGAACATGACCTCGGGGTCGAAGAGCAGCCCGACCGAGATGAGGAACGTCGGAATGAAGAAGGCGTTGCCGAAGAAGTCGGTCACTGCCATCAGCGGACTGGCGTTGGGCACGAGGCGATTCAGGCCAACGCCGACAAAGAAGGCCCCGATGAGTGGCTCGACCCCGACCAGTTCGGCGACCACCGCCGATGACGTGAGGCTGATGAACACGAGGATGTACCGCAGGGTTCGCTCTTGACCGAGCCCGGTGAAGAACCACCGTGCGATCTTCGGAACCACCACGAAGCAGTAGACGCCGAGCACGAGAAACCCGATGACGATCTCGAGCAGGAGACGAGCACCGCTGGCGTCACCGGTCTCTGCTCCCACGATGAACGCAAGCACCACGAGCGAGATGGTGTCGGTGATTGCGCTGGCCCCGACGATCGCTGCGACCGGGCGAGTCTTCGTCAACCCGAACTTCGCCACCGTCGGGTACGCGATCAATGTGAACGAAGCCCAGAACGACCCGATCAGCACCGCAGGACGCAACTCGATGTTGAACATCAATGCCACGCCGGTCCCCATGGCCATCGGAATGGCTGCCGTGAGGAGGCCGAACCCACCCGAGATGAGCCGGTAACGCACGAACGCCTCGATGTCGAGCTGCAGGCCGGCAAGGAAGATCAGGTACAGCACACCGATGCTGCCAACGGCCTCCAGACCCGCGAACCGCGGGAGCACGTCGAGCATGTTCGGCCCGATCACCGCCCCGCAGGTCAACAACCCCAGCAATCCCGGCAATCGAAGACGTTCGGCAACCAGCGGTCCGAACACGATGACCAAGCCGACGACGGTGAAACCGAACGCAGGACTCGACTGCACCTCAGCCCAGCTCATCGGCCCAATCTACGCATGCGACGGCGGCGGCATCGCGAAGGTGGGGTGCTCAGGCGGGCAGAGCCGGTTCGAGCGCGGCAGGCTTTGTGCGGTGACTGAACTGCATGCCCGCTGAGGGAGCCTCAACCGGGAGTCGCCTCGTATGAGAGCGGTCCGCTGTATCACCTGACGTCTGCTTGACCGGAGTGTCTCCGGCTGCCTCTTGCGCCGAGGATCGGTCTTTCGTCAAGGCATCGAGCCCGGCCGGACACGCCCAGCTCGCTGGGCGACTCACGAGCGCAGGTGTCGGCAGCGACATCAACCCAGCGGTTCGAGTCCTTCGGCGATCCGCAGCACGTCGGCGGCCGTGAAGTCGTTCCCACCGGTGTCGAGGTCGACGATGTGAAGTGTGTCGTCTTCGGTCCAGACCAACGTGAAGCTGCCGGCGGGGTTCTCGCAGAGTCGCCCGACCTCTCCGCGAACGTCGATGGGGGCGCCACCACACGAACCCCCGCCCATCGCCCCGTTGTGGATGTACAGAAAGCTGTTGGGTGCAGTGGCGAACGTGAACTCCCAGCCGTAGTCGATCTCAGCGCCATTGGTGAGGACAGTTTCGCCGTCGTTCCACCGCGCGAGGTCGAACGGCTCGGGCACCCAACTCGGGAACAACAGGGGCGAGCCGTCGAGCACCGTGAGCGGCACGCCGTCGGAGGCGTCGATCAAGGTCCGGGTGCCCAACGGGTCCTTCAAGTCGACCCGCCCCCAGGAGATGTACGGTCCGGACCCGCACGCCGCCCACGTCTCGGCGCCGCCCGCCTCAGCCTCCTGATCGATGGTGAGGATCACCTCGGAGGTGGACTCGCTGACGAGCACGGTCTGGTCGGTGCACGGGTCGAAACCCCCATCGGGCGACGCCGGATCGAGGATCACGGTGACCGACACGCCCTGTGCCGAGGCCACCTCGAGATCTGGGATCGGTGCCGGCCGCTGGATGAGGGCGGTCGTGGTCGTTGCCCTGGGGCCTTCGGCGGTCGTCTGCTGACGATCGGACTGCTTCGGGCCGAGGCTGAGGAGGCTCACGACGGCGATCGCGACCAACCCGCCCGCCACGAGCCCGTTGCGCATCCGGGCCTTGCGACGGTGGTGGGCGCCTCGACGCACGACATCGTCCCAGTCGGCCGAGGCGCGCAGGGTGCCGTGCGCTTCGGATTCGAGCAGATCTCGGAGTTCGGTCTCGGTGGTCATCGCTGGTCCTCGAGTTCGATCGCGAGCGTCGTCATCGCCCGGTGGAGATGGCTCTTCACCGAGCCGTCGGCGACGCCGAGCACCGTCGCGATCTCGGGCACCGTGAGGTCGTCGAAGAAGCGCAGCACGACACACTCGCGTTGTCGACGCGGGAGCTGGCGCAGCCGCTCGACGACGTGACGGGCCTGCTCGCCCCGGATGGCCCCGGACTCGGCCGACTCGGCATCTGGTCCGCCCTCTGGTCG